>OFRB01000092.1_pt1 | contig 23270 bp, 40 predicted proteins | sample 1543021 | NCBI WGS metagenome assembly OFRB01 (sample SAMN07774230, study PRJEB24372) | wastewater metagenome | isolation source: Exp Tend CN 0WW | collected 2016-02
TTATCCCGCGCGCCAATATGAACCAGCACGGCCTTTTCAGTGCGGTGAGCAATTTCAACTTCAATGTCGATGATGTTAGATTTCATGTCTTTGGCTCCTTGATTGCGGCGAGGGCGGCGTGGAAAAACGTCACCATCTGATCCTCTGGAATAGACCATCGTTCCACTTTTGGCCCGTGCCATTCGCCGCCATGCGCTTTCCATATGGGTCGCAAAGTTTCCAGACGCACAGTAACCGCAGGCGCGGGTTGTGGCTCACTTGTGTCACACAAACCGGGTTGTGGTGCAGTTTCTGCTGTTTTTGTAACACAAGCGGTCTTGTCGCGGAGGGCGAGGATTTCCTCTTTCATGTCCTGATAAAGAGAATCTCGGTTAAAAACTGGTGAAGCATTAAAAAGCCTGCACAGTAGATTCTCTGAATGTTCAGCCCGCGCATTGGCGGCGGCTAGTTGGGCAGTCAGTCGGGCGATGGTGTCCTGCGCTCTGGCAAGGTTATCTGTCATCATGTCGGGTGTCATGCGTCAGGTCCTTCTTGCCACCACACTTCGCCGCAGGTTTTACACTTAAACTTATAGTCGTCGTATCCTCCGCAACTGCTTTCGACGGACCTGCTTTGCACTTCGTGGTTTCCACCCGTGTCTTTGGGACATGTGTAGCTTGGTTCATCTATCCAATCGGTCATGGCGTTTCCTTTTTGGCGGCGAAGGGAGCGAGGGCGGCGGCTAGTGCATCGTGTTGACGCAACTGTCGCGAGTAATCTGCGTTCTGCACTGGCAAGATATATGGCATTGCCGCCTCCACCAGCGCCCGCACCTCCGGCAGTTCCATCGCGGCGGATAGTGTGGCATCGGAACCAAAACCCTCCTTCTTTGCGAACATCTTCCGAACTTCTTCTTCGCTAGGCCATTTCAACTCGCTCATCCCCGCCTCCTGCGATTGCGCGAAGGAACCCCTTCACGGCAGCAAAACCGCTTTTACGGAATGTAGCTGTCCAAACATCCTCAATGTGGCTTGCTTCAATCGGTGCTTTCTCTGATGGTGTTTTAAGCAAGTCCAGCAACACCATCGCCGCCTCTTGCACAGTCACCGCAGGCGCGGGCTTGTCGCGGAGGGCGAGGATGGCGGCGCGCAGGTGAAGCACAATCCAATCATCTGGATCGTCTTCGGGCTGGCGATTGAAGTCCGGGCCATTCAAGCCGTATCCGTCCAGGACATATGCAATCGCATATCGCGCGCCCGAAATCTGTGCCTCTGCCGCATCCGCCCGAGCGTTGGCAGCATCCGCTGCGACGTGTGCGGCTAGGGCGTCGTGTTGGGGTTGGGTGATCAGGGCGCGGATTTCGATGCCTTGCTGGCGCGCAGCAAAATACATACCTCTAGCGTAACCTTTCAGCGCTTCCGGGTCTTTTTCATCTTGCAACGCAACAGCCATGTGGTCAGCACAGATTGCTGCCGCCGCTTCCAACGCCGCTGCGACAGCGGCTTGGGAGAGGTCGGTGGCGGACGGTAGCATATCGGTTTGCGTCACAACGAACCCATTGCCTGTCAGCAGCCTGATGGCATCATATGCCGCCGCGCGTGTCAGATCACCATGCTTTGTGAGAAACTGAACGGCGTCATTCGTTGCGTCCTTAAACGGTGCGCTCATGATTTCGGCTCCTTGTCGGCTGTGGGGGTGAGGGCGGCGCGCAAGACTTCGACTGAACGCAGCCAAGCTTCAAACGAACCGCCCGACATAAGGCTATGCCACTCAGCAACTTCGCCATTCATGTGCAAGCCAGCGACGCCTTCGCTGTTCGCCACAATATCGTCTATGTCGTGTAGAACGCGCGCAGCGGCTTCGGTCAATGTGGTGATATTGGCGTCCATCTTTGTCGAGTTGACCAACATGCGATCAACCTGCGCCTGAGTAAGCCTGCATTCGCGTTCCAAAACCCGCACCCGCTCCAGTGCGGCGGCTTCGGATGCCCGCAGCGTGGCGAGTTCCTGCAATGCGTCGTCGCGTTGTTCCATCAATTCGGATGCTGCATTTTCTGGAAATCCTCGCAGAAACTCAGACACGTCCTCTGGCAAATCAATTCCGTCAAAGTGGTCGTATCTGTAGCCAAATTCCTTCAGTGTATTGTAGATTTGCTTGGCCCAGATCGGCCAATCGGATGCAATGCAATCATCCAACTCGGACTGCGCCGCATCCCGTTCCGCCCGCAGCGTGGCGTTCTCGGCGACGAGGGTGCGCAAAGCGTGGGCCTCTTTCACAAAGCGCCGATGGTTGCTCTTTGCCTCGTTGTAGACACGAAGCGCCCGCATGGTTTTAGGGTCGCGGTCGTCAGCTTGGAATAAGGCGGCATACTTATCCAAGCCGTCGATCACCAGAACCTCAGCCTCTGCGGCCATGTCCAATCCGTCGGCCATATCAGCCACCATCTGTGCCACCGCCACCAGCTTCTCGAGTTCTTCTTTGGTCAGGGTGGTCATTTGTTCAGTCCTTTTTGATGGGTTGAGGATTCATTCGATCCAAAAAGAAAAGCCCAAATTCGTTCCGCAGCGGACCAACGCATATGTGGAACAAAATGTGAACTTTTCTACTTTTTCTGATCTTGGAGCAGCAGAGGAGTCAGGTTGACCTTGGACCGTTTGGTCTCCCCACGTTCCTTGTGGAGGGTCACACATTGAATACCTCCACGGGCGAATAGGGCTTTCTGCTTGGCCCACTTGTTCGGAGCACTCAGGGTTCTGAAGTGCTCAGCAAATACCCCCATGATGTCTCTCTGACGGTCATGGCCATTCACGGGATTCCTTCTTTGGTTTCTGAAGATTTACTCAGAAACTAGTTCTTAAACAACCATAGATAGAATGGGTGCAATGTTACGTCTGGGTTTGTAAACCACAGCCACCTCCAGAAGTTTGGAGACTCTATAACATAGAAAGTTAAGAAGAAAAGCAGGGTAATTTGGTGCAGGGACCACGGTGTTTCCGTCATCGTAGTCCCTGCTGATGGATGATTAGGTTGCGCAACCCGGCTCTATCCACTTACCGCTGAGATTTACCCCTCAGTCAAGGCAACATTGTAGCGAGTCAGAAGGTCTTGAACGACTTTCAGTTCGCCTTTAGGCAAGCTTTCCAGATCTCCCGTGATGAGAGCCTGAATTTGTGCCTGATTCAAGCTGATTCTGTTCTTCTCACGTTCATAGGCTGCATTCACAGCCGGGAAGAAGTGAGCCAGAGCTTCAGCGAGAAGCTTTGCATAGACCCGGATCTCATACTGAGCATGAGAATCATCCCGAAGCATCAGAAACTTGATCAGGTTACTGACATCCATTTTCCACACACATTCGGTGTATGTGTTGAGAGGGAGGATGATCCGAGCAGTCTCACGAGACACCCCCTGAGTCAGGAGAAATTCGTAAGTGTCGAAGGCCGATTCGGCTTGAGCCAAGATGTGCTCACGCACAGTCAGGTTCTTGCTCATTTCCAATACTTCAGCAGAGCCTTGCTTGTTCACCAGATCCTGATGACAGACTTGAGCTGCCTCAGGAATATAGAACAGCCGAACCATCTCGGAATAACGTCCCGAGTATTCATTCAGGTTGGCTGTCCGGTGACGAACAAGTTGTCGCATCACAAAGATAGGGAGACGCATGTGAACCCGGATCTCACCCATCTCCAGAGGAGACGTGTGATGATTCTGGACCAGATAGTTGATCAGGCCCTCATCAGGATTCACCTTCTTGGTTCCCCGACCATAACTCATACGAGCTGAGTCAGCGATTGCCTTGTCAGATCCCATGACCTCACGGACGATGAAGAACCCATGGTCCAGAACACGGATCGCACCTTCAGGCATTGATTTCCAGTCAGGCAAGATCTCTCCATCTAGAGCAGGCTCTTGAATAGTGGGGACTTCTTCAGTGAAACCCACTTCAAAGTCTTGATCGTGAAGGTATTTCTGAAGATTCTCCACAAAAAGATCCATGATTTCCACTGGACCATTGTTATCGAAATAGAGATCGGCCATTGCAGGCACCATCTCATTCGAGTCTTTAGGCTCTGGAGGAAGACGCTTTAGAGCATCGACCCAGATGATGTGGTCGAAAAGCTTGATTGCTTGACACGCATGAAACTCATCCTGCTTCCGCATTCCGACATACATGTCATAGCCACGATCCAGCATGGTCTTGGCTGTCCGGGTTTTGTCCGGAGTGTTGTAGGCTGAGATCAGATCTGCCCACGTTTTCCGGTAATTGACACGATCAGCGAACATCTGATCGAAGTTGTCATAGCGTTCATGACCCCAAGTGGGCCAAATACACTCTTCTCCCACGAAAACGGAAGAGGAAGTAAAAGCTAGGCCCATCTTGTCACGGATTTTCTCAGCAAGACTGTCTTTGCCGTGTCTCGCGTGCCCAATAATGAGCAGTTTAGGTTTACGACGATCAGCCATTTTTCTGCACCTTGGTGGTTTTGAAGAACCCACTCACAAAGCCCAAAGTTGCACCGAGCTGCCACATGGACATACCCATGGTGTCAACACCGATACGGTTCAGGGTGTCCATGATGATGTCTGTGAAGAACAGACCTACGATCCAGCCTGCAACACCTCCGAAGAAGGTGCCAAGGATGACTAGCACGAAAACGAGCAGCACTAGTCCGATAGCGGCTAGTGCTCCAGCGAGTATTTGAGCCATCAGCGAAGTCTCCCTGTCACAGTGCCACCGTTGTAGGCCAGATCTTTGAGGGGTTCCTCAAAAGTGGTCGGACTACGACGACGAGCAGGATCAGCCGCATTGCTGCTGCCCATGTCCACACCGACACTCATTGTGACCGGTTCAGGGGCCTTCATGTTGGCCTGAAGCTGCATGGTGGTCAGCACAGCATCACGCTGTTGACGCATGTGCTGAGCCTCACGACGAGTCGTAGTGATCTCATGGTCAAGAAGACGATTGAGCTTACCAAGCTGGTGGATCTCACGATCACGCTGGCTGATCATCACCATGGCATCCCGTTCGTTCTGGCTCATCCCGTCGAGGATGGCGACCAGCTCACAGATGTGTAGGGTGGCCTTGCGATGCTTGTCGCGTTCAATCTCCAGCAGATCCTGCGTGGAGATGATCACACGACGAGCGTCTTCCATGTTGTTGGGCAGAGCACCTAGATGGGCCAGACCCAAGGTGTCACCCTTCAGGAAGGCTTTCACTTCAGCACGGATTTCCTTCATGCGAGCACGAGGGTCCACACCGGTAACAGCGACCTCCGTGGTCGGTTCTTTCCACTTTGCCATTGAATCTCTCCTAGATTTTGACGGCTTTCAATAGGGAAGCAGCTTTTTCAAGCCACTCAGGATTATCTCGAAAAGCTCCGAGACCTCGGTTGCAGTGCTTACAGAGCAACCATCTGACTTTACCTGTGATGTGACAGTGATCCAAATCAGTTGGGTCTGGGCTTCTACAAATTGCACACAGGTTGTTCTGAAGTTTTCGAATGTTTTCAATCTCTTCAGGGGTCAGTTTAGCACCACCAGCTCTTTTACGAGACTGTATAACAAGAAGTTTTTCAGGATCTTGTCTTGCTTTTTTGGCAGCCTCCCGATGCCTCAATCGAGATTTTTCCAGATTCTTATGGTAGTGCTTGATTGATCGTGCTGTAGCCTGTTTTCGTATGATTTCAGGATCCCGCTTTGCAGCGGACTCCTTATTGTCTTGGTTCACGCAAGACTTACAACGTGGGGTCAAACCAAATTTTCCACTAGAGTTTCTGTAGAAGAATTCTGTAGAGGCTTCAAAGGTTTGACCACATTTGGTGCAAGTCTTATTCGAGGGCAGGTTGTGGTCTGTCATGGGCGTTTTGGTATTTTCCATTACCGTAGTCTCCTTCTTCTACAAGAGAATGGAACAGCACTTGTGCAATACCAGCTCCAGCAGGAATATGAAGAATACCTGAACCATGGAAGACTAGTTCAAGTGTCAAACACCCTCCTTTCCATCCAGGCTCTACTACAGTATTGAAGACACTCAAAGCTTTTCTTGCCCATGTTGATTTGTCGTGAACAACTCCAAGCAGATTCTTTGGCATATCAAACGCCTCAATACTGGAAGCCAAACAGAAAGAACCAAAAAAGGTTTCTTCAGTCCCATCTGGATCACGGACAGTCACACGATCACCAAAAGCATCTTTGGTGAACGTGACGTCTTGCTTGATTCGCAGATCATACCCAGCCTCAGAGAGTCCATGGGATGTCCCACCAGAACGGGTCTTGGTGGGAACCATGGGGTTCAGAGGTTGGATCTTCAGCAACGATTGTCCATTGACGATCATTGGCTTTCCTTTAGGTTTGAATGAATTCAACATCAGCACTGACCATGATCAAAGGCATTTCATAGCCAATGAAGGCAGGATGATCTGGGTCAGTTGCCATGGAGATTTGATGTTCGATGGTGTTATCATCGTTTTCAAAATCCATACGAATGCAGAGTTCCACCAATTCTTTGGTGGATTTGTCTTTGTGGATGATGGGAAGGTCAGTGAAACTAAACTCACCATCAATTCTCCACATGACGTAAAGATGTTTTTCGGTATCCATGGGATCTGTCTTTCAGAGTTGAGGGATTAAATAGACGTTGCCATATAGACCAACAGGCACATGGCACCCCATAGAGGGCACAATCCAAATGGTTTCCCATTCCGGTTGTGGGGGGATCTGGACACACAGGTCGGTGAAGATCACCATGGCTTCTGCACCGAGGACTCTCATTCGCTTGTAGACATCTTTGAGGTCCGTTCCACCACCTGCATGGACGTTGATGTTTCCATACTTCTCCTTGTCTGTAAAGGTCTTTTCGAACACGATCCGTGTGTCGAACAGAAGGACAGTAAGCAGCTCAGGATTCAGCAGATCCTTGATGGTTCGCACCGAGTCATGGAATTGCTGTGCCTGTTTGGCAGTGATGGAGCCTGACACATCCAGTGCGTAGACCAGATGGGTCAGACGGTTCTTCCGTCCACGTTTAGGAAACCTGCCCGGAGTAATGAGCTTGGTTGGTCCTTGTCCATGGGACCGACGAGATGGTCTCATGAAGGTTCGCTTCCCTCCACTCAGCGGATCAGTGAGATACTCTTCAAAGATCTGCTGGTAGGTGGCCCGTTGAATCAAAACGAGTTTCTTCGTCCTATCCAACTTGATGTTGGCTTGGCCGGGAGTGGATCCAATGCCTTGAGCATTCTCATCCACGTTGGCTTCAGCCTCATCCTTTTGCTGTTGCAGAGTCTTGGAGGGTCCACCCGAGGCAGCATCTTGACCAAGGATGTCCTTGATCATTTGCTCAATCTGTTCTTTCGAAGCACCCGGTTGAGGCTTGGGAGGATTCTTCTCACGATCTTCCCAGATCTCGTTGTAGATCTTCTCAGTCGATTTTCCCAAGTGGATGGGATCCTTGAAGGGACTGGTTCCCTCAAAAGTGAACCCGTCTTTCTCAAGGCTGAGATTGATCACATGGTCACATGCTTCGTTGTGGATCGAAGGATCACACCCCTCACCACGTTGCAGGTGCTTCAGAATCAGGTGCCAGACTTCATGTGCAAGCACAGTCTTGCGAGTCTCTTCCGGTATGGAATCCCAGAAATCAGGGTTGAAAAAGATGAACCCATGGCCAGCACATGCAGTCGGGATCTCGAACGACCAGAAAATCCGGACGTTCACGATGAACTTGGACAGACCCACGAAACGAGGATCAGTCCGAAAGATGGCTTCAACCAGAGGTCTGAGGTTGTGAGCCTCAAACGTAGGGTTGGGCGTGGGTGCAGTGGGATCAGGAGCACTGATCTGCACAGCTCCACTTACACCCAGCACAACACCGGGAGCCAAGGGGATACCTTGTCCCGGAGGTGGAGGTGTGGTGGAAGCTCCGACCATGATGACTTGGGTCATGGCAGATCATTCAGGTTCTTGATCACTTCAGAGAAAGGGATCATGGAACCACGAGGAAAGACCACATTGCCCATAGGATTGGCATCAGGGTCAGCAGCAACAGGGGTTGAGGGAACGCTGATGTCAGTGACATTCAGACGCTTCTTCACTTGGTCGATCAGACGACGATCAGACGGGGTATCCCCCAGCTTTTCAATCAGCATCTGTGCAAACAGAGCAGACTGCTCAGCTTCCATCCGGTTCATGTAAACCAGAATGGCATCACGAGACTGTTCAGCAGTGCCGATGAAGAAGTCAGCCAGATCAGCAGTCAGCTTAGCTTTCCCGATGGTGTTGTTCGGGATCCGAGCAGAGCTGGGCGACTGGGCAATTTCCCACGGATAGGGCAAGGAGATCGCTTCATCGTAGTGCTCTTGGAAGCTCTTCGCAGCAGCCATACCGACAGCAGCTTCGAGCATCGCATGGATGTCCGGAGTTACAGGAGTGGATGGGTTGCCGGTCCCATTCATGGGGATACCAGCAGCATCCTTGCGAGTGATGCGGTTCTTGGAGGCTTTCTTTTCATGGAAGTGCATGATTTTGAAAGCTTTTCCCCAACCACGAGGAGTCGGGAAGGTCTCCAGTTCTTCACGCTTGGAAGCATCAACGGTGGTGTTCAGCACCTCCGGATATTTCTTGATGAAGTCAATCACACCCTCATGACCTTTGGTCTTGGGGTCAGTGGCCCACATGATCCAGTCTTTCGGATTCACTGCCATGGTTGCAGGCAGCATCCGAGAGATCAGGGTGTCAGGCAGTTCACGGGCAATCGCAGAGTCGCTTGCACGGTTGCCAGCAGCCACGATCACAGCTTTGGGGTGGACAGGCTTGCCACCAACACGGTGTCCGAGCAGAAGGCTGTAGATGGCTGCGAAGACTTCTTCGGTTGCAGAACTCATCTCGTCGAGGAAGATCAGCCAGCCATTGAAGCCGTCAGGAACTTTGTCCCCAGCCATGGGGAAGGTCGAGAAGGGGTTGTATTCAGCTTTGCCAGTCTTCGGATCGAGACTGGGAAGACCGGTGAGGTCTTCGGGAAGCATCTGGCTCAGACGCACGTCGAGCAGCTTCAGTCCAAAGTCGTCAGCGACTTGTGCAACGATGTCGGATTTCCCAATGCCGGGTGGACCAGCCACATAGGGAATTTCACGGATCATGATCGCGTTCTCAATGAACGTCCTCATCTCCGAGGGTGAAAGAGTTTGAGTCATCTGTTTTCTCCAAAGGTAGGACCATTATGATCCGGAAACCAAAAAGAAAAATCAGTCTAGCCTCTTGAGCTTATAGCCAGAGTCGATCTTCATGTTCTTGGTGAAGACTTGAGCAGCCATTGCCCAGTTGGCATTGTCTGAGGTGCCAAGGTAAATCAGATTGGGATCTGAAGAGAACTCAGTTCCGTGGTAGATGATCTTCTTGGTGTCGTCACAGAAGTAGTAACGGTCCATGGCTGTCTCCAAAAAATTAGACCTATCCTTTACCATGGTTTGGGTGATAGTTATAGAATTTTTCTGCTTCAAGTCTGGCTTTTACTGCTTCTTGTTTTGTATCAAATCTTCCAATAGTTACTTTATTTCCATTGACTCCAATACGAGCATACCAAGCATTTGCTACTTTATTCCAAGTGACTCCTGTTGTACCGCTTGTATTATCTGCTCTTTTTCTTGCATTCTTTTGGTTATCCTGATTTGACACCTCTCTTAGATTTTGGAGAGAATTGTTTGATCTGTTTTGATCAATATGGTCAATTTGATCAGGCCAATGTCCATAGACCATCATAAAGATGATTCTATGAGCTTTGTATAATTTATTGTTAATTGCTCCTTGCCTATATCCTCGACCATTATCAGAAATAAAAGCCTCTTTTCCCGCATATTGAGCATTCCAAGAATTACAATTTCTCTTTGTACTAAACATATTTAAAGGTCTCTTCTTCCAATACAGTTTTCCAGTCAAAGGATCATAGTCTAAGACATCTTTGATTTCTTGTTGGGTGATCATTGTATTTTCCTAAAAAATATCCTTCCGCCCAATGGGCGGAAGGATAGGTCATTGTCTTACGACAAGCAGTAGTTGGAGTCGAGGATCGTTTGACGGGTGAGCTTGCCCAGTTTCTTGACCGGGACACGCTTGCCTGCCACCTGTGAGCAGAGACTCTGCAACAAGATAGAGTCGTTAAGATCAGCAAGTATGAGCTGATATTGACGACGAAGATCGTTGCCATAGTTGGGATGACACCGGAAGCAATCGTGAACACTGACCATCTGGAATGGCTTGGCAGGCAGAGTGTCGATGAGATTCTTGATGGTGGTATAATCCACCAGTCCCATGGTGTCATGGAACAGATAGTCGAAAATCCGAGTCGAAAGGAACCCAGTGGTCTTGTAGTGAGACCACAGAGTCTGAACCATGGGAGCAGATTTCCCAGTGGTTCCAACAGCAACCACAGACAATAGATCCTTTACACGCTGAATGACCTTGAGATCATAGGAGCAGCGACGGAACATCTCCCGGACAATGAATCCATCGACCGAGTGGATCACATTGGGGCCAAGGCCCTTGTGGAAGTCCGGACGACCGTCGATCTTCTTCACCATCTTGTAGGTGGTGTTGAGGAAGCTGAAGGGAACCAGTTCAGACTTCTTGGTCTCGATGTAGGCGTGGAAGTTGTCAGGCAGCACCCACGAATAGTCCGAGGCAGTGAACATGGTCCACAGGTCTTGGAGTCCTTGGTTCAAGTCCCAAGCACCGGGAGCCATGGTCTCCATGGTGCTGTAGAACAGCTCGATGTATTCACCGAACACGGCTTCAGGTGTGGCCGTTGAACCATAGAGGGAAGTCATAATGGCCTGCTTCACTGCCTTACGGGTGAGCCGACCACTGATGTTCATGGCCTCATAGATCGTGGTGTAGGAGTCCACACATTTCTCTGCATTGCCACCACAGAGGCTGAAGCTCGTGGGGCAGGAGACCAGCAGAGAGAGGATCTGGAGGCCAGAAGAGCAGGCATCCAGTGAGATCATGTAACCAGTGGGGTTGCCAGCGGCTGCCTCTTTGTAGCCAAGGATGGCAGCCTTGAGGCCGATGGGGTTGGATGCACCTTTGGTAATCTTCGGATCATCCAGATTCAGAGTCTTGAAGTGAGCGATACGATCAGCCCACGTCTCTTTCTCAAACTTTTTGTCGTGCTTGCAGGCGACTTCGCACTGGAGATACTCCAGCGGGGAGAGTTTGGTCATCGTCATGATATTGGATTCCTTCAGGAGAACGCGATGTATGGAGCTTTGAGGATCTCTGCTTGAGCAATGATCCGCTTCAGTCGGTCTGAATACCGAGGAGAATGGTGGGTTTGGAGTGCCATGGCCAAGGTCTTGACCTTGATGTGGCCGGGATCAGTCATGAGATCCCGGAGTCCCAGCTCATCAGCCAATGAATAGAAGTTCGCATTGGCCAGATTCATGGTGGATTTCTCATCCCAGTTGTCGGCATGGGAGATCGTATTGCCTACTTTATGGGCAGCATAGATGTTCACAGTCATAGGCTTGCATCCTATTGCATGAGGTGAGTTTCCAGATGGACGAACACCTTTCCCTTCTTGGTGGTTGGTGGTCCATATTCGAGGTAGTTGAGGAGCCGAATTGCTACCAGATACGGCTTCTCAGGAGTGTGCTTCTTGGGGTGAGCGAAGATCAGGAGCACACGGTCTGTGATGTCAGCCAAGGGGCTTATCCTTCTGATACTCCCTGATCCAATGGGAGGCTTGATGCAGGAACTTCTGATCCTCCAGAACTGGAGGCTGTGTGGTCAGCACATGTCCGTTGATCAGAATTGTTACCCCCTTCCCCCGAGGTGGGGAAGTGTTCTCGATCACTTTCATTGGTCGAATCCTCTTCTTTGGGTTTGCCTTCGTCAATCTCTGCGAAATCGAGGATCTCCATGGATGTGTTACATACAGGACACCGGTCATCGCAGAGGCAGTCCCACTCATCTTGCCACTCATGGCCACAGATGCAGCGGTAGTATTTCCGATACCACGCCATCAGGTTGCTCCTTTCAGTCGAGCGAGTAGTATTTGGCAGGCTTGCGTGGTTCAGTCATAAATTGAGGTAGATTCTTCTCAGAATTCCAACCACAAAAATAGTGACCAGTTTCGCCTGCTTTGGTGCAGTTGCAGCGTTCGAGATCGTCATTTTCTGGATCACGACCAGTGACTGCTTTGAAGATTTCAGCAGTGATTTTCATGGACGTGGTTCCGGTTTAATTGAGCTAGAGGGGGTGTCACTCTCCATACACTCAAGCTTGTGGTCATAGGCCCCATTGATGCTGTCAGAGACAGTCCTTGTGGCATTCGAGCAGTCTTCCTCACTGAAGTAGAGGAGTGTGCTCTGTGATCCTTCCATGGGTCCGGAGAGGATCGTGATCAGCAGGATGGTCCAGTAGGTCATTGGTGATTCTCCCGGATGACAATGACAGGTGTCCATTTGATCGTGATACGATCATTCCACTGGTCTTTTTCACGGACAAAGACTCCGTGAACCCAGCTTCCATGGAGAAAGTGTTGAACGAGAAATTCAACACCTTCTTCAGGGGTCTTGAAGGTGGATGGGTCAGAGTAGTCCTTCAAATCCCTTTCATGGATCCAGAGAATTTTCTTCGGTCCCATCCAGTGGAAGAGACGATTGTTGTGGTCACTCATTTCTTCTTCTTCCGGTTGCGCTCTTCACGACGCTTGATGCGAGTCGCTTCAGAGGGTGAGGTTGCAGGACCAGATACGAACTTCTTCTGGTCCCAGTCTTTTTCTTTGGTGGGTCGGATCCACATCGACTCAGGCCGAATGTGATGGGACTCGTCAAACATGACGTAGCCCCGAGGAGGCTTGAAGAAGGAATCCATAAGGATGCCCATGTCTCTCTCAGAGTATTCCTTGAGAGCGTCCATCAGGCCACCTTCCCACTTGCCCATATACATGTCAGCAAAGGCATCAGCCTTGCTCACTGCACGCATGAGACCAGACTGCTCAGGCCAACGAGTGGTGGTGATGTCCCCAGCATAGTTCCCACGGATGTGGGGATGGATCTGACCATGCTTGTAGCGTCCAGCCATAATGTCGGCTTTGACCTCATCAGAGATCTTCTTCATACGAGCAATACACTCTTCGAGAGTTTCTTCGACCTCAGCAACAGCAGCAGTGATGTTCATTCCGTTCTCCATTGGCCTTCCTCCGGTTATACTCAGCTTGAAGCCTCAGCCTCCGAGCTTTGTAGTGATCATACATCGTGTAGTTGTAACGACGTTGGTGGAATTCTTCCCAGCCTCCATTGTCTTGGATCTCTCGACCGAGATCATAGAGGCTTAGCTCTTGCGCCACTTCCTGATCCTCCAGCCGATATTTTGCCACCAGAGGTTGGTGAGCTTTTGTTTCAGGAATCTGAACCATTGGATTTCATCCTTCAGGTTCTCGAAGTAGTAGTCCACGTCATCGTCGATGGTCCAACCATCTCCACGAGTCCACACAACTGTGAGTTTCTCGATGGTATAGGTATGGCCTTCTTTCAGATCAGCGATGTCGATACCGAGCATCTCTTTGATGAGATAATCGAAACCAACGGTTTCATGAGCACCACCAGCACACCCATCATAGTCTTCAACTTCGATTTCGAAGATGTCATCCTTGATGATGTTCTGCACGACGTAGAAGGTGATGAATCCTTCTCCACTCCAGAAGTGACGCTCATCCTCTGGTGAAGGTTGATAAAGATCATCGAAGACCCCTTCGAAGATGTTCTGATCTTCCATCAGAGCACCTCTTCCAGAACTCTCCAAGATTTGAGACTCATGGATTCAAATGTGATCTCCACAGGTATGCCCTGAAGTTTGTTCAGATCATTGACCTTAGCTTTTTGCATGAGGTCGATGAGTTTCGTCATGGTTTCAGCACGACTCTTCATTTGATCCTCAACAGTCCATTTGGCATGGGGACTCGGAGGACTGGACCACATGCCCCAGAAGTCTCCAACTCCCCATCCTTGACCACCAAGATCGAAAGTGACACCAAACATAGCGTCATCATACCCACCAGAGCCAAATTTGACTCGGTTGATTTTACCCAGTTTTACTTCGATCATTTCAGAACCTCCTTGTTGGCCAAGGTGAGCACAGCTTTCCTGTAGTCATCCCCTTGAGTGTTGACATGGTAGCCAGATGCGTAGACCCGACCACGGCGATCATAGCGATGGGTCAGGTAGACCTCATCACTGAGCTGAGAGATCTGGTCCATGACAACTATCGTTGTTGCATAGAACTGCTCAGCTTGTTTCACACGCTTGCGATACTCGTCGAAGTCTTCACCCACAGCCCGGACAGGCTTCACGAATTTGCCTTGGTCAGAGGTGATGACATCGAAGTTCATGGACAGTGCCACTTGATTGGCACGATTCAGGTGATCCAAGCAGAGATCCACATCGTCGAAGTATTCTGAACCATTGAGCACCAAGGGAGCTTTCATGGTCAGATACCCAGTGGTGAAGTTGTCAGTGACCTTTTCAGGTTTGACCACCATAGGCAGGGGATATTGAAAGCGATCTAGCATCTCTTTCACATCGTCACTGAGATCGAACTTGACAGTGAACTTGTCGAGGTCTGTGTCGAAGTCGAGGTAGTCCAGCTCCACCATCAACAGCAGCTTGTCAGCCACTGCTTGAGCTGTGCCATATTTAGGACACAGAATCCCAACCATGGTTTCAGGATCAGCCTGACGATGGAGATAGATCTGAGCCAGAGCCTCAGTTACCATCGCAGGTTCCAACTGGTGTTCAGCCACATTTGGATCGACGATGGTTGCGAATTCAGAGCGAAGAACACTCATGAGCTGGAACTTGTTGAACAGATGTTCCAGATCTTCTTGGGTCGATTTGGTAGGCATTTTCATGGTTCAATTCTCCCAATCCATGTAGGGGTCATAGCGATCCCAATAGTCATCCATTTCTTCCTGACGACGCTGTTCAGCATAGTCATAGGCTTCATCAGAGTAGCTGAAGTCGAAGCTCATCATGTCTTCGTCATACCAGTCATCGTCGATGAGCTGGTCTTCGAGGTCCATCTGGATCTCCAACAGGATCTCATTGGTGAGCTTCACCATGAGCAACTTGGCATTGTGCCTTGCAGCCTGATGAGCATCACGCTTGGCCCAGTGGCCATATTCCCTCCACGATATGATCTTGTAGGACAAAGGGTCAATCTCCATGGAGTAGTAGCTGCGGTTCCCGTTCCGCATCCTGTTCTGGTAGCGACCATTGAAGTAATGGGTCTCATTCTCTTCGGGGTATTGGGTATCCCCCAACTTGAACCGAGATTCCATCCAGCGGCTTGCATTACGCTTGGTTCTTGCCATCACACAGTTCCTTCTGTTGGTTGTTCAGCACCAGATTAGGTTTTTTGCTGTAGTCTTAGACTGCTTTTTTATTCGAGAGTAATGAGACTCAAAGCTTTGTTTCCATATGTCCCAAGAACGACAACGAAAAGCTGTAAGAGCTGCTGTCTCATCTGACAAATCACACTCACACAGTAAGAGAATTTCAGAAGTCTTTGGTGTCATTTTCCTTCTCCGGGTATGAATACGGGAACACCAGCCTTGCGACTGATGGTTATTTTCCATGGTTCACATGATAACCATAGAATTGTTCGGCAGTTTTTCTGGCTTTGACGGCTTCATGGATGTCATCAAAAGCTCCAAGCAAAATTTGCTTTTGTTGGTGGTTGATGGTGGCAATCCATTTCTGTTTCTTTTTCGACCATGAGACCCCAATGTAACCACTGGTGTTGGTCTTTGGGGTTTTTTGGTTCTGACTGTTTATAAGAGGGGTTGCTTCACGAAGGTTTTTCCACTTGTTGTTGGAACGATTATGATCTTCGTGATCTACTTCAACTGGCTCTTTGCCTGTCATCATGACCCAGATCACACGATGGGCTGCATAGTGGATACCATAAATGGTCCCCACTTTGTAGCCTTGAGCTGTGCTCGTGAAAGCAGACTTGCCAGCATATCTTGCGTCCCAAGCAGGCTCATTACGAGGCTTCCAAGTCAGCTCTCCAGAATCTGGATTGTAATCTAGGAGACTCCAAAGCACCTGTTTAGATGGTAGCGGTTTCATGGTTATCCTCCAGTTTGTATCGCGCCAAATGTGCCACTAAAGTTCAAGTCTAGTATCACGTTGTTCAGATTCTGAAGTTGGACGCGAAGATACCCAAAACGAGCGAAGCGAGACAGAGATTAGCTGGCTGTCTATCTGTAAAAAAGAGGATCCGCCCACCCCCAGAACTGGAGATGGGCGGACCAACTTAGGCTTACGCCTTGGCGAACAACGCCTTGCGGACGTTGGTCTTGACCTCGGTGTCTTGGACAACCTCGGCCTCTTCCTGACGACGGTAGAGCACGCACGACAGTTGAATCGGGATCGACTGACCCTCGGCCAACGGCTTGCCAGCTTCACCAGCGGTCAGGCACGCCTCTTGGATGGCGAGAATCATCTCGTTCATCATGTTCACCTGAGCGGCGAACTCGGGGTCCATGGTCTCGTAGACCTTGCGGACCTTCAGATCCGAGACTGCGATGCCACGGGGCAGACGGACGAACTTGTTGTCGCCCTCGCCTTCCTCGCCCATGTAGACACCGGCGTTGATCCAGAACCCGTCGAATTCGCTGGCCTCAGAGGCAGCAGCGGGCTTGGCAACGGCTTTGGAAGCTTTCGATACGATAGACATTTTGAGATCCTTTCACGGAGATACTCTAGATTGTGGGATGATTCCCATAAGGAGCGAAGCGACTCCTTATCTGTTGTTGGTTGGAATCAACGACCAACCAAAGAGAGAAGCCAAAGCTTTAGTCTTTTCAAACGGATAGCCCGTTTGAGTTTCTTTTCAAGACGATGAAACTCGACCCAGTATTCATAGGTCAGAGGATCTTGGATGTCATCAAGCCAGAGTCTGAGGAGATCCATATTGCGTTGGTTCATCTCTTGACGATGGAACAACTCATGGAGTGTCAGACCGTGAAGGTCGTAGGATCCGACCTGTGGTTTGAGTGTTGGGAAGGCATCAGATTTGGGCACCATATGCTCCTTTCATGATTTCAGCGACCAGCAATTTGCGGTCTTTTTGCAGCATGAGGATGGCCTCAGCAGCAGCGATACGATCATCTGGTTCAACCTTAGCTGAACCAGTGAGTCTGGTTGCCAACATGGCACATGTGCGGTCGATCTCGACCAGCATAGTGTAAGCAGGGGTCAAAACCATGATTTGAACTGCCAGCAGATGTAGCCCAGAAGGGCGATGGCAACGATATAGAGGCTGATGCCTCCGAGGTTGCAGTATTTGTCGTAGAAGTCATCACGAATGATGAAGTTGTTGAATTCCAACATTTTATTCTCCGATGTGTCTGTGTGGGATAAATCCTATGCTGATCTAGAGAGACCAGCATAGGTAGTTGAATGGGGTTGTCACATGTAGGTGTGATGTTCCCTCTTCAGGAGAGAGACATTGAGAGCCTCAATCTCATCATCAGAGGGACGGTATCCAGACTCACCAAGACACTGGAGACAGATGCCTCCAATGATCTCACGGGTGGTGAGTAGTTCATTGCCACAGCAGTCGAGGCAGTGGAGTTTACGGTGTTTGATAGGATGAGCAGACATAATGAAGAACTCCTTTCATGAGTTACAGCGTTGCTATCTATGGTTGAAGGGGATCAACCCCAGCTATGTATACTGGGGTTGAGTTGAAGTTCAGATTTCTTTGTAGGCATAGCCCGGATTCAAGGTCTCCCAGTGATCGAGGGAGATGCCTTCAAAGTCGGCATCAGCCTTGTCCTGAGGATGAGCAGAACGCATCAGTTCGATGGCCTCCTTGTCGAATTCTGACAGATAGGCATCAGGATGGCCGTCGATCTGGTCGAGAAGACGTGCCACCAGCATCTTGGTGAACCGGAGTTCAACTTCAAGCGTGGTGTATCTGGGGTTTTGCAGGATCGACATATCAATCTCCATTGAGGGTTGTAGTCTATGGTTTGACTTCCTTGGCCCACCACAAGGGTGAGCCAAGGTAGGATTGCCTGAACAGAGCAGGCTTGGTGAGGTCGGTGCTGGGGTTTACGCGGGAACTCCGCTACCAGCCTGTCGCCTCATAATAAGCGAAGCGCCCTTGGTAGGGACGCTTCAACTTGGAGCTACTTCTTGAAGCGCAGAGCAACTTCGTCGAAGAGGGTCTTCCGTTTCGCGTTGCCATCCAGTTCGGCAGCGATCTTCTCCAGCTCCAACGTGGTGGAGAGGATGATGGTATCCATACCAACGATGTCAGCAGACGTAGCCTGACGGTCGATATAGTTGGTCGCCATACCAACGGTTTTCTGCATAGCAGAACCTACGTCACCGATGGTGTCGAAGGTGGTGATGATGGCGGACGAGATGGACTTGAGAACTGAAGCCATGATGTGTGTATCCCTTGCATGGATGAAGTGGGACCATGATTAGTCCCATGATAAGCGAAGCGCACTTAGTGACGCTAGACACAAGGAGTGTTCGCCAGAAGTATAAGAGACGGGGGGCATATGAAGTGTTCGTATGGAAAGCCGGGGGGGTGGTCTCATATAGTGTGGGTATCAGGATAGGGAGGGGAGCATGTCACTCTACCCTAATCACTTTCCATTCAAAATTTTGAATAATTTCAGACCTCTATATGCTAGAAGCTATATTCCAGACATATGCCCTAGAGACGATAAAACTCCCCGGATACTCGAGGATTAGGGAGAATTTTCTGACGAGGAAGAGAGACGGAGGACGCTAGTCCGAAGTCTCTCTGACGAGGAAGAAAATTATCATCTATCCGAGGAGGGAAATCTGGCAAATGGAAAGACCATCTGAGACGGTTCCATTGGAGGATTCATTGGCTCCTGATGAGATCCAACCCAAGATTCCTTCAGTTCTTCAGGAGCGTGAGTCCAACATTTGGAAGCTCTCTTGGGACCATAAAACCTCTGTCCACAGACAGAACAAGTCCCCAGATATGAAGTGTCATAGAGCCAGTCACCGGGGTTTTGAATATCTAGATTGTGTGTCATTGGATTGTTCCTATTCCCCGGATTATCGAGGCTTTCCTTCCGGGAAGGGAAGCCGAGTGGTGAGTCACTTTCAGTGGCGAAGCACTTGATCACGTTCAATGATGGGGGCCTGATAGCGAAGCTTCCCCCTTGGTTCATTGAACAGAATTCGACCAAGCTTTGCCCCTTGGGACCGGCGATCCCTGCTACGTTCATCAGATTTTGGGAGACTCTTGTCAAGTTTTGAAATCGGAACAGGTGTTCTGCCAAGTGGTCTTGATCAGGAACAATGTTCCTAATTTAGACAAGAGATCGGGAAGATGTTCCTGCTTGGGAACAAAATTAGGAACATCTTCCTTCATTTCATACGCCTATCAAATCTACTGGAGCCTAGGGTTTGGGGATGCCTTTCCAAGACACAGCTTGGAAGTCAGGGCCATTTGTCCACTCCACATCGCTGATGGAAGTGGAGAGTCTGTTCATCTGATTGAAAGCGTCACCTTTGAAAGTCTCGGATCTGCCTTCAATGAAGTAACCAAACTTGATTTTTAGCTTGTCAACACGGGTGATCTGACGACGGGTGTCGAGGAGTTCAGTCATGAGGGCTTCCTTGGTTCGGTCCAAGATGAGTTGTTCTTTGGCTATATCAGCAAGCTGAATTTGGAGCTGATCTACCCTTAGGTTCATCATTTCGTAGTCGTTCATGGGTGTTATCCTTGGGTGTGATGATTATTATTGTTAGTAAGGAAGAAGATCCATATACTCCTGTAAACTTACCTAAACCAAAAAAGGTATTACCCACTATGGCACAGTATAAGAATCTCAGAGACATGTTTGATGGTGGTGGGGCAGGCAAAAGTGGTCCAAAGTTTGAAGGTGGGGGAGTTATCTCTGATCTTGGAAACCTTCTGTTTGATCCTCTTGGATCCAGAAATGCACAATACCAGAATAAGATGGCCCCCTTGAATAGTCCTCAAATGGTTGTTCAAGATCAAGTTACTCCTCAACGTGTTACAGAAGCCAGAAAGACAGAGAGTGCTAAGGGATTGGATAGCTCACCGATTCCAAAACAGAATCTGTATTCTTCTCCACTGGATCTCAGACTTTTGGAAACTATTAGACAAAATGCTGCAAATGAGAGAGCAGTGTATGGTCTTGATACAATCCTACAAAGAAATGCAATGGACAGGCCACCTGTTGTAGATTCAACCCCACCAAAACAACCTACACCCCCTGACATGAGAAAACTTGTTCCTGTATATAGTAAACCACTAAGTTTTGAAGATTATCTTAGTGGTCTAGGTGATATTAGATTCCAAGAGTCCCCTGAAGTCTTACTTCGAGCTTACCAACTACACATGCAAGGTTATAAGTAAGTTTCATGGTGACTCCGAGAGGATTCGAACCTGCGGAGGGTTTCCCCCCGGAGCTTTAGCAAAGCCCTGCCATAAGCCTCTCGACCATGGATCCGTATTGGTCGGCAGTGGATAGGATTCATCCTATCAGGGCGTAGCTGACCAACAGCACCCCAGCACAAATTTAACCATGTGCTCACTGGTCCGACTGAATGACTGAGGGTATGACTCGACATACCAGATCCTTTGTCTAAGATCCTCAATTAGCAGCTACACTGGCCTTCATTCAGGCTTTTCGACATTTGCTGCATCTCAGTCAACTTGGTAGCGGGAGTCGGATTTGAACCGACGACCTCAAGAGTTATGAACCCTGCGAGCTGACCTCTGCTCTATCCCGCTGAAAAGGCTCATAGAATGAAAAAAGCCTCCAGTCAAGGAGGCTCTTTCCAAGATAGGAGTCACCTCCTTTCGGTTGGTGGGACTACATTGTCATACTTAGAGAGGGATTGCTAAAAAAATACATCAATGTTACAGGAAACTTGATCTACAAAAATAGAGGTTCAGATGTCTGTAAGTCTCACAACAATCACTGGTCCTGTCTACCTACCCAATGGTGCCACTCCTGTAGGTGGGAGAGTCTCATTTGAGTTGTCTTCTTGGGACCAAGAGGAAGGAGCAGGGCTGGTCATCTCTGGACCAGTTTATACCACAATCGACAACAATGGTCAGTTTTCTGTTGAGCTGTATACATCAACAGCAGGTGTAAACTCAGTGCATTATCGGATGTTTGTCATCTGGGAAGACTCTGAGCTTTCTGAGAGTTATGTGAATGACATTTATGTAGGAACTCCTACCCCTCACTATACCAAAAAGTATATTGGATCCTTTGCTTTGTCTGGTCCCGGACCATTTCAAGTATCTGATCTCAATATCATTTCTGAAACAAACAACAGTTCTTTTGACGCTTATCTGGAGATGAAGGCTTTTGCAGATCGTATTGATCTGGGAATGTTGGATGATGCGGTGGCCGCGACGGGCGCAGATCGTGCCACCGTTACTCCGCTGGCCGCGCAGGTTGTGCTGGATGCGGCGCAGGTTGCTGCGGATCGGTCTGCAACTGGGGTAGATGTTATTGCCGCCGATGCGGCGCGGGTGCTGACTGATGCGGCGCGGGATGCGGCTGTTGCGGGGGCAATCCTGACATGGCCGACAACGGCGGCGGGGGTTGGCTCTGGCATTGTGGGCGTCACCTCCATTGTTGCAGGGTCGGACGGGACCAATGGTACATTTGCACTGGCCTATTCGGGGGGCACACAGGTGCTGGCCCCGGTTGGTGTTTTCACCGTGGCGGGTGGGGCGTTGGTGTCTGTTGTGGTCACATATCCCGGTTACTATTCGGCGGGTACGCCCACACTGTCGTTTGCAGCCTCGGCGGGTCTGACGGGGGCCAGTGCTGTTGCACAGATGGCAGCCAATACCCCGGTCAATGGGTTTTTCGCAGTGCCGTCAACGGTGACGAGCGAGGCTGCGATCATCTACAAAAACGTCGCTGGCGTGGCGACGGAGCAATATCGCACTCTGTCCAGCGCGATCAATGGGTATGAGAGCGAGCCATTCCCGGCGGATACTTTTGAAACCAGCCAGTTGTTTCGCATGGTCGATCTGGTTGCACCCAGCAACCTGCTGGTCAGCGCCGGAAACCTCGTCACTGTGCCCAATACGGGCGTCTATTACGCAAAACTGCCACTGACCAGCAGTGGTTATGTAGTGGGTGATGTTATCCGGGTGGCCATCAAAAAAGTCAGCGGCGCAACAATGCCCGCATCGTTCCGGTTTTTGAATGCAGCCAATGCGGCAATCACCACGCTATCGTTTGTGCTGGTAAATGGTTGGTATATTGCAGAGGGGGCCATCCCGGCGCTGACCGTCTCGTTGAACATTTTTTACACCAACTCCGGGGGCGACTCCTCGGTATTCTATCAGCCAAAACTCGCACGCCAAATTGCACGCACAGCGATGGATGTGGCGGATCGGCGCAATGTTGCGGGGTTTGTGGCAGACGCTGGTGATCCGAAAAACTACTGGTCTCCGGTCGTTGTGCAGGTGTTCCGCGCGGGCGCTGGCGTGGCGGTGATCAACTCTGACGGAACCGTCACCGTACCCGCCGGGTTGTCGGTCGAATTGCGACCGGACCCGTTGAAATTCATCCTGCCTACAACCGGGGTGCTGACGGTTGTTACGCGGCTGTCTTCGGCCAACGTGGGCAGTGTCAAATGCATGGCCTACGGTGCTGTGTCTGGCGCGACCACGTTTGATATGGTCAGTATTGGGGATGGATATTGGCGCTGGACTGGCCAGCCTTTGGTATCTGGGCAGACCCAAATCAACAACATCTGTCTGATCATCGACAACCGCACCCCGGCCACGGCTGGCTATACGGCAGCCTCCATTGTTTTGCAGGACTGTCTGGTTGTGCAGGGTGCGGGGGTGCCGGACCATAAAATCCCGATGGGTGCGACGACTTCGGATCGAATTATTGCCTACGCGGGTATTCCCGCAGCTATTGCGGACAAAACTGTTAAAATCGCATCCACGGGCGGAGACTATACGACTGTCCCGAACGCACTGGCGGTCATATCTGACGCTGCATCCAATCGGCGGTATGTGTTGAGTGTCGCCACCGGCACCTATCAGACCGCTGAATGGCATGATGTTGATTTTGTTGATGTGGTTGGCGCTGGCATCGGCAACAGCATCATTGATTTTCAGCAACCAGACGGCACGATTTCGGCGGATGTAATCGCCTACTCTGCGATCAACATGACCAACACATCACGTTTGGAGGGTATGACAGTTCGTACCCGGAACGGTCG
>OFRB01000101.1_pt1 | contig 22271 bp, 48 predicted proteins | sample 1543021 | NCBI WGS metagenome assembly OFRB01 (sample SAMN07774230, study PRJEB24372) | wastewater metagenome | isolation source: Exp Tend CN 0WW | collected 2016-02
GCGACCCATCGCAACGAAGCGAAGGGCGGTCAGGATTTGCTCGGCAGTCATGCGTAACTCCGCTTCGGGTACTTGATCGGGGTGTCCTTGGCACGCTTGTTTGGCAGGGCAAACCGCTTCATCATGTTTGCGTAGCGGGTCGCGGACATGAGGTCATCGTCCAACTTGACGATCTTTCCGTCCTTGCGGTGGTACATGCGGAACTCTTCAAACCAGTCATTGAGGTGGCTGAACACCTTGAACCGGCCCGTCTGCATGCGGTCAAGCAGATCAAGCACGCCAGCCTCAACGCCATTCCCACCTGAGCCTTCAGGCTCGCCATCTGTCGGCGGGTGCGTCGCCTTGTCCTTCAGCATGTTCAAGCCCTGGGCTGCGTACTGATCGCGCAACGCAACGCCGGAACCCTTGTCGTGCTGCAAACCATCGTGAGGCCACGCCCACGGCAACCAATCGCCCCACGGCTTGACCGTAGAAGCGAACAGAAGCGGCGTTTGCTCTTTCTGTCGATGGCAGGCAGTCACATAGATGATGTCTGCGTCTCTGTCCCACGCCAGCTTTACCGCCGCGCTCGGGTGATCCCAACCAAAGTCGATGCCTGCGATCTGCACCCAATGCGCCGGGATGTCGAAGGCGTCAACCTTGATTAGGTCGTCAGAAATCGGATAGATGCGGCCACTGCCAAGCGTTGGGGCGCCCTTGGTTCGGGCCTCACGCTCATGCGCTGGGTAACTGGCGATGATCGCTTCCCGCTGCTCCGGCGTGTAGTGCTCCGCGTCTTCGATGGTCATTGACGTGACGATTGATCCGGGCGTCTTGTCTCGCATGAATCGCTTAACCACCTCGCTCATGCCCTTCAGTGGCGTGAACGTCATGTAGACGATCCCGTTTGTCGCGTTCGTCCGGGTCAGCGACTCGGTGTAGATGTCTGCGTCAGGCTCTTCGTCAAGCCAGACAAAATCCAGCGTTTCGGCTTGGAACTTCTCGCGCCCTTGGTCGTAGCTCTTAAAACCCAGCAGGCTTTCCCCCGCTTGGACATCGCCGCCACCACCATGACGAATGACTAGCGTGTCGATGGCATCAGCCACCCCGCGCTTCATCGCCTTCTCCTTGATCGCATCCTTAGGGATGGCACCAAGGCCGATGGCGTTGATCCGGCCACACAAAACCCGCTGCACTGAATCGCGGGTGACTTCGCTTGTCACCCCAGCAGCCCAGCCAGCCACAGCTTTATCAAACGTGCGGCCCTGCCACCAGTCCGGGTAACGCCCCGTCAAGTGCATGGCCGTCTCAAAGCCTGCGCTCCAAGTCTTGCCTAGCTGGTTGCCAGCCATCAGAAGCCGCTCACGGAACAAACGACCGTTAGCGTGGAACTCCTGCTGTTTGGCGTAAGCCCGGTAATCCCTGAGCTTGTTTTCCGCCTTGCGCCGCGCCTTCTCTTCCAGCAGCGCCAGCAATTGAAGCTTATCCGCCCGCTGAAGTGAGTTGGGCAAGTCGTGCGTCAAGTTGCTCATCCGTCAAATCAACCAGCGTCGTCTTCTGGTCAATCTCGATCTTGTCCCCGTACTCCTTGGGGCTGGCCTTCGAAGCCTTCCAGCGGTAGTGCTGCGCCAGCTCACGCGCTTTGGCAAGCGTGAACGGGTCAGAAGCCGCCCTCAGTTCAGCCTCGGCCTTTTCATCAAACTGGCGAGCCGCAGCAATCCGGGCCTCGCGTGCGCGCGCGGAACGCTCCACATCCGCCGCAATCCAGCGAATCAACGAAGCCAAACCAACGCCGATTTGTTCTGCGATGTGGCTTTGACTCTCACCTGCCATGAGGTGTTCGCAAACCTTGTCGATGCCGTAAGCATCCAACGAGGAAGTTGCGTCGCCTTTTGCCATGATTGCGAATCCTCTTGGGTTGTTCGCCGATGAAGCCCCCGCCCGCCGCCTGATCCGGAAGGAGCATCCGGGGCTTACCGTAGCGTCGGGGTGTGCTGCTGATGAGGCTCAGTCAGCGCGCTTGTGGGGTGCCGGGCGCTGATCCACTAGGGGGTGCGAGTGATGCGCGGTTGGATAGGCCCGGCGAAACGAAAAAAGGCCGGTTAGGCATCCGGCGCGGAATGTCTGCCGCCCTGTGTGTCGTGCCGATGTTCACGAGCCGCTGACAAGGCGGTCACGCTGGCCTAATGGGGCAGACCAGACTGCCGGGGATCTGATCCCCCGGTGACATCCCGCCGCGCATGTCGCGGCCACATACGAAAAAGCCCCGCGCATTGCTGCGAAGGGCTTGGGGTGACACGTACTCAGCGTGCCTATATCTGCGCACTGTACGGAAACACAGAATTTCCGTCAAGCGGTTTCGCGGACTTTTTTCGCTTGCCGCTCCAACTTCCTCGCAAGCTCCCGCCCAGCCTCGTGCGCCCAATTGCCCCATGTGCGATCTGTGACCCCGTAGGCGGCGATTGCGTCGGCCATGCTTGGGATCGTCCAGACCTTGTAGGCCCGCGTGATGGCGAGCCGGTGCTTCGGGCTCAGTTCGGCGATGGCAAGCGCCACCTCGTCGCGGTCTTCCCGGCTGAGTTGCCACGGCTCCCGGCTTGCTGCCTGCTGGGGGATGCGTTCGGCCAGGTAGGTGCACTTGGATGGGTAGCCGAGCCCGCCGCCCTTGGGGAATGAGGCGAAGGCCCAATCCATCAGGAGGCAGTGCAGCCAGTACGGTTCAATGACTAGGCGTTTACTCATGTCGTCCTTTCAGTGTCTTGAATGCTTCGGCGATGGCTGCGTGTTCGATGGATCTGCCGTAGAAGTGCTCAAGACATGCCAAGGGTGCCGTCCAGTGGCGATCTCCTTGCAGAAGCAATTGGGCGCACTGCTGAATCAGTTCGTCACGCGCTTGGGACGCCTTAATCTGCCGCTCCATCTCCATCAGGATGCCGATCTGCTCACCCGGCAAACCGTCAGCTCGTGGGTCCCACCCGTAGGGTCGCCATTGATGGGTTAATGATGTGAACAAGCCCATGTCGTCCTTTCAGATAGCCAGAAACTCAACACGCACGCCGAATTGGCCGCGCTTGCACTTCTCTTGGGCGTAGACCCATTGAATCGGGCCGGTGGGGCCGTCATCGACCCCGTTGATCTTTGCGATCTCGTCGCGGATGGCCTTGCACGCGCCTTGCAGGTTGTCGTCGTCGCACAGGGCGGGCGACAGGCGAACCATGCGGACGATGCAGGGGGTGAAGAAGGGGCGGACGATGAGCGCGGTGGCTGCGCGCTCGGCTTTGACTCGCTTGGCGCGCACCCGGAAGTGCTCGCGAGCATTGAGCCCGGTCACGGTCTTGATGGGGATCAGGTAGGACGCGCTACTCACCGCCAATCCCCCCATGCTCCACGGTTGCCTTTGCCCCACTGCTCGGCGCAATCTCGCCTAAGCCGAGCCATGGGGCGCTTTTGCGCAGCACGCTCAAGCCAGGCGTGAACCCAGGCCGAGCCTCTTTCAGAACGCCACTTGAGCACCTGACGAACTTCGCAGCGGTGCCGATGTTCCTCGTGTGAGGGCAGTTGCTCGCGGTGTGGTTCCTGCCGCATAGGGTGCAGACCTTTTCATTCATGGCAGACGCCTTCCGGAAACTTGAAGCCCGCCTGCCATGCCCGCTTCTGAGCCGAGGCGACCCAAAAGTCGGTGACCGTCTCTTTGTTGAGCTTGGTCACGATCACGCCTTGGTCAAACAGGCTGTGACAGCCCATGACGCCAGGGCGCTCGCAGCACAGGGGAAACGTCGCGTAGTCGCTGGCCTTCTGTGCGCCTCCCTTGCCGTGCTTGGCGAGGTTGGAATGAGCGACCTGGCTGTATCCCTCGATGCCGCAACTGAAGCAGGGCATGGTGGCAACGAGGCGCTTGTATTTCTCGTCGCGGTGCGGTTTGGTCTTTGGGTACTTCATGCGGCCCTCCGCTCATGCTCAATGCGGTCTTGTTCTTCGCGCCATGCGCCCCATTCAGCAATCACCTTGAACCAGACCGTGTCTTGCTCGTGCGGGAAGGTGGCTTGAGGCATCGCCGCGTACCACATCCAGCGCCCAGTAGCCTTTCGCTCTGCTCGGATTGCAAGGTCAATGATTGCCCTCGGTATCTCGTGGCGCCGATATGGCGTATTCCAATAACAAGCGTCGTTCACGCGTGCTCCCCCATCCACTCAGGCGCGGAAAACCTGACGCCCTTCTCTACCCCGAATGCTTCAATCAATTCCATCAACTCGCCCATCTCGCGAATGCTCATCTTTGAGGTGCGCTGGCCGAGGATCACGAAACCACCATCCAGACCGGGGACAGCCTTTTGCTTCTTGAGCGACGCAGAGAACACGTCCTTCCATTCCTCGGGCGTGAGTTTCTGTCCGCACCAATCGACCTGGCGGGACACATCGGTCAGGAGCGCCCACATCCGGGCGTTCTGCTCGGTGCTGCGGGTCTTCTCCTTGACCTCGATGACAAGCTGCTGGCCTGCCATGAGGTGTGCCTTGATCTGATCCCACAGGCCCGAATAGGCGGCGTGGCCTTGTTGGGCATTGAAAAGGACGATGTTCATGCCGCCTCCGCCATTGGTTGAGCGAACAAGGCCGAATTGATAGCCGCCTGTTCCTTCTTGGCTTTGCGGGAGTAGTACTGACGAAGAGACTTTTCCCTCAGGGACATTGCCTTAGGGCGAGGCACGTCGCGCCGACTACCAAGCATGAATACCCGCGCCGGATAGCCCGTCCAGTTGTGGTGCCACGCACCGACGTAAGCGAGATTCAGGCGTCGGACGTGGTTAACGAACTTGGTTGTCGTTGCTGGATTGCAGCCGGCCTTTTCCGTCAGCTCGGCAATAGTCCCTCCCTCGTCGAGGCCGTGGATCAGCGAAGCAAACAGGATCAGATTCACGCTTGGACGGGAGCGGACGCCCTTACCCCAAGGTGTTTCCATCCGCTCCCCTGTTGCCTTGGTCGGAGGCGGAGCACTCTCACCCTCACCACCAGCAAAGATCGCGGCAGGCGTTCCACGGATCGAGCGATCCCACCCCGACACATGAGCCACGCCCAACTGCACCATGCAGCGCAAGATGCGGCGAAGGACTATGACCGTGCATTTGTGCTGCTCCGCAACCTGGCGGGCGGTCATCGGTGAAACCGTGATGAGCTTCAGGATGTCGGTCAGGTCGCACACGCTGAGGTGCTGGCCTACGGTTGCTTTTTTGGTCATGCCGCCCTCCGCTGGTTCACAGCCGCACCAAGGTCAGCCAGGTTGAACTTCTGCGACGTATCGATGCCGTACCGGGCCAGGATCTCGGAGCGCAAAGCCACGCGCCAGAAATCACGCTGCGCCTTGTTCAGCTTCACGCCTTGAAGCTCCAAGTTCATGTGCTCTGCTGGCGGTGCCGGGCGCTTGCAGCTGCTCGACGTGTGGCCCCATTGGCCGCAGCGCAGGCAGGGGTCGGTTTTGCTCATAGAAGCGCCTCCTGTTTCGGCAGATCGCTCGCGCTGGTGCCGTTGAAGCCGAACATGTCGCCCATGCGCTGCGCGTCTTCAATGCGCTTGCAGGCGATATCGAAATACTTTGGCTCGCGCTCGATGCCGATGAACTTGCGGCCCATCTGTACGGCTGCTACGCCGGTTGTGCCGGAGCCCATGAAAGGGTCGAGAACCACCCCGCTCTTGCGCACAGAAAGGCGCACGATGTAGAGCATCAGCGGCACCGGCTTTTCGGTTGGGTGCCCGTGGTTGAACGTGGGCGCGGCAAAATTCCAAACATCGGAGTACTGATCGCCACTGCGGCAATCGAAATGGCGGCGCAGTTCCTCGTAGTCCTTGCGCAGTTCCTCGTAGTCCTTGCGCAGTTCCTCGTAGTCCTTGCGCAGTTCCTCGTAGTCCTTGCGCAGATACTCGCCACCATCGCGGTTAGCGCGAGCCTGCAAGGTCTTGTAGTGCTTCTCGGTGGGGAGTGCGAACTGCGATCTCGTGAACCAGTGCGATGCCATCTGAGTGCCGGTAGCTTCCTCTGCATCGCGCTTGCTCAATCCGGCACGACTCCACTCGTCTGACAGATAAGCCCTGATCGGCTCAAAAACGAAGCCGCGCAACTCGTCGCACTTGGCGACGTAGCCTGATTCACCGAGGGCCATGTTGTCTGCACCGTAGTGCTCTGCCATCAAGATACGCTCCGTCACCGGCATGGGGGCGCGGAGCGCCTCCTTTGAGCACTTCTGCCCGGTCGATGTCGGCTTGGTCCAGACAACATGAGACAGCACGTTCAAACGCCGCGCAATGCGGTCTTCAATCCGACCAGCAAGCGAAGGCCAGGCGAACCACCAAAGCGTGGCGTTTGGCTTCATGGTCGGTACCATCGCTTCGAGCCAAAGCTCGACATCCGCAAGCATTCCGCCACGGTTTGTCCACTCGTGGTCGAAGTCGCCATTGACCTTGCCATAAGGCGGATCAGTGATGACCGCATCGACCTTGGGCAGCGTTGGCAGCACGTCCATGCAATCGCCTCGGTAGAGGGTGGCGTTGCCGATTACGACGGTTTCAAAGGTCATGGCTGCCCCCCGAAATGCGCGCGGGCGGGCGCGAGGTCCCGGGGCGTGCGATCCCCCGCCAGATCCCCCGTGGTTCTGAGGGCTTCGGCGATGTCGCGTGCTGAGACTTTCTCGCCTGCTTGAGCGCGGTCGAGGAGGCGGTGCGCTGCGGCTCGTTCTGCCTGGGCGATGGCGGTGGGGAAGCGGTGAAAGAGGTTCATGCGGCCTCCCTGTTCATGCCCAAGGCTTGGCGGTAGGTCTGGCGCTGGGCCAGCGTGACGGGTCGGCCGCGATAGGTGCCGTCGCGTGCGTCGGACTCGGCGAGTTCGCGCAGGGTGTCGAGGTGGTCGCCTTTGCGCGAGAAAGCGGCGCGTGCCATGGCGAGGGCTTCGGCGGCTTTGGACTTGTCCGGGGGCGGTGCTGGCAAAGCCTTGACGGGCTTGTCGGGTGCGCGGCGTGCCAGGTCGCGGAACTGCATGGCGTTGACTGGGTTGTCGGCTGGCAGGTTTGCCAGGGCGAACTGCAGGGCCTCGCGGTGGTTCTCGAAGCCGTCGAGCTTTTCCGCCCAGTCGGCTTTGACGACGGCTGGGTCGATGCCGGGCCATTGCGAGAGGAAGCGGTGGCCGTAGGCCAGCTCCAAGCGGGTGAAAAGGCGTTCAATCCAATCCGATGGCAAGGCCATTGGGCGACTCCATGTCGATGACGTTGTGGGTGTCCGGTGCGGTGTGCCCGGCGTTGGTGAAGGCCTCGCAGCGAGCGCGGGCGGTTGGGTCCATGATCTGCGGCGACGAGCGGAAGACGCGCAGCTCGGCGGCGGTCGGGGGCTTGGATGGGCTGGCGCGGGATGCTTGGTGCAGCCAATCGGCCTTGAAGCCCTGCCATGCGTTCTCTGCGGCGGTCTTGACGGCATCGGCTGGCGTCATACCCGCCTTGGCGGCTTCGGCCTTGACTGCGTTCCATGCGGTCGGCGTCAGGGTCTTCGCGCCTTTGTCCTTGCGGGCCTTGAACCAGTCTTGGGCGTGCTGTTCGGAGACACCTTCGGCAACCAGGTCAGAGACGGAAAGCGCAACCGCGCTGTCTCCTGAACGTAGTGAAGGAGATTTCTTCTCTTCTCTTCTCTTCTCTTCTCTGGTCCGCTTTTTGTCCGCATCACATGCGGACGTTTTGCGGTCTTCACGCTTTCGGTCTGTTTCCTGTGCGCGGCGCTTGGCAGATTGGCCGTTGTGCTCTTCAAAGCGAGGCAGAAACACACCTTCGTCATCGTGAGAGAGCCAGCCGACAGCCTCCATAGCTGCGGAAATGCCGGGGAAACCGACAAGCTCGTCCAACGCTTCCGGCGTGTACCCGGACAGTTGTCCGTCTGCTGAGTGCGTGTCAAACAGACACCAGACCGCAAACAGTCCGCCAACAGTCCGCAACCTGTCCGCATGTGATGCGGACGACATGCGGACAACCTTCGGATGTGTCAGAAGGTCCTTGCCCATCTTGATCCAGTCACCGGCCACGCCTCACCCCTTCACGATGCGATAGACGATGTGGCGGCCCTTGCGCTGGCTCTTGTCGAGCTTCCGGCCTTGGGGCATTGCCTCGACAAGGTGCTTGCGCATATCAATCTCCTTACATGGTTGAAGGCCGCTTAGGCGCACGGTTGCGCTCGGTCGGCAGGGGTTTGGCGTTGTGCGCCATGCGTTCGGCAGGGGTGCCGGTGTCGAAGACGTTGGGCTTTGCCTTCGGAGACTTAGAAGCCTTGACTTCTTCGGTCTTGATGACTGGCTGATAGGACTTGCTGAAGGGGTTCATGCGGCGAACATGGATCACGCCTCTTGCTTGGAGGGGCGGCGCTTCTTTCCGCACAGGGCCGGCCAGACAGCGCGGACCGTTTCAAGCTTCGGGTCCAGCGTCTCGCCGGACTTGATCTTGCGCAGCGTGTGAAACGGCGTGTCGGTCTTCTCGGCAAGCTCGATCAGTTGTGCGCGAGACAAGGCGGACAACCTGTCCCGGACCTCTTCGGCGGATGGAATGGCGTTTTGCATGCGTCCATCATACCGCCCTCGGTGCGTTTGTCAACCACTAACGGTATCGCGGTCGATATCTTGACGCCATGAACGCCGACACCCCAATCAGCCCGCTTTGGGCAACGTTGCGGAGGCTCTTGAGGTCTGAGGGCCTTGACGCTGACTCACTGTCGCTGGACAAGCTGGCGTGGCCGCGACCCATTTATGACCAATGCTGAACCTATTCCTAGATCAGCAAACAGCCTCCCCCTACCCCACTGAGTGAGGATAGAGGGAGGGATCAGCCCCTTTCGGGTAGTCGCATGTGATGGCGCTCGGCCAATCATCCCCAGGCGTGCGACTCAAGCCAGCCCCACGGATTTTTACGGATTTGCACCGGGCAGCCTTGCGGCTCCATACCGTGTCGCGGTTCAACTCCGAGCGGCCCCACCTGCGGCCCACTGCTGACGTGCGGAGTACGACCAGGCCGGAAATGGCAAAGGCCCTTGAGTCTTAGCTCCGGTGCGGCATCACCGTCCCTTGAAGGGGTAGAGCTAAGGCTTAAGGGCCTTTCCGTGCATTGTGTAGCCGATGCCGCAGCCACACAAGACTGTATGCAAACACAGTCCATGCATGGGGCGCTTTATAAGGAAAGCCGTTCAATCTGTCAAGAGGGCTGTCGGTTACTTTTTTTTGCCTTTTTGTACCGCATGCGGTTGACAACACAGACCGGGCTCGGTACAGTTGAACCCAACGCAGCAAACAGCGAAGGGGTAGCAGATGCACAGCGAACTGGACATGGTGAGGAAGGCCGAAGACGGCTTTGCCCGCTTTCACGACGCGATCAACGCTCGGCTTGAGCAAGCACGTCAGATGCTCTACAGCGAGTTCATCGGGTGCTGGATGAAGTCTCCCGGCTCGATGGTTCAAACGCCGGGCTTTGCAACAAACGGCATGACGGTTGCCGAGGCTGTCACCGATCACTTCGCCGGGGCTTCTGGCGAGGCTGACGAGGTCGAGATGCTTTCGATCATCGCCGCAGTTGCCAAGCAGCGCGACGAGACGGGCGAACGTGCTCGCACCCTCATGGATCGCATGGGCCGTGCTCATGCCGATTTCCATGCTGAAGACGCGATGTGAGGTCGAGCATGAAACAGCACACCTTCATCACCTTCTTGGATGACGACACCCCGGTTCGTGTCCGCTACACGCACAGCAAGGCCGAGCCCATGACGCTTGAGTACCCAGGTTGCGAGGCTGAGATTGTGATTGACGAGGTTTCAGTGGGGATCGTCCACGCGCAGTGGGAGCCCGTCGAGACCTGCCCACAACTCAACGTTGACCGCTTGATTGAAAAGGCTTGGGATGACGTTGAACTCCGCGAAGAACTCAGGAGCTACGCATGACCGAACTTCACTTTGCACTGTGCGACGGCTCTGTCCACGTTCTGTGGCTGATGGAGTCGCCCGCTTCCGCCCTGTCTTGGGCTTCTGAGCTTGGGGCCTGCGTGGCTTGGGTGGCGCGATGAGCGAAGCCGCCCTTCTCGCCTCTCTCGGCCTTGTGGCCATCACCGCAATCGTGATCGTCCTGCTTGACCGATTCGCCGGGCGCATCACGTCGCCTGACCCTGAACACGAAGACTGGCCTCAATGAACCTCATCACCTGTGAAGGACTCGCCATGATCGACACAAACAACGTCGTGCAGTTCCAAGCAAAGAACGACCTGCACCGCATGTTCGCCCCGGGCGTCATCGAAGGACACCGCCCCCGCATGACCACAGCCGAGAAAGTGCTTCTCGTGCTGATCTACGCCGCCTCCCTTGCCATTGTCTCGATGGTCATCGGCTGGGGCTACGAAGAAATCAGCCGCATGGACTGGCAGGCAGTGGCGCAACTGCTGGGGGTCAAGCGATGAGCCGCGTCGCTGAGTTCGTCCAGGTCTTCCGCCTGTACGCCCGCCATCACAACCCCATCTATTCCGCCCGCATCGCCTATGGCGTTGTGTTCAAAGGGCTACCCTTCTAAGGAGCAGTCATGCGCAACAAAGCATTGTGGGAGCGCGTGTGCGTCACCGACCCCGCCGCAGTCAAGCCGATCACCGGCAAGCAGTACAACGGCAACAGCCCTAAGCCGTTCTGGATCGTTGAGCGCCTGACCGACGAGTTCGGCCCGTGCGGCATCGGCTGGGGCTTCAGCATCGTCAATGAACGCTTTGAACGTTTCAGCGATACCGACAGCCTGCATGTCGCGGTTGTGCGCTTCTGGTACGTCATCGACGGCAAGCGCGGCGAACTGGAACAGATCGGGCAGACCAAGGGCAGCTACCTCAGCAACGGCGGGAAGTTCATCGTTGATGAAGACGCCCCGAAGAAGTCTGTGACCGATGCGCTGGTCAAGTGCGCGTCTTACCTCGGCTTTGCCGGTGACATCTTCTCTGGCCGCTGGGACGACTCCAAGTATGTCGCCGAAGCCCGCGCCGAATGGGAAGGCCGCAAGCGCGAAGCTGATCCGCGCCGCCGTGAATGGCTGGATGCCCGCAAGGCTGAGATTGCGGCAGCGAAATCAACAGGCGAACTCAAGAAGGTGATGACCTCCGCGATTGACATGGTTCGCAGTCAAGGCGACCAGCCCGCAGAGGATGAACTGAACGAGGCATACGCAGCCAAGTTGGCAACTGCGAAGAAGCCGGAGCCCTCCGATGCTGCGCCCACTGCCTGACCTCAACAACACCGAAGTGCTCGCCAAGCTTGGCAAGCAATACACGCTGCGGGAATCGTGGCGCGATGCACTCAGCCAGCTACGCGATGCACTCACCGAAATTCAAAGCGTGAACACGCACGCACAAGAGATTGGATTGAAGCGAGCAAGAGAGGCGGTTGAGCGCCTTGAGGAAATCGCGGCGATCCAATCCAAGGAAACGACATGACCGACCAGAAGACAGAGCAGAAGCCCGCTGACCACAAGGCTATCCGTGAGGCTGCGCGCGTTGGCGGCGATTACACGATGGTGGAGGTGCCGGACCTCCGCGCCCTTCTCGCCGACCTGGATGCGATGCGGGCGGATGCGCAGCGGTATCGCTACTTGCGCGATGTCGCATGGGGCGATGGCTCGCTCGTGTACTTCGACCACCGCTACGACAAGGACGAGTGGGACGGGAAGATCGACGCCGCACTCGCCGCCCTCAAAGGAGCCGAAGCATGACCGACCTCGTTTCGCAACTGGTGGGGGCGTTGGAGGAATTGCTGCACGAGTGCGAGCAAGGCATCGCCACATCACCTCACGCCCGCATCGAAGCCCGCGCCGCCCTCTCAGCCGCAAAGGCGGGAGGGTGGCTGCGGCTGCCGATTGAGCCGGTTGCCTATCGCGTTGATTGGCCTGTTGAGGCTGGCGTCGGCATGCGCCGCTTCTACGGTGCCGACGAATGGGAATCGTTGCGGGGGATTGTTGAGTTCTTCGGCGGCGTTCCTGTGCCGATCTACGCCCTCCCCGCTCCACCTGCGCAGAGGGGGGAAGGGTGATGACCGTAGCCGTGCTTTTTGCCCGCGCTGACAGCCATTACAAGACGCTGCCCGATGTCGATGTGTACGACATGGAGCGCGACGCCAGGACATATGACGGGCCTTGGCCTGTCGTCGCTCACCCGCCCTGCCGTGGATGGGGGGCGTTTGCATGGCGCGCCAATGTGCGCCCGGATGAGCGCAACCTTGCCCGCCTTGCTGTCGGTCTGGTTCGCGCATTCGGTGGCGTGCTTGAGCACCCGCTTGCCTCCGGGCTGTGGGACGACCAGCGTTTGCCCACGCCGGGCTTTCGCGACCAGTTCGGGGGCTTCACCCTGCCCATTGACCAGCACTGGTGGGGCCATCTCGCCAGCAAGCGGACCTTGCTCTATGTCGTCGGCTGCGACCCACGCGATGTACCTGACATGCCGATGGTGATGACCGAGCCCACACACGTCATTGGCGACTGTGGCCGCGCCTCACTCGGAAACAAGCGCCCGGAGATTTCCAAAGCCGAGCGCGAACACACCCCCCCCGACCTTGCCCGCTGGCTTGTTGACCTGGCCGAGCGGTGCGCAATCAAGGAGATCGCATGACCGACAAGACCCCCGCAATGACTGAGTTGCCAGAAGGCGCGACTCTCGAAGACCTCTTGATCCCGCTGCGCCATGCACAGCAGGCGCCCGAGTGGGACGGCGGCAAACCCGCGAATTTGCAGGCAGCGGCCCGTGACGCTGACGAGTGGCTGGCCCTGATTCAGCGGCTCAACGATGCCGGACGGTGGCGGTTCTCGCAGCCTGACTCCCGCTCCAAGCTGGACGGGTGCCGGGCGGCGCTGAGCAAGATCCTGTGCGCGCCTGCACAGCAGGCGGTGCCGATGCCAAGGGCGCAGCGGCTTGAGGTGTTCCGTAAAGCTGAAGACCGGATGGCCCATGACATCAATCTCTGCTGGAGAGACGCGTTGATCGAGGAAACCGAAGCCCACCACGGCATCACCCAGCGCGCAGACGGCGGGGAGGTGTGAGCGATGAACCACGAAATCAGGTTTTTTGTCAAAGCAACCAAGGCAGACGCGCCGCGTGGCTTTGACTACTTCATACGCGACGACGGCACTGTCTGGCGAGACAACTACCAAACGTGTGAATCTCAGTGCGCTGTTGTCGGCTTTGAGGATTTCATCATGCCGTGCCCAGAAATCGGCTGGGAAGTCACCGCCCACCAAGCCACCAAGGAGAAGCCGTGACATCAGACACCAAAGCAGCGTGGCGGCGTAGAGCACTCAGGGCCGAGCACGAGCTTGAGACGCTGCGCCGAATCCGATCATTCGAGCACAAACAAGAGTTGCAGATGGCTCGCGTCGATGCTGCTCAGGCTACGGCGTTGCGCGAGATTCAAAACATCCTTAACGACCTGCGCGGCGATGAGCCGACCGCAGGACTGATCTAAAGGCCGCACCCATGACCGAAGAACCAAAAGAGCCCGTCCCCGATGAGCCATGTCAATCCGTCGAGCAGCCACCAGCCACACGACCACAGCGCGCTAAGTCATCGCACAAACAGAACGCCCGCAAGGCGTGCAAACGCAGCAAGTGAGGGCAACATGACCGAAGAACTGAAGCAAGCAATCAGCGCCTTGCAATGCGCAAAGCGAGGCCACTGCGATCACGCGATGGCAGATGAAGCAATCGCAGCCCTTGAAGCCCTCACCCAGCGCCCCGCAGCGCAGACCGAGCGGGAGGCGTTTGAGTCGCGGGTGACGCTCAACTCCATCATCAAGCAGTACCGCATCAAGGCCGAAGACGCACATTGGCTACGCGCATCCCTGCCCGCCCAGCCAGCAGCGCAGGACGAGCGGGAGGCGGACGAGGTGTTTCTCCCCCGGCGTTTGGCGGCAACACAGAAGCTGACGCAACTTGGCTACCGCTACGATTCCGCGCATGGCAAGTGGCTGCCCGCCCCCCAGCAGGCCACGCCTGAGCCGGTGCAGCCATTTCTCGTTCGGGATGTCGCTGCGCTTCTTGGGGCATCAGTGCCGGACGTGTGCAAAGCGCTTGTGCACCTTGGTCACGGCCAGCGCAGCACCAACATGGAGATCAAGCCAGAAGAGGCGCTTGCCGTTGCGGAGCACATCCGGGCGAAAGCCGCCACGCCTGAGCCGGTGGGGGAGCCGTTCGGCTACTTCCGCGCGCTGCCATTTGGATGGGAGCAGTGCGGCGAGCATGATGATGGCGCTGTTGCGCTCTACGACCGCCCAGCGCCGGGCGTGCCGGAGGATGTGCAGCGCGATGCCGAGAGACTGGATTGGTTGACGTTCAACATTTCAGGGAAAGCCCTCCGCGATATTGGTGTGATGTGGGGAGAGCACGCAAACGCTCGTGCGGCCATTGACGCCGCCATGCTCGCCGCCGCCCAGGCGAAGGGGGGGCAGTGATGGACTACGAGCTAGACGACATCGACATGCAGACCATTGAACGAGCCAAGGCCGCTATCGCGTCCGGCGACTTCAATTCGCTTGACGAGGACGACATTCGCGAATCGCTGCAACTGCTGGTTGCGCTGACGGAGCGCAACGAGTTTGCATCATTCCTGTGTTTATGGAATGACGGCAGCCCTAACCTGCAAGGCGCCTTGTTCAGTGACGCGGCAGCGGCTCACCAACATGCGGCAAACCTCGGAAGGCCAGCAACAGTGATGGAGTGCCCGCCGTTGTCGCTGTCGTTGTTGCCTATCAAGGCGAAGGGAGCCGACAAGTGAAGCAGCACGACAACAGCGAGGCGATGCGGCTGGCTGATTACGCGCGTGGCGACGAATACCAGCGAGCGGCAGAGGATGCGGTAGACCTCATCCGCCAGCAGTCCGAGCGGATCGCGGAGCTTGAGGCGCGCGTCCACACATGCGGGCCGACGTGCTCAAAGGCTGGCTGCATCAATCGCAGGGTCACCGCCGAGCGCGACCAGCTACGGGCAGAGGTGGAGCGCACCAGCAACAACCGCGACATGTGGAAAGGCCAGTGCGAGCGGCAGGCGGAACAACTGGCGCAGATGCGGGCAGAGGTTGAGAGGCTGAGGGCTGATGGCGAGCGGCTGGACTGGCTTGAGAAGTGCCCCGCAACCCAGTTGCCAAAGGATTCAGAAGCCATGCGCCGCTGGCTTTGGCATAGACCTGCCGGAGCCGGGAACATCCGCGCCGCCATCGACGCAGCCCGCACAACCCACAAGGAGACGGAATGAGCCCAGCAGACAAGCGCAACCTAGAAGCGTGGATCGGGAAAAGGGTCCGCATTGAATGGGTCAAGCCAGAAGACGACTGGCCCTACTTCAAGTTGCTCAAGATTGATTCGGCAGCAGACGTTGTGTTTCTTCAGGGAGCCGACTACCCGGACGGAAGCGCAAAGCACGACGGTGACTCGTTCTGGGCTGATTGGCCGGACATCAAGCACATTGCACCCGTGAAGGACACCCCATGACCACAACGACGAGAGAGCAAGCATTGACGCCCGCCACCGATTGGCATGGGGGCCTTTGGGCAAGAAAGCGCGGCGGATGTCAGAGCTTCGATGGCTTGTCGGATTTCAACTTGGCTTTGTCGATCATTTTTCTTACCCAACTTGGTCCACCAAGGGCGGTCAGCTTCAGTTTCTGCTCCTGGAGCATTCGCACCCCGACCACCACCGTCTCCTCTCCGTCCTTGATGGGCTTTCGCCCTTGACCCCTGTCGCTTGGTGGGCGCGGACCTAGCTTGCTCATGACTTTGATTCCGTTGCTCAAGAAGTTTCATTATGGCACTTGCTATCGTGTGTTGATTTCGTTATCATAATCAACATCGGATCTTAGATCAAGCCACATCGAACAACGCAACGGAGAACAGAATGGAAAACGCAATCAAAGCAGCAGCACAGGAATACGCCGCACTGATCGGCAACATGAGCGAGCAAGAAGTTCTTGCCGCAATCAAGGATGGCAATCAGTCTGTGCTGCGCAGCGTACTGATGCTGATGTGGGTGACGGCATGAGCGCCGCAGCGTCGCTGCGTGAGGCAGCACAAAACGCGCTGGTGACCCTTGATGGCATCGCCGATACAAACCCACGAAACACGGCTGATTTTGAAACCCCGGACGAGTGGATTACGTGGGCCAAGTCTCGCGCCCGTTGGGCTGCTGACGCGCTGCGCGTACCTGTCGCCCAGGAGATTCACGCCGAGCGCATTCTGAAACAAATGATGGATGAGGCCGACAGGCGCAGCGCCTTCGACACGCTGCCCGACGACTACGAGGCCCCGCATTGAGGCCTAACACCCCAGCTAAGCGCGCGGCAGGCCAACGGCCTGACGTCCGCTTGAGCGCCCGGTTAGGCCAGGTGCAAAGCACTTGGACTGACCAACACACAAGCCGACCGCACAGCGGTGGGCGCCTAGTTTGAGCCTGCAACGCGGGCGGAAAGGTGAGAGATGAACGACACAAGACGAATTGAAAACATACCGGACAAGCCAACACACGCCCTGCATGTAATCGACAACTGGGATGGCTACGAAGACGAAAATTTCGTGTTCGCTTTTGAACTCGGTGGCGTGTTCTATCACCACGCAAATGGACGCCCCGTGCTTGAGTACATGGGCGACAAGGTGCTGCATGCATGGCCACTGCAGCGCCAGGCTGTTGGGGCCTAACCCTCCAGCTAAGCGGCGCTCTGCGTCCGCTTGAGCGCCCGGTTAGGCGTATTGGAGACTAAGCATGAAATGGATTGACGCACGCAAGACGCCACCGCCTCCGAGCGAGTGGCCGACGCGATACCTTGTGGTTCTTGATACCGAAAGCCCTGCTCAACACTGCAAGGACTGGGCTGGGCGAGGGGAGCCTGAGATTGCGGCATTCTGCTCGCAGTGGCCTTATCCGTGGAGGGCACGCGGCGATCTGTCAGTTGCCTATTGGATGCCGCTGCCAAAGTTTTTGAAGCGCTGGGATCAAACAGTGCACGGCAAGCCTGGGCGCTGGATTGACGCCTAACCAATAAGTTAACCGGCGCCGTAGGCGTCCGAGTTGAACTGGCGGTTAGGCGTTACGGGCTAAACAGAAAGGATTGATATGACCACCGAACTGAAACAAGCAGCGCAGCAGTCCACACTATGCCTGCAAGCAGTTTGCCGCTACATCTCTGACGTGCTTGCAGGCGATGCGTCATCAAGCGAAAAGCACATCGCTCGAACCATCATGCACTTGCTTCCGCTAGAACAAGCCGTGCCCATCCAGCAGGCGGAGGCCAAGACGGACAAGCCGGCGGCAGTTCGCAACCCATTCGCGGCACGCTGCTACACGATGAGCGAGTCTCACCTATCAGGCCATCGGCTGCTTGTCGGGTTTGAAAAGTTGGAAGACGCCCAAGCTGCACACGAATGGATTGCGCGATACGGGCGATGCGATTACCTCCACCTAGGCGTAGAAGGCATCAAGTGACGCCTAACCCAGAGTTCACCGGCACAGCATGTGTCCGGTGCAACGTTGAGTTAGGCCTGGCAGCCACACACCCAGGGCGCAGCGCGCCACACGAAGCCGGGGCCACAGGCCCGGGCGCTTTAACAACCGAGCAAGGCCGCAGGCCTTGCGGATAGGAGCGATATGACAGAACCAAAGTTCGCCGCCGTTTTCGACAAGCGAGAGAGCCTGATCGAGAGCCTCATGAAAGACGCTGGCACGTTCACGATGCTGGCCCTGTGTGTCTACGTCAGCCAAGGTAGCAAGTGGTGGACCTTGGCGACGGGCCTGATGTTCGTGATGTGGGTCTTTGGCATGGCAGCAAAGGTCGCCAAGAGGAACAAGACGTTCCGAACAAAGGCCGAGCTGCTGAAGTGGGCCAACACGCTTGAAGAAGAGGCCTAACCCCAGCGGTAAGGGGCGGCCACTTGTGGACGTCCCCTTGACCAACGTGTTAGGCCTGCCGCCACACCGACAAAAGGAACGAGATGACAGTTACCGTACCCCAGCGCCGCGAAGGCGAATCAGACCTGGACTATCTGCGCCGCAAGGAAGCCTTGTGGGGCCTGTGGCAGGCAGATGCACTTGAGCGCATCGAGCAGCAAGGCCAGACCATCGATGCCATGCAGGCGCGTATTGCAGAGCTGGTAAGCACCTTGATCTCAGCGAAGACTGCCGCCGAAGCGGTCGCGAAACTGGTGGGCTACGGGCTGCACAGCCCCAGTCCTGACGACATTGCGCGGGACATGTGCGGCCACATCAATCTGATGGGCGGCATGCACGGTGACCCCGACTACCTCAAAGGCAAGAACACGTGCAGACACACCGACCTGCGCAGCCGAGCACCACGAGCCAAGGCTGTTGGGGCCTAACCCCAGAGTTCACCGGCGCCGCAAGGCGTCCGCGTGCAACGTAGTGTTAGGCCTGTGGCCACAACAACGAAAGGAACGAAATGGAACAACCAACATATGAGCAACTTTCCGGCGCACTGCTAAGCGTCGGCTTGGCATCAGCATTCGGGGAGGCCGAACGGTCGGCAAAGCTAAAAACGCTGCAAGCCCTTCGAGACAAGAAAGACACATGGTGCGGATACGCGGAAATCGAACTCCGCCAACTAATTGACTCAACGCTGAAAGAGTACAAATCATGAGCAAACTACAGCCGCTTGACGACCTGGAAATGCACGAGCTGCTGCGCCTGATGTACCCCGAGCACATCCGCAGTGACGATGACGCCTACTTCGAGCTGTCGCAGCAGGCCTGTGAATCCATCGTTGATCTTGGCGACGGCTTTGAAGTGCCGCTGCCTGAGCTGCTGGCCCGCGTGGCAATGCTCACGATGCCCATGCAAAGCGGTCTGACGGGCGCGCTGTCTCACTGCCTTGGTGAGGTGACGATTGCCGATGGCGCGGCACAGATGCGTGCCGCAGTGCGCAGGGATGCCAGGGCCTAACCCAACAGCTAAGCGGCGTAGCCGTCCGCTTGAGCGCCCGGTTAGGCGTATTGGAGACATGATGATGGAACACTTGAATTACAGCCGGCAACTTGCGCGGCATTGCATGGACCTGCTGACGGTTCCGGGGATCGAGCATGATCGGCGGGCTTTGCTGTCTAGCGTGGTAGATCTGCACGGGTCTTCTACGAAGTTCATCCTGCCGGACGGTGGGCGCCTGTATGACGACAAGGAATTCCGAGCGCTGGACGAGTCGGTGCCGCTGCGGCTGCCGTACCCATGCATTGCACTGGAATACCACTCTAATGGGCGAGACCGAGAAATGGACGAGCCTGTGGGCCATGTGAACGGCGTGCCTCAGTACGAGGCCGGGGACTTTGTGAGCGCGCCCAAGCGTGTTGTATACGCAAGGGAGCACGGCGACTACATCGTTGCCACGGTCGCATTTTGGACGCGACATGATGGCCTTTGGCGGGTGCTGCCAGAGTGCGCCATTCCGAACGTCGGCTATCTGGATCGTGGCATGAGCTATTCCGGTCGCACCGCAATCAAGGCGGCGTTCCAGAATCCGCGCGTTCCTATGTCTGACTACATGGACGAACTTGGGGCGCTTCTCTGTTTCCTGAACATCTTGCATTGCTCAAATGTGCAGGCTCATCGAAGCGATCCAAAACGCGCAGGCAAGAAAATCAAATCCGCACTGCCTTTCGACACTTATCACCTCCTGACCATCGACGCGCCAGGCAGGGCGGGCTCGGCTGGAGAAGGCGCGGAAACTGGAGGCCACCGCTCGCCACGCGAACACTTGCGGCGCGGCCACATCAGGCGGCTGGCAGACGACCGACGTATTTGGGTGAACGCCACAGTGGTCGCCGCTGGCCGTGGTACATGCGTGGTGACAAAAGACTATGCAGTGCGCTGTGCTGCATGAATACGCCTAACCCCAGCGGTAAGGGTCGGCCACTTGTGGACGTCCCCTTGACCAACGTGTTAGGCCTGGTGGCAGATGCCCAGGTCCTGACCGAACACACGAAGCCGATGCCGAAGGCATGGGCGCTTTGAAACCGAGCAGGGCCGCAGGCCTTGCGGATAGGAGAGCCAATATGCAGCGACGCGACCCAAAGACCTATCCAGACCGAGACCTGACGCCTGAGCACACCAAGCGTTCTACCCCTGAGCCTGAGCCACTGCATGACGATGTAACTGCGGCCTATCGATACGTCGAGAAGGTGCGCGACACGAGCGACTACAGCGATGCGCTGGCCTGGCACGGCTGGGCTATCCGTGAAGCTTTCCTCGCAGGCATTACCCATCAGCAGGAAAAGAAGGCCTAACCCCAAATAGACCAACCAAGCCCGCCGCCTGATGTTGGTCTAAAACACCTCCTGCACAGGGAGGCCAGAGATTTAGGATGCCTAAATGGACACGGCAAGAACTGAGCAACTGAGGGGGGAGTGATGGGGTGGACGAATCACAGAAACGCATCCGCGCCCGCTACAGCCTGAAGGGGGAGTGATGGAGCATCTAGGCGAATGGATCATCTGGAGCAAGCCGCGCCCATACGACGACCTCAACACCTTTGAGGTGTGGGCAAACGGGCAGGTTCGGCGGGCCAAGAGAGCGGGGAGCCGAAGTAGCCTCCTCACGCCCGGGCAACTCTACTTCGTGGACTGCACACATCTGCTTCAGAACGTGATCTGTGACGAGGCGCGGATTGACGCTTGGCGCATAGTTGCCACGCCTTCACAGGCTGGATAGAATCACAGCGTCGCACGTTCTGGCGCAAGCCTAGTGCTGACCACCCCGGGAAAGCAGCGGGGCCTTCAAGTCTTGGGTAGCTCAGCAGTCCCCGCCCGATAGCCAAGGGTGGTGAGGCGGCCAGAGCGGCGGGTCGCTCCCGAAGGCGCTGTCTAGGCAACAGCCCCAAGACTTGAGGGAATGCCCAGTGGTGATGGGCTAATGACCACGCTAGGTGTGGTGGATCAGGCCCATGCGCTAGACGCATTAAAAGCCGACCAGGGTAGCGGAAGCAACCACCCACTAAGCCGGGATCACCTCCGGCCCCTCAGCCTTCACGCATGGCGATTGCATCGCAGGGGCCGCGAGAGACTGGACAATGTTAGGAAGCCCCTACCCGAAGTCTCAGCAGTCGCCAGTCGTGAGGGTTCAGATGTGCGTGGTTCGACTCCACGGGCGGTTAGTACGGTGGGCGTGGTTCGACTCACGCAAGGCGACAGGGGTTCGGTGCCCAGCCGTTTTGGGGTTCAGCCGGAAAAGCCGCCACATCTGAGACCTCAACCTTCACGCATGATCAGCCCGGGCGCGCTAACCCGGAGCCGTCCGCCCGTAGCGGGGCAACAAAGATGACGGCTAGGCGCTATTGCGCCGCAACTGATCAGCCGTGAGGGTCAAGCGCACAGCGCAGGATTGCGGGATCGCGGTCGCCCTCACTTTTTCTTCAGCCGCCCGGCTTTCTTCCCAGAATCAGGGCATCGGCTGGAAAAATCTTCAGCCCACACACCACCCAGCCACGTCCCGCAAGTGCTCCGGCGCTTCCTTGCGTTTTATCTCATTTTGGATAATGAACGATAAAAGCATGGCCAGCTTGGAATAGCCCTCTCTTGACAAATACGTCAAGCCGAACGGGATAGCCAGCCTCTCGGCCTCTTCGGGTGTCACTTCACACCGGCAGCGGTTCTACAGCGGTAGTAGATCCCGGCGTTCTCGACCAGCTTGCGGGTAGTGGCACCGAAGGACGGGTCATCGAGCGGCGTCAGAGGCGGGCAGCTCGCCAAGATCAGCGGAGACACTGAGGGCGGCGTTGATGTCGCGCAGGCTGTCAGCATCATGCAAACAGTCGCGGTACACAGGCTTTTCAACAGTCTCACGGATCACCTTTTGAGTAATGGTCGTGTGCTTGACATCGCGGGTAGCGATGGCTTGGGCGGCGGCGGTAAGCGCCTTGTCTGTGGCTTCTTGCGTGGCGACTTTGGCTGCATCCCACTCAGCCTGTTTAACCTTGATGCCAAGGCGAAAGCCGAGCGCCACCAGCAGGCCAGCGACGATCAGGGCGGAGAGGATGCGGGCTTGAAGACTCATGCCAACTCAAAGTGCGGGCCGTCCTTGAACGTGCGCCAGTCCCCACCCCAAACGATCTTGACCCCGCACTCTGCCGCAGCGTCTTTCATGGCCTTGGCGAGCTTGTGATACAGCGGCCAATCCCACCTGACTTCACCGTCGATCATCGCGGCCAGGTCAACAGCGCGGCCCGTGAGGTGCTTGCTGTTCATCGTTCGGCTTGCGCCTTTGGCGACAAGTTGGGCCTGTCGCTCTTTGGT
>OFRB01000102.1_pt1 | contig 22193 bp, 33 predicted proteins | sample 1543021 | NCBI WGS metagenome assembly OFRB01 (sample SAMN07774230, study PRJEB24372) | wastewater metagenome | isolation source: Exp Tend CN 0WW | collected 2016-02
TACGACTGGACGCATGCGACGGATTACGTGCCGGGGACAATTGGACCTACTGTTTTTCCACGTCCTGCGCCGCAAGGCGTCGTCGATTGGTTCGCAGAACCATACACGCTCCTAGATACCGGTGGACAACCGCGCCGTGCTGCAATCTTGCTGTCGTGGGATGGAAACATGCCTGGCGTGGCTGGCGTTCAATATGAGGTTCGTCTTGCGTCGGATGCATCTCATGTCACGCGGGGCCGTACCGATCAGTTGACGGTTGGCGCTATCATCGTTTCACAGTCGCTTATTCCAAACATGGAATATGAGGCTCGCGGGCAGTATATTCCTAGCGCTCCGCGCGACATGTTATGGTCTGACTGGTTGTCAGTCACGACGCCGAATGTGACGATATCGTTGCAGGACTTTGATGCAGCCTTACAGGCGCAAGTAACAACCATTCAAGACGCGCTCAACGATCGCCTTGATGAAATTGAGCAACGCTTCGCAACGCTAACATCGGCGGCGCGGTCGCAAAACTGGATTGACAAAAAAGAGGTTCGATCTCAGCTTTATGCAACAGCAGGAAGTGCAACGGCACAAATCGAAATTTTGCAGCAAGCTATGGCTGATGATGATGTTGCGTTCGCAGCGTATCAAGTTTCTGTCTCGGCATCCTTTGGTGATGTCAGTGCAGATATCACCACAAACTCAAGCGCTATCGCCACACTTGATGGCTATGCAGCAGCAGCATATAGTGTCACTTTAGATGTCAATGGATACGCCACCGGATTTGAACTGGTCAATGGTGGCTCCGGTATCTCGGCCTTCACGATCACAGTTGATAAATTCCAGATAGCAGCACCGGGCGTCAGCGGCGGAACGGCTGTCCCAATTTTCACTGTTGCGACAGTTAATGGTGCAGCTAAAGTTGCACTGCGAGCTGACATGTACATTGATGGCTCGATCACAGCAGCCAAGTTAAATGTTGGGACTTTGAGTGCGATAACTGCGGACATAGGCACTCTGACAACAGGCAAGATCGAAAGCGCAGACGCGAAATTTTTGATCGATGCAACAAACAGACGCATCGTGATTTCGGATTGAGATAATGAGCAGGCGGGTCGTTATAGGAAAATACAATGATGGCGTAACCTACGGGCTGCGATGCTCACTGCCTGGCTATGACGCGCTTACCGACAGCAGCGCTGGTGGTGATTTTTCTTTTGATAGCAGCTGGACGGACATCAGTAAAATACATCAAGTAGGCTTGGTCTCATTTGCCACAACGCAAGCTAACGTTTTTTGGACTAGTCTTGGATACATGCCATTTTTAGAGATCAGAAAATATGTCGGAAATGTAGTTTATGATGATTATTGGAATAGCTTTCTTCCATACGGTGCTGATGCATTCTTGTTCACTGATGCCAATTTGAGAGTGAACAATCCTGCAGGTGCTGCTGCGACATTCATGTACATTATTTATAAAATTCCTGTTCCGTCGGGTTAAAGAAAATGGCAGTCAACCCACGCGTCGTTATCGGTCGAAGATCCAATGGTGATATTGGCGTTTTTGTCTCTCCGCCCGGCATCAATGCGGATACCGCGGCCGACAGCGCGTTGATGCTCAGTATCACGTCGAAGGTTTCGCAGTTGCTCCTACTTGGAAAAATCACGTCGTCCGGAACCGTTACGCTCGGGTTGCATCGCTCGCCATACGTATTCCTGGCCAGTCAGTTCAACTTTGCTTCCATCGTCGGGCACGTCGGCGGACCTGGTCCCATTCGTCCGTCACCCGGTCCCGGCATGTCGCCGTCTACCGCAACGATCAACAGCAACGGCGTATCGATGACAATCTCGACTTCCGTTCCGTGCTCTTATCAAGTCTACGGACAGGCGTTCACCTGATGGTCAAACGTGTCACCATAGACTGTTCCGGTGCATCCCTATCGCCTTTCCGCGTGTCGGTAGCGGGCGTGGACGTCGATTCGGCAGAATTCAACGACTTGATTTTCGACGGAAACCAGTCGCCGCTACGTCTGTGGGGTACGGGATGGGGGTCGGTTTCCGGCATCTCATATGACGATTGGGCCGTCGGCGGAAAGAACGTCGTGTCCGCGATCATCGCGGCGGGGCCGACGACACCCTCGGGAACAACGCCGGTTTTCATGACCATGTGGCGACCCGCCGTCGGCGGCTTTCTTCGAACGCCGATTTTCAGAAACACGCATTCTGTTGGAGCGGGCGGTGGCGGTCTTTCGTCTGGTAATTTCTGCGGACTGTCGTTTTCGGTAGGATCTCCGGGGTCTCCATCCACGCCTGCCGGCGATATCTATGTGAACTACGCGCTATTCAAAAACTATAACTAGGGACCATAAATGCTTTACGCCCTTTACCATCCCGACGGCCGCATTCATCAGGTGAACAAAGCCTATGATCCCGAGGCGGACGCGGCGCGCGGAAAGAAAAGCTATGACGAATTGCTGCTTGAACATGAACAAACGTTCGTCAAGAAACAGTCGCCCGGCTTGCTACAGCCCGACCATTGGTTCGTCGACGTGAACGCGAAGGAAATCGTTGAGCGCCCCACCATGCTGATCAAAGTTTCCAAGACAGTGATCAAAGCCGGCGCAAGCGACTGCGCGCTTTTCACCGGAATACCGAAAGGCGTCACGTTCGCGATCTATGGTCCCTATGACGCACTGATATGGCCCGAGCCGGGACAAAGCAACTTGTTTCCTGCAACCGAACTGGACCTTTCAATTCCCATGCCGTGCGTCTACCGCGTGGAATTCGAACTGTGGCCGTTCCGAAAATTTACCGTGGAAATTGAGGCAATCGCATGAGGCTTTCCGTCGATCCGATGCCGGCACTTCGCGCCGCCCGAAAAGAACGAATTAACGCGGCATTTAACGCCGCAGCGGCGCATACTGCCCACCTTGACCAAGCCTATGCGCAAAAACGCGAATGGGCAAAGGCGCAAGATGCCCGACTCACCCCCGAGGCGGAATTGCGCGGGATCACCGTCGCGGAACTGTCCGACTTGATTTTGTCCAAGTCGGACACGTTGGCGGAACGCGAATTGCGGCGCCAATCTATCCTGGCGCGGATTAATGCGGCTCAAAGTCCTGCCGAATTGGAGTCAATATTCGTTGACATTTAGCAATATCTAGCTATAAGTAACTAAATAGGAAATATCGCATGACCCTTCCAACGTATCAAACCGGAACTGCGTCCGTTTCCAGCGGCGGAACGACCGTAACTGGTTCTGGGACTATATGGTCAGGGACAAATGTGAAACAGGGCGACTTCTTCGCCAGGTCTGATGGCGTTGCGTTGATCACAGAGGTCACCGACACCGACACTCTTCAAATAACCCCCTGGCCGGGGGCTACTGTCTCTGGCGGTGCTTACACCATTCATCAAAATTTTGTCGGGCGTGTTGTTGGCGTCGCGGCGGCTGAAGATGTTGCCAATCTTGTCGCTGCACTTGACAAGAATGGCTTTATCTTTTTTGTTGGTTCCGCCGAAACCGAGCCAGATCCATCGCTCGGAGATGATGGTCAATATGGCGAGCAGCCATCGACCGGCAAGCGTTGGCTCAAGACAGGCGGCTTGTGGGTTTATCAAGGCATCACCACTGCGATCTTTACAAGGTACGATCTTGCCAGTTTTGATACCGATCGGCCTGCAACCGGTGAGTTGATTCTGAAAATTTATCCTCCGGGCGTTACTTTTCGTGCAGGTCTTACAGACAGCGCAGCTGGTGCTGAAGTTGCCGCTACAGCGAGTGCAGTATTTTCCGTCACCAAGAACGGGACCGAATTCGCCACGCTAACATTTGGCGCTGCGAGCGCCACAGGCGTATTTGCATGCGCTTCCGATACATCTTTCACCACCGGCGACGTGCTCCGAATAATAGCGCCAAGTCCCCGCGATGCGACGCTTTCTGGCGTGGCGGCAACTTTTGTAGGTTATCGTTAACAAACCGAAAGGAATAGTCTGATGGCTGTCACGATGTCTCTCTACAATCACACAGTTAAACTTGCAGCAAACAAAGAACTAACACTAACAACGCTCAAGGTTAAACTGCTCGACAATACCGCGAGTTTCGTTGCGACCGACGCAGCTGTGACCACGGTGGATGCTGCCGGAACCAAAGAGGTTTCCGGAAACGGGTGGGCGTCGGGCGGTCCAACCTTGGCAAGTGTCGCAGTAACAACTGTGACGACTAACGACGCTATGCTCGACGCGGACGACGTTTCTGTTACGGCCTCTGGCGGATCGATCGGCCCTGCCTATGCTGCCTTGGTCTATGATGCGACCAGCAACAAGCCGCTAATTTACATCGACTTTGGCCAGGTGCAGGCGGCAGGTGATACGACTGATTTCAAAATTGTTTGGGATGCGACCGGTCTCATTAAATGGTCCTATACGTAAGGCATCTTTTGAATGATTGGCTATGATGCCATAAGTCAAGTCGCTATTGCATCGCTGTCTGCTGATGCAACGGATGCTATTATTTTCGCGCCGGAGGCTGTAGCTGTCGCAACAACGATAGCTGCACCGGTCATACGTGCAGGCGCGTCTGTAGCTGTTCCGGTTGGACCGGTTAATGTCACTGCTCCAGTTCCTTCGGTGCGCACGGGAGTTCTTGCCACAGTCCAATGTGCCGGGGTTGCGGTAACATCGGCATCTGCAGCGGTTCGAATCAGCGCAACGATTACAGCTTCAGCAGCAGCGGCGGTAGCCGTCTCTGCAAATCCTCCGCTGATCCTTGCTGGCGCCTCCGTCAATGTCCCGGTTGCGCCAGTATTAGTAACGTCCAATGCAGCATTCGTTACAGCTGGAAAGTATATCGCAACTACGACGACTGTGATAACTGTTTCGGCTCCAGTTGCAGGAATTTCCATCAGCGCCAAGATATGGCCCCCAACGGTTGCTGTTGCTGTTGGTTCCGATCCAGTGCAAGTACTAACCGGAACATACATCGAAGCGTCAAACTCGGTCACGCACACCACAACACTTGGAGAAATTGGTTCATCATCTATCGGAGAGTTCGCTATTGGTGAAGGTGAAACAGAGACGCATACCCAAAGTCGTGGCATCTTTGTGTTGGTCTCTACTCCTGAAACTATTATAACCGCAGGAAAATCGATCTTTCCTTCCTCTACAAATATCAACGTTACCTCTGAACGTGCCGAAATAGAAAGTCGCAGGAGAAAGCTCCGCGTTCTCGCCATCGCAAGTTAGGAACAAAACAATGTCAGATCGTGCAAATCTGGTCCGCGTGCTTACCACTACAACTGGCACGGGGACCATGGCTCTCGGAACAGCATACTCAGTGCTGTTCATGACGTCCTCCGAGTCAGGAATGGTTGATGGTCGGACGTACACATATCTAGTTACAGAAGGCAACGATTGGGAATTAGGCAAGGGTGTCTATACGGCATCTGGCACTACGCTTTCACGAGTTACAGTGATGGCCAGTCGTATTGGTGGAACGCTCGGAACCACCAAGATGACGCTCACAGGAACAGCTCAGGTTCGAATTGTGGAGTCAGCCGACGACATGGGCGCGTTGCGCGGAACTCGTGCTGTTACTGGAATATCTGACACGCTGGCGCAGTCGGATTTGGGTCGCGCTGTTACCTATTCGAACGCCGCGTCGATCGCGGTGTCGCTGGCGCAGGCAGGTGCATCATCGTCGTTTCTCGACGGCTGGTCAGTTCATGTCAAGAATACCGGAGCTGGAACGCTCACGATTACGCCAACAACTAGCACGATCAACGGCGGCGCAACGCTGGTGCTCGCGCAGAACTTGGGCGCATTCATCTGGTCGGACGGAACCAACTATCACGCCTATATTATTCCGCTAACGAAGCCACTCTTGGCAGAGAACAACTTATCTGACGTATCCGCCAAATATACCGCGTTCGATAATCTCTCGGTGAAGGGCGCAGACATTGCGTCTGCTGCGACGCTAAATCTCGACACGGCGACTGGCAATCTGGTCGATGTCACCGGCACCACGACAATCACCGCTATCACTCTTTCAGAAGGACGAGAGAGAACCGTTCGCTTCACCGGAGCACTTACCCTCACGAATGGGGCCTCGCTCGTTCTGCTCGGCGGGGCCAACATCACCACCGCCGCAGGAGATTTCGCCGTCTTCCGAGGATATGCGGCTGGCGTTGTCCGATGCGTGAATTATTCCAGAATCTCTTCAGCCACCGCGTTCAGCGACATCAAACAAACCGCGACGACAAGCGCGACTGGAGTCGTTCAGTTGGCGGACCAAGCCGCGATGGAGGCGCAGACTGCAGGTCGCGTTGTCACGGCCGATATGTTCAAGAGTTCTCCGTTTGCGGCAAAGGTTTGGGCGCAATGTGTTTTCTCCTCCACACTCAACGCATCCGCTGGTCTCACCAACGTCACGGACAATGGTTCGGGAGATATTAGCTTTAACTACTCGACCAATTTTTCCAGTTCCTATTACCCATTCTTTGGTGCGTCCGAACTCGCTGGAGCAGGCTATTGGGCATATCCCTATTCTCATAGCACGTCCACATGCCGATTTCTAAATGTTAATGCCGCAGGAACAGTTCAGGACGGCGCGGGGACATGGTCGTTCGTAGCTTTTGGAGATCAATGATGAGCAAGGTAGTCGTCTTCACGCACCCCGAGACAGCGGTCGCTGGTATCGTTCGCCCTGCCGGAACGAGCATTTCGCGCGCTTGCAAAGATCGAAGGCTTTGCACGTCTGTCACTATCGACGGAAAGACCTACGCGGCCTTGTCGGAAATCACGACAATGAATGCCGCGGGTGAGACTGAAACGAGATCGGAGCGAGTGCCGACACCTGTCGGTGATTTGATCGTACAGATACTCGGTCGTGCTGTGCTCTTTTCGGATGATTTGGTCGACGCGACAAATCCAGAATACGCTGAGACCGAGGAGCAGTTCCTTGAGCGAGTGGTGTACCCATCCATCCCGCAGGGCGCGACCAATATCCGCATCGCGGACGACACTGAAGTCCCTGCCGATCGCACGTTTCGCAACGCATGGACGCCGGATTTGACCGTCGACATGGCCAAGGCCCGCGAGCTTCACAAAGACACCCTCCGCGGGTTGCGCAGCCCCCAACTGGCCGCGCTCGATGTCGAATACCAACGTGCAGACGAAGCGCGCGACACAACCGCGAAACGCGATATTGCCGCGCGCAAGCAGGCTCTTCGCGATGTTACCAAACACCCCGCGATTTCGGCGGCGACGACTCCCGATGAACTCAAGGCGGCCGTTCCGAAGATTTTGACCAACCTAGTGAGATTTGGGAGCGGATGAGATTTCGTCTAGTAGGTGGCGCGCGATAGAAAGCTCGGCCGATATCCGGTCCATCTGCGTCTCTGTGGGTTGTGATTGACCCGCCTCGATCTCGGCTAATGTTTCTATTGAACAACCGATTACGTCGGCAAATTCCGAGTGGCTGATGGATCGCCGCTCGCGACGGTCGCGGATTACGCTACCGAGCGTCATGGGCGGAATAGCCGCTAGGGCGTTGCGCAGGATTTTGATCGAACTCTCTGTCATCCCGCAAAACCTTCCGTTCTCGCATCCAATGCGAACACTACCACCGCAACCTCACCGCGCCAAGTCCTTGCCATTTATGTTGACAGTTCGCATAAAAACGGGTACTTTGCTCAAATGCGCTTTATCGACAACGCTTGGCAGGAATTGCACCGCCTCTGGACGGTCCGGCTCGCGCTGTTCATGTTCGTTTTGACAGGCGGCGTGCTGGCCCTGCCTGCGCTGCAGGACAAGCTAAACCCGTATTTCTTCATCGGTTTAAGCATGGCCGCTTGGGGCCTCGTCGGCTTCCTGCGCCTGGTCAAGCAAGTTCCGCCCGCCAATATCAAGGGTGGCGAATGAGCAAGACAAAAACGGGCGTAGCGGTCGGCACCGCCGCGGTCATTGCCGTCACCGTCGCCTTTCTCCCGTCGTGGGAAGGCATGGACAAGGTCGCCAAGCGCGACATGATCGGCACCGGCCATCCCGTCACGTATTGTCACGGACAGACGGACGAATTCGGCAAGGTCAAGGTCGGTACCCAATTCACTCCCGAACAGTGCTCGAAACTGCTCGGCGAATCGTTGCCAAAATATCTCGTACCACTCGACCGATGCCTCAAGCGCGCCATGCCGATCAAGGCCGTTTCGGCACTGCTCGATGCCGCGTACAACGCCGGCCCGGCCGCCGTATGCCGCTCGCCGATGGTCGCCAAAATGAACGTTGGCGACTTCCGCGGCGGCTGTGACGCTTTCCGCGGCTGGTATATTCGCTCCGATGGCCAGGTCCGCAAGGGCCTAGTCGCGCGTCGCTCGGGTATCGGAGACGGTCGCAAGAGCGAGCGCGACCTGTGCCTTGAAGGGCTGCGCCAACCGCAAGCGGAATGGTATGTGCCCGGCGCTGCGATCGCGCCGAAGCCGGCCACGCCAAAACCGGTCGCCGCGAAACGTCCCTGGTACGCATGGATATTGAAATGAGCATGGGTTGGCTGTTCTGGACCGTCGCGGCACTAATGGGCGCTTATGTCGGCTACATCGTCGTGTGCAATGTGATGGAAGCCGTTATCCGGAATTGGAAAACGTGACGCCGCTCGTCATCGGAGCGCTCGTGTTCGTTGGATTGTGTCTGCTCGTGGCCATAACGGAACGTAAGTGATGTTTGATTGGTTCGTCACGTCTTGGATGCAATCCGCCGGCGCCTTCCTTTGGAGTTGGGCGAGCATCGATATTATCGTGGGATGCGTGGCGGTCGCGGTTGCGGTCCTGCTCCCCAAGTTTGTCGACAATTTTTCCGACCTCCGCAAGTGGGCCATTACGGTCGCGGTCGTCGCGTTCACACTCGCCGGAGCGATCGCCCATGGCTACAAAAACGGACTTGCCGAAAAGCAACGCCAGTGGGACGCGGCCCTGGTCAAGGAAATTGACGGCGGCGAGCGGGCCGCTTCGGACGCTGCTGATTTTGTCGGCCCTATGTCTACCGACCGCAGCCTGTTTCGAAGCGACCCGTTCAACCGTGACCGCGGGAAGCCGCCCGTCCGATAGCAAGGCGCGCTGCGCCGGCTGGAAGCCGATCAAGTACAGCGGCGAGGCCGACACGTTCGAAACCATCTGGCAAGTTCGGGTCCACAACCAACTCGGCTTGAACAAGCGATGCAAGGCTTTCAAGGACGCGCGGAAATGAAGTCGATTAGTGTTTTTCTCGCCCTTTGTTTTTGGCTCGGCTTGACGCTAGGTTCCGCATTCGCGGCGTGCGTCCCGATCAACGATGCTCGCGTGCAAGTCGACGACATTCCCGGCGCCGTAATGACCGAACTTGACGGTTCGGCAAGGGCGGCGGCCGTTGACCTGTTCAACACGTTCGCCCCTCCCGACGCGCCGGCTACCGACACCGCAGCCATGGTCGATTTGCCGAACGGGGACGGCTTCCTGGCCGCCGGCAAGGATGGCGAACTGTGCGGGTTAGTTAGGTTCAATCCGCAGCAATGGCGCGTACTGCGTATTTCCATTCTTGGTCGGGACGCATGAACGCCTGCAAGCAAATTGCTGCAGCGCTGCTTTGCGCCGCGTTCGTCGCGTTCGTCGGGATCGGGCTCGTGGGTGCCCTTTATGCAATCGGCAGCGCCATTGAAACGGTCGGACAGCATCAGGACGAACATCGCATGTGCCTTCACGGAGCCCGCAACGGTCTCGAAATCGAGCGGTGCAAATGACCCCGCACGAGGTTGAACAGATCGCGACGAAGGCCGCCCGCGAGGCGGTGCGCGAAACGCTTTTGACCATGGGCGTCGACGTCAGCAAGCCCGACGCGCTTTTGTCCATGCAACTCGATTTCGCCCACACGCGCCGGGTGCGCCTGGCAACCGAGACGATCGGTAGACAAAGCATCATGACGGCAGTTGCGGTCGCGGTGACAGCGTTCGCCGGGCTTATTTACGCCGCACTCCGCGGCACGGGGAAACTTTAGCGCATGGCAATGCTATCGGACGACATCGTGGACGAACGCGTCGCTGCGTACAGAGCCAACGAAAATAATTGTCGTCTCACTGCACGCCAATTGGGTATAGACCCGAAAACGCTGCGCGATACGCTCAAAACCGCGGCGCTGCGCGGAATGCTGCTCGATCACCCACCGGCGATGCCGGGCTTTCGTATCAGCCAAGTTTCGGAAATCGAACGCGAAGATAAAGACGGCAACGTTTCCTCTCAACGTTCAATTCAGCAAAAGCCCGAGCACGGCGACGCGTTCGAACTGCCGGCCGGCCACCGCATTAAGGGCGTGTCCACGCTGGTCAATGCCGACGGTGGCAAGATCGTCGAATGGATCAAGACCACCGAGGACACAGCCGCCCGCGACTTGGCCATGCGCGCCGCGCTCGACGCGTTCAAGGACGACCTGCCGCGCGCCGAGTCTGTCCTGGCACCCGGCAACACTCGTGCCGACCTGGTGAATCAGTTCACGGTAACCGATTACCACTTCGGAATGATGGCGTGGGGCGAGGAAACCGGCGGCGAAGATTGGGATTTGAAAATCGCCGGGAAACTGTGGGTCGATTGGTTTTCGGAGGCGGTGAGGCGATCGCCCGAATCGCACACGGCCATCTTGGCGCAACTCGGCGACCTCTTGCACTTCGACGGGATGAAGGCGATCACGCCGGCGCACGGTCATATCCTCGACGCCGATTCTCGCTTTTCCAAAATTGTTCGGGAAGTCATCCGGTGCATGCGCGCCGCTGTTCGGATGCTCCTGGAAAAACACGAGCACGTCCACCTGATTTTCTCCGACGCCAACCACGACGAGGCGAGCGAAATTTGGCTGCGCGAAATGTTCGCTATGCATTTCGAGGACGAACCGCGCGTCAGCGTCGATCGCTCGCCAGGCTCGTACAATTGCTTTGAGTGGGGCCTGACGTCGCTGTTCTATCACCACGGGCACAAGAAAAAGTTCAAGACCGTGGATACGACATGGGTGGGCCGGTTCCGCGAACTGTTCGGCAGGACCAAGTTTTCATACGGTCACATCGGCCATCTGCACTCCGACGAAATGTTCACGTCGAACACCGGAGTCAAAGTCGAGCGCCACGAAACGTTGGCGTCGCCGAGCACCTATGAAGCGAACGGCGGCTATATTTCCGGCCGATCGGCCAAGGTCATCACGTATTCGAAGCGGTTCGGCGAAGTCGGCCGAATCACGTTGACGCCGGAAATGGTCAGGGGGTCCGAGATATGAACGCAATCGGCCAGATGTCTTCGCAGGAACGAGACGCCAAGCGGCTCGAACACGCGCCAAAAATGCGTCCGTCACTTCCCGCCACACCGCAACGCAAACGCGTCATTGATGCCGACAGCGCGACCCGCAAGACGTTTCCGATGGCGGCCGGCCTGCTCGACTATTTCCCCGACGCGCTCGCCGAAGTGTCCCGAATTTCCTACCTGGGAAATGTGAAGCACAATCCCGGTGAGCCGATGCACCATGCGCGCGGCAAATCGATGGACCACGCCGATTGCATCATTCGCCACCTCGTCGGCCGGGGCGGGTTCGACGGGGAATTGAGGGAAAGCGCGGCGCTCGCCTGGCGGGCATTGGCGCTCCTACAGGAAGAATTGGAGGCCGAACTGCGGCTTCCGCTTCCCCGAGGCGCCCGCGCTCCCTGATCCTCCTCTCAGGCGTTTTGGTCGATATCCTCTTGCGTGATTTCTCTTGGGCCGACCGCCAGCCCGCGGCGTAGGGTCATAGCTCGCACGATCAGGTTGACCCGTTCGGTACATGCCACGCCCGGCAATAGCCGCTTGTTCCGCCGCATCTTCCTGCATCCACTGTTTCAGGGCTTCGCTACCGTCCGGTACGATCGACGGTGCCTTGATCCCTGACGCCTTGTCCAGTGCCAAGTCTACCGCCTTTCGGTCCCATCGGCGCGTCCCCGGCAACGGTCCGGGTAAACGTCCTGTGGATATCCAGGCGGAAAGCGTGGCGAGCGTGACGCCGCAATATGCGGCGACGTCGGCGCCGGACATGAGGCGGGGGGATTCGTTGGTCACGCGATCGACACCAGCACTTTGACAGCTCGCCAACCGTTTCGATTGTTGGTTCCCTCGTCTTGGTTCATTTCGCGCACACGACGCGCAATCTCGTCAAGGTCCGGCGAAAACCACGTCGCGGACATAAACCCGTCAAGGAACCCGTGCTTCGGGTGCCACGGCGCCCACCCTTCGATTGTGCGATCTGCCATGGCACTAATCCGCCGGCACGATCGAGGGCGACCGCATCGAAATTTCCGCCTGCACCACTTCCGCCGAGTTGATCTTGCCGCCGTAAGCGTCACCCAACGCCCCGACCTCGCCCAAATCCGGCGGCGCCGCATTGCGGATCCGGTAGCCCCGGCCCCACACCGTCTCGATCATGTCGCGCGATGCCCCGCCGCGCTCCAACTTGCGCCGCAATTTGCAAATCAGCACGTCGATGATTTTGATTTCCGGTTCGTCCCGGCCGCCGTAGAGCGCCGTCATGATCTGCTCTTTGGTCTGCTCGTGCCCCTTTCGCAGCATCAGGCATTCCAGAATGTGATATTCCTTGCCGGTCAGATGCAGAGGTGCGCCGTGTACGGCCGCCTCGCGCGTGTCCAGGTTGAGCGTCAACGGGCCGGCGTCGATCTTGGAAACGGCATGTCCCCGTGTGCGCCTGACGACGGCGTGAATGCGGGCGATCAGTTCGTCCCTGTGGAAAGGCTTGGTCATGTAGTCGTCGGCGCCGAGCCCGAGCGCGCGAACGGCATATTCCGGCCCGGCGAACCTGGAAAGCATCACCACCGGAGCCCGCACCTTCGCCGTGCGCCAGTGCTTCAAGACGTGGTGACCGTCGGGGCCGCCCAAATCGCCGAGCACGATCGCATCGTGTTCGTACAATTTCCCCATATCCTCCGCGTCGTCGCCGTCGTTAGTCTGGACCCGGAACCCTTCTTCCTGCAACATCGTCGCGACGGATTGGCAGATTTCAAAGTCACTTTCGACGACGAGAATTCGCATTGTATGGGGCTCGCTGTTTGCGTGGTTTCTGAAATGTAAACTACCCGCTCAAATGCGAACTGTCAACATATTCTTAAACAGCCACGCCTTCGCATCCGCCAGGTTGTCCACCGTGGCGATCGCCGTTGCCCCCACACAGCGCAAACGTTCGTGCATCTGCACCTGTGCGGGTGACAGTCGCCCCTTGCCGCCGGGCTCTTTCAATTCGAGGCAGTAGAATCGCTGATGCGCGAAAAATACCAAATCCGGCACGCCCGCCTTGACGCCCGACTGCTTGAGTCGCTTCGCTTCGAATGCGTCGCGGTTGCCGCCGTTCGGCACATGAAAATAAACGACGTCGGGGCGTAGTGCGGGCTCGACGCGCGGGCGGCCGTCGCGGTCGGGGTTGCCATCGAGAAAGATCACCAGGGCGCGCTGCAGGTCGAATTCAGTGGGGTTATTGGCCATCGCGCGACTCGACATGATCGCGGGCCATTTGCCACGGGCAATCGTCCGCGTGCGGATCATACGGACGATTCGCACCGCAGAGCGTGCAGATGCTATCCCCGAATCCCGAGTCATGCAGCGGCTCGTCTAACGCCGCCAGTGCTTCCACAATGTCGCGTTCGGATTTGCTCACGCCACCACCAGTCGTTTCGCCTGCTCAATATAATATTCGTGATTGATGTTGTTCCAGTCGAAATCCGACGCCCGTGAACAGTCCGCCACCAAAAATCCCGCGGCGATGCCCATTTCGCGGGTCTCATATTTCGACCGATTCTTGGTGTGGATTCGCTCGTCATGCTGGCCCGGCGCTAGGGTCGCCAAGATGCTTTGCCACTCATAATCCGATATCCCCGATCGGCGCTTGAACGTGCCGGGCTCGCCGGTCGGCGGCGACACCTTGCGCAACGCGCCGCCTTCCCTGGCGACATAATAACGAATGATTCGTTGCACCTGTTTGTCGCCAATCCACAGTTGCGAGGCGCGATCGCACTTCGCGCGGATCATGAACAAGAACGGATCCCCGCAGTCATAAATAAACCGCTCGATCGGCGTTCCCTTGGTCATGTGCTCGACCGCCGCCATAGTGCTCACGATGTTGCTTAAATCCTTGTGCCAGGCCGGCGGCGACGCGTTCGTGATGTCGTCGGGAAAGTTCTTGGGATACCAGAAGCGGCCTTTGAGTTTCTGCTTTCCGTCGACCGCTTGGGCAATATAATTGTTGACGTCGCCCAACCACATTGCGGAATATTCGACGTCCTCAAGCACCAGTCGCGTGTATGCTTGCCACGCTGCTTCGACTTCCTGCGCGCGGGGCAGCATGTCGCGCCGAATCGTGTAAGTCACGCCGTCGGTGTTCGCCTGCAGCAATCGCACCGTTGGCACGCTCAAAAGCCATTCGCACAGCATGGCAAGCATCAACTGACCGTTGACGGTGATCGCCATGGTAAATCGCGGATCGTAAAACACCGAGTATTCGTTGTTGCTGTTGCCATAGGTGCCGTTGGCGGCCAGCTTGAACGCATTCGACCGCGGTGTGCCTTTTTTGTATTTGGCGCGCTCGATCGGAAGTTGCGCGTACTCAAAAATAAATTTCTCGCCCAAGTGCTCGGGATAGAGTCGGTTCACGTTGGCAATTGCCGGATACAGGCCCGCCACGTCAATATCCCGAATCATCGTCGCCGCGTCGGCGCGCACCACCTGGGACGCGACGCAGCCGTGAATGCCGCCCGTGCCGAAGTGGAAATCGAGCCCGCCGACCGTCGCGTGGACGTTGTTAAAAACGCCCTTGGTTTTGAGTTTACCCGTTACCTCGTCCTCGGAAATCACCTGGCCGCGCATCCACGTCAGAATACGGTTGAACTCGGGGTGATCGAATCGAATGTACGGAAAGATGATATCGGCCAGGGCGATGCGGTCGCGCCGGGTTTTGCGCACCTCGCGGCGCCCGCCTTCCCACGCATAACAGACGTCGTCGCCGAGTCGCTGCTCAAGAATCTTCGAACCGATCTTGGTATCCGACCAGTTCACCACGTCGCCGTCGAGCATGTCCATTAGCTCGATTCGGAACTTGATCGCTTCCAAGCTGATTAGGGCGAACTTTTTCGTCTGTGCAACGTCGTGGCGATTGTACGGGATCAGAATGCGGTCAATGTCCTCGCGCGAAATCGGCTGGTCGAACGGGCACGGCATTTCCAGCACGGTTTCGGACCGCATGTTGACCTGCAGCGCCTTTAGACTGGTCATCTTCGCGCGGTTATCAAAATGCCACAGCTTCATAAGATCGATCTGCGGTGCGAAGCAATCGGACGGGCGCACCGTCTTGAACATGGTGCGGTCGTGAATCTGCTCTTGGGCCTTGTCGTAAATGTCCCAATGTGCGCAGTCCGGATTGTTGCGGATGAAAGTCATAATCGGATTGTCAAACGCGAGACTATTATAGCCAATGAGGGGCGTTTGCGTCGCGTGCCAATGCTCTATCCACGCGAGCAGCAATTGCCGATCGTCGCGGTATTCGCTGATTTCGAATGTGGCTTCCCAATCGCCGAAAAGCGGCTGCGCGTGACAGGTGAAGCAATTGACGATCGTTTCCAGATCGAAAACGACTGCGCGGTCAAGATCGATCGTCATTCGCCACCCTGGAAAAAGGTTGCCGGTGAGGTGCTAACCGGCGTCGTCTCCCGACTCGTCGCTCGTGCACTGCTTTCCCTGCGACTCGGGAGCGTCCGTCGATGCACTTCGGACCTGGCAACAGCGCGCCCGTACTCCGAACTTACCTCGGGCGCGCTGTATCTCTTATCGAACCGGCAGTGGCGGCAGGTTCGACGGGGCCGCGTGGGGCATCGGCGGCGGGGGAGGTGCAACGGGCGCGAGCGGAACGGCCGGGGGCAAAGGCGGTGCAGGCGGCGCGGCGGGTGCCACTGGCGCATAGGTTTGGACAGGCGCGGCCGGCGGCAACGGGGCCGGTCCTGGCGCCGCTTGGCTCACCACACCCGGCAACGCAGTCGATTGCGGGACCATCCCGGCCACGCCGCCGAACATCTGCGCCGCCGAGCGGGGACCGGACGCACCGATCCGCTCACCTTCGCGTGTAAAACAGAATCCGTCGAAACCGAAGTTCACGCCGAAAGTGTTGTTTTCGTAGGCGTATGCGTGGATGTTTCCGACACCAAAGTCGCCAGATTTGTACATGAGGATATCGTTGACAATTTTCGCCGGCAGTTCGACCTCGGTCCCGTTGAGCACCTTCGCAATCCTTGGACCCGGATCCAAGAAATTCTCGACCTCGACAATCCAGTAACCACGGCGCCACGCGTTTTTCTTGGCGATTTCCTCCGCCGTCGGCAACGGTTGACCGGGTTTCGGCTTGGATACGAATGGCACGTCACCGTCCTTGACGGCATACTGCGCACCCGCCGGCCACACCCATTGACCAGTTGCGTCGACGTTCTGCGGCCACATCTTGCGGGCCGCCTCGGTGGCATGCCCCCAAAGGAACATATAGTTTGCACACTGGCCGGGATCGGCGTTGAGCTTGGGGAACATGAGTGTCGCGGCATAACGTGGGTTCGGCTGGCCAGCCTTCGGACTGCTCGGAGGATAAGTGAAAGGAACGCCGGCGGAATTCGTGACTCGCTTTTCGTGGAAATAGGGGTAGGCGACGCGAACTTCGCCGGGGGTGTTCGTTGCGGTGCTGTGTTCAGATTTCTTGCGTGCGGTTGCTGCTGGTGCGTTCATAGTGGTTTCTCCAGGTTGAAAGACGTGGTTTCGTTGTGCTGCGGACTCTAAACATTATTTGCGAACTGTCAACTATTATCTATTCGCCTGGCACCTCGTCGTTTCATCAATCGCGATACCGTGGTCCGCTCGCGGTCGAATATCTCGCAAAGACGGTCCAGCGTCATGCCAGCGCGATACAGCCGCACCGCCTCGTCGCGCTCGGTGGGCGTCATGTGGTTAGGGCGTTGCGTTTTGCGGGGGTTAGACATTGCGCGGTCGGTGCCACCAGCAAATCAACCGGGCCAGTATGCCCGCGCCAGGCACGGCCGCCGGGATCCGCGCGACCAGCTCGCCGTCATAGCGCGCCATGCCGACCGTCTTGATTTTCTCGCGCGCCTCGGCGGGGTCATTGGCAAATACGCTGGTGCCCCACGACTTTCCGCCGAAATGGTATGTGAAAAGGAATTCCCGGTTTGGTTCCATGGTCAGGACTCCTTGGCGATTGCGGCAGCCACACCGGCGAACATTTCCGTTGCTGATTTCGGCGCCCACGGTTTTCGCTTGTCATTGGCGAACGCCAGCACGGGGCCGCCCTCGGGCTTGTCCACCAGGCCGGTCACATCGATCCCCATGTCCTCCGCTTGTGCGGGGGTCGGCGGTTTTAGAGCGTCGACGCCTTTCTGCTTTATGATGGCGTCCCTCGCCGCTTGTTCGGACAACCATGTGCGGTGCTTGACGGACGTAAAAAGCCCCATACCTGGTGGAACATCTCCCTGCAACGCTCTCTTGGTCCCGCCCTTTGTGAGGGACTCAAAGAAGTGGTCGATCGGCTTTTTCATGTATAGGAAAAGGGGAATTTGCGCGGCAGTCGGCGGCGTTCCCGTCGCGACGCACGCGGCGAACTGCTTCAAAATGTCTTTGGTAGGTTCACAGGTTCCCAATAGCGGACAGTCGCGGCAGTGTTCGCCGGCTCGGAACGTCAACGGACCGTCGGGAATCGCGGCGACACGCGCGGCAAAGGCGAAAAGCGATTCGGCACTCTGCACATGCTGTTTCACGCGAGGGCCTGGACGAAAATCGTTTGGCTGCACAATTGCGTGACGGATCCACTTGACCGGCAAATTGTGGTTGTAGATCGATCCCGCTGCGTAAATCTGCGTTTGCTCGTTCCCTTCGGCATCAACGCCGACGAAACCGTTTTTCAGATCAGGTATGGTCAGCGTTTTGCTCTCGTCATCCCAATGCTGGATATCGGAACGACCCCAAATGTCTTTTGTCAAAATAACGCGCTGCTCGACCCACATGCGACCCGGCGGGAGCTGGCGAATATAGGCGATCATCATTGCGACGCCGTAGGCGGCCGGGTGCTCGACGTCCGCCGGCAAAATTGGCATGGTCGCGGGATCGACAAAATCGCCGTTCAATTTGCCGATACGTCTTTCCAATTCATCATGCGCCGCGGTGCCCGCAATCGCTTCCTCGCGTTCTTCCTCGCTGACCACGCGACGCATGGCTGCAATTGCTGTTGCGCTCGCGGTGCAGCCTTCCTCGGACGCCCACACATGACCGCTAGACGCGGAATAAATCGCGTGCGCCTGAGACTCGTCAATTCGAACAGTCATTGCTCGCCCTTCCGATAACAGCCGTCCGCGCAAAGCCGCCAACCTTGCGCCAAGAGTCTCGCGTGCTCGGCATCCATTACGCCGCGCCCCTTATCTCGTACTTCCCAGGCGCGCACTTGATCCGCGCCACGCGCCACCCTCGTCGGGAATAAATCGGATGCTCACCTACCCATTTCGCTACACCCGCCTGCCCCGATATCATGCAGCCCTGAAACGTCACCGTGTCGTCCATGTCGCTGTCCGTCACAATTTCCTCGACGCGCGCTTCCTCCGCCGTGCAGTCCCGGTCGGCCGCGATCGTGGCGGTGGGGGTCATAAGTTGGCAAAGGATGGCTACAATCGTGACATGCATCAGACGGACTCCGCGACGTTGCCGTACAAGACAGCCTGAAACACTGCGATGCGGTCCGGCTTCTGCATCAGATTCAGCCGCTTGCAAACCGACGTTGCGGCGCGGTGCCTACTGGCAAAATCGGCGTTGGCGGTGACGATCAAGTTCAAATCGTCTCGACGCCACGACATGAAATTTCCGGCGGCGTCTTGATAATGCTCGCTGCCTTCCCACTCAAAATCCATCATGGAAAGAGACGAAACGACGTCGCCGATTTTCTCACGATTGTCGGGCATGACCACCAGAAAATCACGATCCGTTTTGTCAGGTGGAGGGCTGCAAGTGATTTTCGAGCCGCAGGGTTCCGACGTACAGCCCATTTTCAACAGCGCCGAAAACACGTCGACTTCGGAAACCGGTTCGCGCTGCACTGAATTGTCGAGGTTCATGGCTTCCCGCCCCGTTCCAAACCGCCGCCCCTATTGGCGACGGTCCCCTTTCGTCTCGCCCCGTTAGGCGACTTCCAGCGTCTTGGCGACCGTGGCCAGTTTGTCGTCGCTGATCAGGCGAATTGCGTTGATCGCCTCGTCGTATGTCGAACCCGCCACCACGAGTCCGGCCGACGCGAGCCAATCCGCCAGCGACTTGCCGCCGTCGGCGACACCCGCCTTGCGCGCGTCCAGGTTGGCGATGATCTTGCCGGCGAGGATGCCGGACGGGGGCGCAGCGGCAGGTGCAGGCGGCGGGGGCGGCGGTGCCAAGGGCGGAGCGACCATGGCGGGCGCCGTGTTGGTGGCGGGGTCGCGGCGCAGGCCGGGCGGAATGCCGCCGTCGGTCGACGTCATGTCCGCAGCGGGCGCAGGCGGCGGAGGAGTGGCACCCGGAATGGGCAACGGCGCCGGGGCCTGTGCGGTGGCGGGATCGGCGCCCTTGGCCGGACGGCCGCGACGTTTGGGTGGTGCCGTCTCGCCAGCCGCGTTCGTCGCTTCCGGTGCCTCGGGAGTGCCATTCAGGTCGTCGGCGATCTGACCGAGTTTGCGGATTTCCGACTCCTGTTCCTGCAAGATGCCGACCGCTTCCGAAAGCGAACCTACCTCAAACTCTGCAGAAATAGGCATTTGCTGTATGATGATTTTGAACGTCATGCGTTTTCCTCTTTGTTGCAACACCATACGAATAATCCCCTTTGTTCCGAACTGTCAACATAAATAACGGACCGGGCGCGAAAAATGTGATTCGTTTCACATCTCGCAAAATAAATATTGTCGGCTGTCAACTAAAAAACGAATTGACGAGATATCGGCGGCATTTGACCAAGACCATTCGAGCGCTCGGCGACAAGGGCGTCGATCCGCAAGAGGGACTGCATAAGCGGCTTTTGAAAGAAATCGCCGAAAAGGGCTCCGCCTGGAAGCCTAAGTAACATCATATAGCGTTGCGTCGTTGTGCTTGACACTAGACGCGTTCCGCCCTTGCCCACTAGACGCGCGTTCCTTTGACCAGGCCCTTCGGGGCCTTTTGCATTTATGTTGACAGTTCGCATTAGAGCGGGTAGTTTGTCGGACATATGCAAACCCCCGTCTCCCTTCACAATGGCGATTGCCTGACCGTTATGCCGCGCCTCGCGGCGGGTTCGGTCGATTTGATTCTGTGCGATCTGCCGTATGGGACGACGCAAAATAAGTGGGATTCGATCATCCCGCTTGATCGGCTTTGGGCGGAGTATTGGCGAATCGCGAAGCCGAATGCCGCCGTAGTGCTGACCGCCGCGCAACCGTTTACGTCGGCACTGGTCATGAGTCAGCCCGACGCGTTCCGGTATGAATGGATTTGGGAAAAAGAACCATCCGGCAATCTAAACGCCAAACGCATGCCGATGCCCGCGCACGAGTCCGTGCTGATATTTTCCAGGGTGCCGCCGCTCTATAATCCGCAAGGATTGCGCCCGACGCTTCGAAAGCGCGGTGCGAGCGACAATTCGCGAACCGCCAACTATGGCGATCAAAAACGCCAACCTTACGAACAGACCGTCACGGGTTACCCGAATTCGATACTTCCATTTGCCAAGGAGCGGAGCGGTTTCCACCCCACGCAAAAGCCGGTCGCGCTGATGGAATACCTCATTCGCACGTACACGAATCCCGGCGACCTCGTTTTGGACAATTGTATGGGATCCGGCACGACGGGCGTTGCAGCCGTCAACACCGGCCGCCGCTTTATCGGCATCGAGCGCGACCCCGGATATTTCGCGATCGCCTCGCGTCGCGTTCTCGGTGCGACGTTCATCGACGATCAAGTTACCCGCGCCAAATGGGCACAACTTGAAACACGGTTGCGCGAGAGGGCTCGGGCTTGACGTCACCAGTACAGGTCGCACCCCTCGACTATTACGCCAAAATCGGCGCCGCGCTCTTTCCGATTCCTGCCGGCTCGAAAAATCCCATCGGCCTTGTCGCCTCATTCAAGCATGACTGCAGCACGGACCCCGCCGTTTGGGCCACCTGGCAATTAAACCACCCCGGCTGCAATTTCGGGATTGTTGCTTTCGCGTCCCGACTGATTATCGCCGACATTGACACGACCAAGATTGGCCGCGATGCCGCGTGGGCCGCCTGGTGCGAACTCTGCACCTCGTGGGGCATTCCCCCCGCGCCGCCCCACACGCAAAGCGCCCGCGGCGGCTGGCACGTTCTGTTCGCGGTGCCGTCCGATGTCGACGCTTCCAAGCTGCGCCAGCCCGACGCGATTAAGGACGTGATCAACCTGCGTTGCGTCGGCTACACCGTGGCCGCCGGCAGTTACTATGACGGGACCGCCAAGGGCGAGGCATCCGGTCCCTACAGCCTCTTGTCCGATGCCGCCCCTTATCCCGCCCCGGCCGCCTTGATCGACTTTTGCACGCGTCGCGCCGTTGCCCCCGCAGGCCCCGCCGTGGTTGGCGCGTATGATACCGGCGACACCGCATCGCTAATTTCGTGGCTGGCGGAGCGCGACCAGTTCACTGCCTACGAGGATTGGGTGGCGATCGGCATGGCGCTGCGCGTTGAATTCGGCGATGCCGGGTTCGACCTGTGGGAATTGTCGTTTGACACCGCCCCCGGCACGCTCGACCTGGCGCGCAGCAAATGGGACTCGTTTTCTACCGAGCCCGACGCCCATTCCGTCACGCTCAAAACCTTCCTCGATCGCGCGCACCGCAGCGGCTGGAAGGGCAGCATCCGTAAGTCGTCCGCCGCCATGTTCGACGGTGTGGCCGCGCTCGCCGCCATGTCCGGCGCGTCCCTCGCCTCGTCGCTGCCCACGCCCGCCGGGCCCGGCCTTCCCATGCTGGCCGGGCAAGAGGAATTGTGCCGCCTGGCCACGCCGATCCTGCAAGACTTCCTCAACGCCACCACCGACGCGCCGACGTCACCCGCCGCGCAAGACCTGCCCGGCCTGCCCTCGTCGCTGTCCGGTCATGGCTTGTTCGACCTGATG
>OFRB01000103.1_pt1 | contig 22142 bp, 45 predicted proteins | sample 1543021 | NCBI WGS metagenome assembly OFRB01 (sample SAMN07774230, study PRJEB24372) | wastewater metagenome | isolation source: Exp Tend CN 0WW | collected 2016-02
CCGATCTGTCCTCAGTCAGGGGGTCAGACTTTCGACCGGCCTACCCCATGCGCGGCTTGCTCGCCTCGCCTTGCGGTGCTTGGTCCCGATCTTCCCGCCCTCGGCTTGGTTGCATCCGGGACACCAGGGAGTGGAGTCGGTGCCGTCGCCGCCGTACTTGTCAGCAACGCCATGTCCGAGATGCCACTTGTCGCCGTGCCGGATCATCGTTCGGCACTGGCCTTCATGTCGTCCGCATTTTCCGCGACAGTCACACTGGATCTCGCCGATACGCTTGATCTCGGCTGCCCATGCAAGCCTGCGCTTCTGGTGCGCGGTTCCGTATGCGGGGTCGGCCATGATCACTCCCCAGACGCGCGAAATGCGCCAGATCCATGACCTAGGCGCACCTGTCTCGGTGGCAATCGTAGGGGGACAGCGACCCCAGTGCAATCACTCACGCCGTCTTCTCCTTCATCTCGCTCACGAGGTCGAGCACATTGCCGTATCTGACTCGCTGCGGATCACTGCCAACAGTCATGAGCCGACCTCGCTTGATCCACTTCTTGATGGTGTCCTTCTTGGCTCCTGAGGCTGTGGCTTCGGCGACGGTCACGAGTCGGTCGGCTGCCCGCTTCATCCTCTCGGCGTGCTGCTCGGCCACGTCGTACGTGATCCCACACGCACACGTTGTCTTGTCGTCCTCGTTGTGAGCGAACACGGCGAGCCCGCATGAGCACCCGGTCACGTACTTCTTGCGTGCCGGCGCATCGATCGCTGACACGCTGGCGAGGTACACGCGCGTCAGATCTCCGACGAGCCCAGCGCCGTCCTGCTCGGGCAGGTACGTCAGCCGGTCAGCCATCCCCAGCAGCCACCGGGACATACCCACGACGTCACCACCCAGCGCCGGGACCTCGAGCCCTTGTGACTCGCAGATGAGCCGGACCTGCCCGACGAGTTCGTTGCCCAGCTCGGCGAGACGGTCGGATGCACGGGCGTCGTACATGTCGGGCGGCTCGACATGGTTCGGGTGTCTGGTGTGCAGGTGTCTGGGCTGGATCGAGTCGGCGCGCGTCGGGTCGTAGCGGCCGGTGGTTGCGACCGCGTTGCCTTCCCGTGTGCCGAAGCGGACGTCCCTGAGGATGGCGGTGTGGAGGTCCTCGACGAGCGCGGGGATGTCACCGAGGCAGGTCTCCCACTCCTCGACACACTGAGCGCACACGTACCCGTCCCCTGCTCGGCGCATGCATGCCCGGACGGTGCAAGGGTTGCCGTCGCCCGTGTTGACCCAGGCGACTTGTAGGCGGCCGTTCTCGTCGATGTGGTAGCCAGACTTCGAGTGCTGGGACTCGAGGCTGATCAGGGTTCCGCGGCGGGTGATCTCATAGCGGGTCATGCCTGCTCCTCGGTGGTTGGGTGCTCATGTCCGTACTCGTCGCGGATGCCAAGTCGGCATCTCGGGTGCTGCCTGAGGAACGTGATCGTGTTGCACCGGAAGTGGTGCAGGTGGTTCCACACGTCGTCTTCCTCTGACCACTCGACCCACGCGACGCGCTTGGCGATGTCGGCGCGAATCTCGGGCAGGTCAGTCAAGTGCTGGCCTGATTCACCATCGGACCGCAGCGGTGGGTCGTGGTCGAGGCATTCGAGGTACAGATACGTGCTCACAGCGCCCCCTCAGCCGTCTCCTGGTCGCCAAGTACCTGCGCGGCCCGTTCGTGGCTAGGAAAGCGCTCCCCGGGCCGCTGGTGGGCACTGGCGGGCTCGTCGTCCAGGAACTCGACCGGCGTATCGAGGTCGAACATCCAGATTGCGCCGAAGAGCGCAGGATCGAGCGGGCCGTTGAACTCGTCACCGATCCGCACCCGCCGTCCGAGGTCGCGCGCGGTCAGGTCGCCGACAGTGCGCGGACGGGCATTGAGTTCGCGGATCAACCACAGTGCGATGTCCACGAGTTGCACGACCGAGGCTGGCGGGAACATCGGCTTCTGGACCTTGGCGGCATACCCTCGCGCTTCCGTCAGCGCTGCTCGTAACGCGTCGAGGTCGAGCGGGGTCTCACTCGGGCTGGTCATCGCTGGCCTCCTTCGTGGCTCGCAGCGGGGGCCATGTGACAGCGGCGGCGGCGGCGAGGATGGCGACTTTGACCTCGTCGATCTTGGCGAGCACGTCGGCGCGAACGGTCTCCCGGATCATGTGCGGCGGAAGGTCGACCTCACCGCCTCGGATGAAGGCCGTCATGTCGTTGATGACCCGTCCCGAGTAGTGCTCCCTCTCGTGCCACACGAGCACATCGACCGCCTTCACGATCTGCTCGTCGCGCTTGTCGTTGGGTCGGCTTACCCAGAACGTGCCAGTGACGAGTCCGTTCTCGACGCTGACGAGCCTCCAGAAGCGGCTCATGTCGTGGCCCGTGACGATCGGTTCGGTGCTCATGCTTCCTGCTCCTTCGTAGCCACCATCGGGTACGGCTTGATGAGGTCGGGATCGACGCCGTAGTGGACTGCGCGCTCCCAGATCCACTCGCCCGTCTCTTCGTCAGCGCGTTCCTGAGACCACGTCCACGCCTCCTGCCCGCTCATGCCTTGGGCCAGGGCGTCAGCGACGAGGCAGATCGAGCGCGCCTTGCACATGAGGTCGGTCCGCTCCCATGCGGCGCGCCTCTTGATGGGATCGTCGGAGGAGAGGTAGTCGTGCCACTCGTCGAACCCGGACCGCAGCCCGAGTGCTCTCGCGAACAGGTAGGGGATCTCGTCAGCCAAAGTGTGATCGTTGGGCTCCGGGTAGACCTCGTGTGCGTACTTCGGTTCGGTGCTCATGCGTGCTCTCCCTTGCTTGCGAGCGCGGCCGACTTGGCCGCGCGGATGAACTCTGGTGACGAACGTGGGACCTCGCGTGATGGCTCCCACTCGTGCGGCGGTACCTCGTAAGGGACCATATGCGCCCTATGCGGGAGACGAGTCCCGCAACCTGGGTAGCCGCACTCTGGCTCGAGCTGGGCGTATCCGGGCATCTTGGCCGTGACGGAATCGCTCGACATGTGCCGCAGGATGTCGAGCCATGGCCCGTCTGTGAGTGCTCGTGCCGGCGTGACGGTGGTCGGCTCGATGGCGCACAGCAGCATCCGCACGATCGCGTCCCGGTACGTCCACTCCATCGCGTGCTCGGTGAGCCAGGTGCGGATCGACTTGTGCCGGTCGATGCCCGATCCTGCCCAGTCGGGTCGGACGGCTGCGATGGCACCAGCGAGACGGTCGCGCTCGTTGATGTCCATCACTCGGCCTTGGCGCGGAACAGGTCGGCGAACGCGCGGCCCTCGGTGAGCGACTGCTGGACGTCGGCCATGGCGCGGTGTGCGGGTTCGGTACGCGGCGTCAGGTCGTGCCCCGTTGCGCGCCGGTATGCCCTGCGCATCACCCCAACGTCATGCACGTGGTACGTGAGCCGAGCGGTGAGGCCGGGCATCAGTCGCTTGATGATCTGGAGGTCGAACGTTGCGACACCCGACCCAGCAAGGGTGGCGACCTCGATCCCGAGATGGTTGAGCAACTGGCACAGGTACGTGTCGGTCCATCCGATCCCTTGCATTGGAACGCGTGGCCTGTTCGAGTTCCACTCCTTGGCTGCGTCGAGCCATTCCGGGAGCAGCCCCGACGCCTCATGCATGTCATGGGCGGCGCATGTGGCGACCATGGCCGGATCGGCCCAGATCAGCGCCCGGTAGCCGTCGAGTTCTTCGAGGGTGTCGGCTGTGGTGATGACCGCCGCGACCTCGATCGGAACGTCAGTCTCGTCCAGTCCGGTGGTCTCGAAGTCAAGCCACAGCAGGTACTCGGGTGTGTCGTTGCTCATCGTGCTTCTCCTTCGTGAATCGTCAGGTCCAAGTCGTCGCCCACGCGCGCATCAGCTGAGCGACGATTTGAAACTGGCTCTGCCATGAATCCAAGAGCTGACCCAGCCACCAACTTCGGGACGGGTCGGGACGGGTCGGGACGGGGTGCTGTGACAGGGGGTGTGACAAACGCGTGACTAACGCGTGAGTCACGGCGTGACACATCCGTGACGGGGGTCGCCTTCTTGGCGTCGCGGGACCGTGCTTGACGCTCCCGGTTCTTGGCCCTCGTCGCGTTCTGCTCCTCGTGTGACGGGTTGTAATGGAGGAAGTCGTGGATCATCCAGCCGCCAGGAGCGACCTCCCAGAGTCGCGCGAGGACCAGTGCGTCGACGTGCTTGCGGAGTCTCTCGCCGTGCTCCATATCGGCGATGTCCTCCTCTGTGACCAGCCCGTCGGTCTCGTCCTTGGCGCACGCACACATGGCGGTGTGGTGGAGTCGGTACGCGCTGTCCGTGAGCCTCCGTACCTTCTTGTGCTCCGGGAACTTGTCGTCAGTCTTGAGCCAGGTCGTCGGACTCACCTCTCTCGGGTGCTGGCGGTGCTTCATTGGCGATCGCGCGGAGCTTGGCGACCCAGCGCAGCCAGTGCTTCTCACGCGTCGGGTGGGCTTCGAGGACGGCCGCGATGGCGACCGCTTCGGCCGGCGTCAGGGGGTCAGCGGTCATGCTGCGGCCTCCATCGCGTCGAGTACGAACCGCCTGGTTGCCTCAGCCGACTGCTGCGGTACGACGCCGTTCCCGAGGGCCTTGAGCTGGTCGTTGCGGCTGATCGGTACGTCTGTCACGTGGCCCCGTGGGAGTCCCATCAGCCACTCGACGAAGACCGGGCTCAGTCGGTGTCCGCCCTTGGGTCCGGGCTCGGTAGGTGCGGGCGCGGGTCGTCCAAGGACTGCCTCCCATCGGGCGATGGCGGGGGCGTACTGGCCCCAATCGACTTCGCCACGCCCGGTAGTAGCAGCTCGTTCGACCTGGCCCCCGATCTGGTCAGGTGTCCGCCCATCCCGTCCGCCACTGAGGGCGTTGGCAGTAGGTGAATCTCCGAGCCGAGATTCCTGGCATGCCCGTTCCCCGTCGTCGGCTGTGTCGTCGGCGTCGGCAACAACCTCTGCGCTTCGATCGCCAGCGACTTCCCGTGACCGTTCCCGTTCCCGTGCCTGGCCTGCATCGTCGCCGTCCACTCGTCCCAGTGCTCGACCGTCTTCCCCTCGCCCATGTCGTTCACGGCCGGCGTCGGGAGTAGCATCACCGTGCTCGGCAGCATCAGGTCCCCCGATGATCCGCGCTGGTTCGGCCCGCCCTTCGTCCCGTCCGTCGCTCGCGGCGTCGGAAGCAGCGAGGGAAGACACCTGAGCCCGGGCGCGTTCCGCCCCTGGTCGGCCGGCGAGTTGCTGCCGCCGTCTGTGGTCATCGGCGTCGGAAGTAGATTCACGGTTTCGGTTGCTGAACCAACCCTGGTCGCGCGTGGAGTCGGTAGCGAACACGAAGATGCGGAACCGCCCATGAGGTGCGCCGACGTCGGCTGCTCGTAGGCCGTACCACCTCGCGTCATACCCGAGCTCGGCCAGGTCGCCGAGTACACGTCCGAGTGCTCGCAGAACAGGCCCATCGTCGGCTCCTCCCACACATCCCGGGCAGGGTTCCATTGCGCTATCAGCTTCGGCACTGAGGGCTCCTCGTACGTTCTCCCAGACGACGAGCCTGGGTCGGATGATCTCGATGGCGTCGCACATGGACGCCCACAGGCCGGAGCGGGTGCCGGCCTTCATGCCCGCTCGCTTGCCGGCGTGGGATAGGTCTTGGCAGGGTGACCCGCCCGTGATGACGTCGACCTTGGGCACGGTGGTCCAGTCGATCTTGGTGACATCGCCCAGGTTGGGGACGTCCGGCCAGTGATGCGCGAGGATCGCGGACGGTGCGGCCTCGTACTCGGCGCACCAAGCCATGTCGCCACCGAGCACGGACTGCACGCCCATGCCCAGGCCGCCATAGCCCGCGAACAACTCGCCGTATGTGAGCCTCATGCCCGGACCTCCGTAGTCGTGACGTGCCGCTGCTCGTTCGTGTGCTTCTCGGCGCTCGCGTTCGTGGTCCCGGTAGCCGTGCAGCCGGGGGTGAGGCATCTCCAGGTCAGCGGGGTCATGTCTGGTCCTTGGTGGTGGTCGTGGCTCGTGCGCGGCGTTCGGCTCGGTTAGGTGGTGGTGTGGGTCTGAGGAGGTACGTGATGACGACCCGCCAGACGTGGAGGGGGTTCATGCGAGCCCTTCAGCGACGTCGAGTAGCGATGGGTGTTCTGCGACTTCCTCGTCGACTGCGGCAAGGTTCCGCTCAGCCTGCACGTAGTAGCTCGGCTTGAGTTCGATCCCGATGCCGATACGACCTAGCCGAACCGACTCGTAGACCTCAGAGCCGACACCCATGAACGGAGTCAGCACGACCTCGCCAGGCCGGGTGCGGAGTTGGACGAACCGGGCGATCACGTCGAGTTGCAACGGGTGGACGTGCTTCTCGTCGTCCTCGTCGCGTGAGTCACGGAACGGGAGCACGTGCTCAGGGCGAATGTCATCCCACACGCTCGACGCGTAGTGGCGCCACACCCACTGGCTGAATCGGTTCTCGGTCTGCTTGCCCGTGTGCCCGCGGTACCGCTCGAGCGCCGATGGTACGGGCTCGCTGCCCGCGTAGAAGTCGAGTCCGGTCGGATGGGTCACCGGGTCACCAGAGCCGGGCTTACGGAAGATCAGCAACTCGTCGGCGGATGCGACTCCGCCCGCGGCCGCATCGTCAACGATGGTCTTGTGGGACAGGTTGTGCTGCATCGTGCGGAGTCGGACAGACAGGGGCTCCTTCCATATGGCGTGGCGGGCGATCCAGTCCCATCCGAGTTCCTCGTGGAGGCGGATGACGTCGCCGGGGAAGTCGAACAGCCGGTCACGGCCGGTGTTTCCGTCTGGAATGGGCGCAGCATGGACGGCAGTCAGCCGTCCAGGCTTGGTGAGTCGGAAAAGTTCCCTGACGAACATGCCGTAGTGCTCGCGAAACTCGTCATAGTTGCGGGCATTGGACACGTCCCGGTCGTTGCTGCTGTAGATGTACAGCCCCGCGAACGGAGGGGAGTAAATCGAGGCGTGGATCGACTCATCGGGCATCTCGGCCATGACGTCCATTGCGTCGGCGTTATAGATGGCCCAGCGGTCAGTGATTTGACTGTTCAGGACGCCAGCCATGCGGGAACCTCGATTCTGTGGTTGTACTCGTGGGGGTCGACTCTGCGGGCGTCGTTCATGTGCTCGACCAGGGACGAGAACATGACGTCGGCCGAGTCGGCTTTGCGGCGGAGGTTGGCGAGCACGTTGCGGCCACCCTCGGTGGTGATGACGTCTACGCGTACGGGGCTGGTCTGGCCGAATCGCCACATGCGGCGGACGGCTTGGTACCACTGCTCGTACGAGTGAGACGGGAAGTACGTCATACGGTGCGCGTGCTGCCAGTTGAGTCCCCAGGCACCGATTGTCGGCTTGGTCACGAGGAATGGAATCTCGCCGCGGGAGAATGCAGTCAGCTTCTCCTCCTTCGAGTCTGGCGAGTCCGATCCGGCGACCTCGACGGCGCCGGGGATGAGGCGGGCAAGTAGGGATGACTCATCGTTCAAGTGGCACCAGGCGACGCCTCGTTCGGCATCCGACAGGGCATTAGCAGCCGCCTCGCATCGTTCGTTGAGGGTGCGCCGCGCCTCCTCACGTTCCTCTTTCAGCCCGAACGCGGGAACGTCGAACAGGGTTCCCTCGGCGGGCTCTAGCGCGTGAACGAGGACCTCGTGAATGTCCAGGGCTGGCAGGGTGAACGCCCCGTCCTCGAAGCCGTAGTCGGAGGGCTTGCGGATCGCGCGCGCCCATGATGACACCCAACGCCAGAACGGCTGTTCAGCGTGACCCTTGAGCCGCCATCCGACGTCGTGGCCGGCATATCGGCTGCTGCTGGTCCCCGTCCTCTGCTTGTTCGTGAAGAACCGGGTCAACATGTCGATATGGCCGAGCCCGCCTAGTGCCTCGGATGACGTACCGAGTTCGGTCCAGTCGTTCGGCGCCGCTGTCGCCGTGGCGAGCAGCCGGTACGGGATGCGGCGCATGAACTCGGTCACCATGGAGCGCGTCACCCCATCGAACGACTTGAGGATCGAGGACTCATCGCAGACGACGCCGGAAAAGTCGGCCGGGTCGAACTTGGCTAGCTGTTCGTAGTTGGTGACCGTGATGGGTGCGACTACCTTGCCGGTCCGCGACTGGGCAGCTTCGTGCCCGAACTTGCCAGCCTCGGCGACGATCTGGAAGCCGACCGCGAGCGGGGTCAGTAGCAGGACTGGCTGCCCAGTGTGCTTGTGGACCTGTTCTGCCCACGCTAGGGACATGGGGGTTTTGCCCATGCCACAGTCCGCGAATAGCCCCGCGCGGCCGTGCCTCACGGACCATTCGACTAGGGAGCTCTGGAAGTCGAACAGGTGGTCGGGCAGGTTCGTCGGCTCGAAGCCGCCGGCGTTCGTGAGCTGGGCCTTGCGGGCCAGGAAGTCGGCGTAGCTCATGACTCACCGCCGAACAGGTCGTGCTGCACGGGCTCAGCGACCTCGGCGACTGGCTCAGCAGTCCAACACGACGTCTGCGAGTGGCAGACGTGCGTGATGAGCCAGCCGCAGCCAGGACCGCCCCAGATGGTCGACTGCACGGTGCCCTTGTAAAAGCGGCCCATGTCGCGGCGTTCGTCGGCGACGGTGTAGCGGATGTCGAGGGCCTTGATGCGGGCTTCGACGGTCGGGATGTCGGAGCAGTGTCGTAGGCCGATGGACCAGTTCGGGTTCAGGGGTGCGGCGACGTAGTTGATGCTGATGGGGTCGAGGTCGGCGGCGAGCGCGTACGCCTCGGCGAGGGTCAGGGAGAGGGCCTCGGTCATGACGCCATCGCCTCGTCGACCTGGGCGAGCGTGAACCGTCCGAGCTTGGCAAGGCCGTGCCAGAAGCAGCAGGAGGAGAGTGCGCCGACGATGGTCCGGCCGCAGATGCACAGACGGACGGGGGTCGGGAGTACGGGCTGAGTCATGAGCGTCCGCCTTGGTCGTGGTGTTGGTGGATGGTGATGTGTACCGGGATCTGCCCAACGGCCGTGTCGCGCTTCATCTCGCCGAGTAGCCGGACGAGCCTGGTGGCCTCGCCGCCGAACAGGACGGCCTCAGTGTTGGCGACCTTCTTGCCGGGTCCGTAGATGGCGTGACGGGCGTCGTCGATGATGCTGAGCGCGAGGTACAGGTCGGTGCGCTCGGGAAGGTGCTGTGTCGGGAGTACGGGCTGGGCGTTCATCGGACGGACCTCAGTTCGGAGAGTTCGCGTTCCCGTTTGGCCAGTACGCCCGCGACCGACTCGTAGCGCTGCTGCCACCGGTCCGCCTCGGCCTTGATCTGGGCCACGACGGAGCCACGGCGAGCGTTCGTCTTCGCGGTGGCTCGGAGCAGGGCGGCGCGGAAGGTTGGCGGGTGCGTCTCAGGGGTGAGTCGGGGGGCCTGCTTGACGACGACGAGGCGACCGCGTCCGAACGCGATCAGTCCCCATCCGGTCGGCAGGTCAGCGCGGACGATGGACGGGTCCGGCACGACGAGCCACCAACGGTCGCAGAAGCGGCGAAACTCCTCGGCCTTGCTCGGGTCGGCTAGTTCGCGGAGCCAGTCGGAGCGGGTGACCTTGACCTCGTGGCCGTGGAGTTCGAGCTTCCCTGAGAGCCACAGGTCTTGCGCCATGAAGTCGCAGGTGCGCTTGGCATCGAACGACGCGTGAGAGCGCACGTGCTCGGCGCACGCCCACCGGACGGACTGGCCTTGTGATGCCTGCGAGTAGCGGGCGTGCAAGGCATCGAGCATGTCGCGCTCGGTGTACTTGACGGGAACGGCGACAGGCTCAATCACGGGGACGGGCGCGTCTGGAGTGCCGAACAGGGGGATGCTCATGACGCTCTCCGCACGTACGCGACCATCTCGTTGATGAGTGCGTCGGACTCGTCTGTGCACTGCCTGCAGAAGTGGACGTCTCCGGTCTGGTCGGTGAACCAGTCGTGCGCATCGGCAGCCTTCTGCGCAGCCTCACGCGTCGGGTAGCCGCCCATGGGTGCATCGGCGGCACCCGGGTCGAGGATGAGTCCGTCGATGTCGCAGGAGGCCTGGAACTGGCCCTCGGGAGTCTCGGTGATCATCGGTTGGCCGCCATCTCGTCGAGCAGGGCGTCGATGACGCGTCCGAGGGCCTCATCGGCGCCCTTCGCCTGCTGGTTGTTCTGGGCGTCGAGCAGGATCGCGCGCGCGGTTACCTGCTCAGCGCGGACGATCTTCAGGGCGGCTCTCAGGCCGGGGTCCGAGGTGCTCATGACCGGGCCGCCTTCCGCTGCTCACGGGCGACGGCACGCGCGACAGTCCGGGCGTCGTCGGCGGTGCGGGCCATGTTCTTCGCAGCCGCATCAGCCTTCTGCGCCTCCCGGTCAGCCTTGCGACGAATCCGAGCGGCACGAGCCCGCCAGTACCGAGCGTCCGCGTTGCAGGCGTCGATGATGATCCGCTTGAAGTCGGTGAGCCACGCCGCGTCCGGAGCGTCACCATTGAGCACGGGCGCGTACCCGATGCGCTTGGCTGCGGCCTTCTCGGCGTCGGTGTAGCGGGCGGTCATGAGCACCCCTCGCAGTTCTTGACGTGATCGAGCCATCCGAGCGGGTCGGTATACGAGCGGTTGCTGTCGTGCTCGTCCCACAGGTGGACGCGGGTGGTGGAGTCGTACGAAATCCCGTCGCAGGGGTGGAATGGATCGCAGTAGAGGTCCGACGCCTCAAGCGGGACTGACCGACCTACAGGCTGGAAGCGGCGATGGTGGACGGTGCAGTAGATGGGCGTCCAGCATCGGGGGCCGCACGCGTAGACGGGCTCGCTCATGACGCACCGCCGCTCGGGATCAGGGCACCGTCAGCAGGCTCGGTGATCTCGGCCTTGCGAGCACGGATGAGGGCGCGCAGTTCAGGGCTCGTCGCTGCAGCGTGCATGGCTGCGAGCTCGGTCAGGTCGGTGCACGCGGCGACGTCGGCAGCGGTCGGCTGCGGGACGGGGGCGGGCTCGGTCAGCGGGTCCACGGTGTACATGGCCGGGCGGCCCTGACCCAGGATGATGGGAGTGGAGAAAGGCTTGCCACCAGGAAGGTCGGACATGTGGGAGACTCTGATCCCACCCGTCTGCTTGCCGCCGTAGTGGACGTCCGGGTCGTAGAACAGACGTACTCGACGACCGACGTACGCCGATCCCTTACCTCCCCACGCAGCGGCGAGTACGCGGCGGGTATTTAGGTTCGGTCGCCAGACGCGCGGGAACTCGGCGAGGCTGATGCTGACGGGTTGCTGCTCGCCGGCGCCCTTCTTGACGGTGACCTTGGTGATCGTAAACACCTGCGGTCCGGATGCTGCGAGGTCAACTCCATCGAGTTGGTCACTCTTCGGGGCGAGCGTGTCGCTCATGTCAAAGTCGGTCATTGGTCATTCCTCGATCTCTGCGAAGTGGTCCACGTACTCGGTGATTGGGCAGCCTTCGACGGCTGCGTAGTAGTCGCTGACGATGTTCTGGATGCGCGCCTCGGCGTCCTGGACGGCGGCGACGATGGCGGCGAACCATGCAGGGTCAGCGGCGACATAGATGAGGTAGAGGGGCATGCCGGACGAATAGGTCACGTAGTGGCACCAGAAACGACCGGTCGCGTACATCACGCCCTGAACCTGGGCCATGCATTCGCTCGGGATTTCACCGTCGATGACATGTCCAACCTGTACGGCTTGCCTTCGTGACTTGATCTCCAGCACGCCATAGGGACCCACGAGCCCGTCGGGTGACGCGCCGAACGTGCACCCATCGAACTCGCGCGTCACGAACCCGACCTCTTCGACGGGGGTGTAGTGCTCGGCGTACACGGCCCGTGCGAGAGGCTCGTCCAACTGCCCCCGGAGCATGTCGCGGCTCTGGTACGTGTCATCGGTGCGCCCGGTGATCCGCTCGGCGGCGAGCGACAGGATGAGGCCGCGCTCCATGTCGTTGTCGGCGAGCTTCAGCACGGGCGGAAGGGTCGCGGCGAGCGCCGATCTGACCTGGTGCACGGTCGCGATCTCGGTCGGCTCACGACGGGCACGACTGACGCACGGGTCGCCGGCGTTCGCGCTGCATGCCGGGCAGCCGATGGTGCGCGGATCTGGTGTCGTGGACGTGATCAACTTGCCGACGTTGCTGGCGGTGACGATGCCACGACGAAGGGCGTACCACTCGTCGGAGCGCTGCTCGACATCGTGTGTGGTGATGGTCATGGCTTCTCTCTTCTGGCTTCGAGGACGGCGTCGAGGTAGTCGTCGATCGCGTGGGGTGCGCCGATGGGCTGTTGTGCGACCCATGCGCTGTATTTGTTGCCGGCGCGCGCTACATGGCCGTGCGTGGGGCAGGTGTCGTTCTCTTCGGTGCAGGTGCAGGGGGCGCCGTAGTCGATGGGCGGGAAGCTCACGCCGCCACCCGCTTCCATGCCCCGAACGCCTTGATGAGGTCGTAGCGACCCTCCCGCTCGAGCCGCTTGGCGAGCGACTCGGGCTTGTAGCGCCACCCGCACCGCTCGATGGCCTCCTTCCACGGCACATCCGCGTCGGCGAGGTCTTCCAGCTCGGCGAGCACGGTCGGCCATGAAAGGTCGGCTGCGGCACGGGGGAACTCGTTTGGCCACCAGCGGGCGACGAGATCGGCCATGCCGTGCGAGTAGATCCACCAGCGCAGGCCCTGCATGGTCCGTCCGAGACGCACGGGAACCTCGTCCCATGGGCACAGTTCGAGGCCGAGTTCGTTGAGTCGGCGCGGGAGGTCTCGGGCGTGCACCTTCTTGATGACGGTCGGCGGCTCAGGGGCGGTCTCGACGACGAAGTCCGTGTATCGGATGGCTCGGTCGAACGCGTCCCGGTTGAGCAGCCGACGAGCCAGCGGTGCCTCGTGTGCGATGGCGAGCAACCGTGCGCACCTGGCGACGGTGTACGGGCTGGCGATGGTCGCGGCAGTGTCGTTGCCTGCGAGGCCGGCCATGACGTGCGTGGCGAGTGCGTGACCTCGGAGCATCACAGCGGACCCCCGATGCGAGCGTGCGACTTGCTGTGCCGCGCGCGTCCGGTCGGCGTCCTCGTGGCCTTGAGCGTCGGCGTGTTGTCGTACTCGCCGAACAGGGCCTCGCAGATCAGGCTCAGCAGTGGTGAGCCGGCGTACTTGGCTCTGACCGTCTCGACGTTCGCCGCGTGCGCCTCAGGGTTGATGACGCCCATGCCCGCGTGGATGGCTGACGGGGTGCCCTTGTCGCCGGTCACTGGTCGGCCCTCGCACCGTCGAGGATCGGCAGCAGGTTATGAGCGGCGTTGCGGTAGTGCTCCAAGGTGGAGATGGCGCACGTCGGCCACTCATCCTCGCATCCACCGCGATCGTGCAGGGCAGCAGCGAGCAGTTCCACGCGGGGGTCCACTGGATCAGCGGGAGCCTCGGTGATCAGGTAGATCACGTCGAACATCGCGCGCTCCCAGTAGAACGTGCCGAGACTGGGCTGGATCTGGGCGTAGAGGACGCGCTTCCCGTCAACTGCACCCTCGACCGCGCTCCCATCCGCGAACTCGCCGCGAACCTTGGCCCCGTCCTTCCATCGCGGGTCGTCAGCGGTCAGCCTCACCGGCTCGGGAGCGGCGGTCGCGGGGACGAGCAGGGTGACAGGGTGCTTGAGTTCGGCATCCGAGAACACGTGACGCGACGAGTAGGCGTCTTCGCAGCCGCACATCACCCACTCCCCGTCGCGGTTCTTCTGCCACGCGTCGCGGTCACCGTCGGTCACCACGCTCCCGACTGGCAGCGCGTCGAGCTCGCTCTCTGTGCTGATCGTCCGGGGCGTGACCGTGGCGAGGGCATGCGCACAGCCAGCATCGAAAGCGGCGAGCGCGGCGTCGTACGTGCTGATCGTGGGAATGCGCAGGTTATTGCCGGGGTAGACCTTGGCCCAGTAGGCGAGTGCAGCATCGGAGAATCGGGAGTTCATCGGAGTTCCTTAATGGTTGAGGTGAGCCAGCAGCAGACGAGCGCGATGGCAGTGATGGCGAGCAGTAGGACGAGGGCGATACGGCGACGGGTCATGACGCCCCCGCCTCAGGTCGGCACGCGTCGCACCCAGGGCAGATGAGCCGGTCGAGGACGCCGAGCCAGAGCCACGTATCCCAGCGCCGGTCGATGACCTTCATGACGTACTCGCCCCAGACCCAGAAGCGCTCGCCAGCGATGACGTCGGCCTCGTACGCGATCACGTCGCAGATGGCCTGCACGTCCTCGCCGAGCACATCGGCGCGCATCTGCTCGCCGTTCTGGGCAGCCTGTACCCGGTCGCGGATCGTGTCGCGGAGCAACTGTGAGAGCTTGTCGGCGGACAGGGCGAGAGTGTCGGCGGGCGTCATCGCGTCACCAGCACGATCCAGGCGATCAGCGCGGCCCACATGAGCAGGCCGAGGATGCAGCCGATGAGGACCCCACGGAAGGGGAATGAGTCGTTGGGGATCATCGGACGAGTCCCAGCTCGAACAGGCCGTACATCTTCCAGCCGATGACGCACACGATGAGGACCACCAGCCAGACGAGCGCCTTCTCCCAGCCGGACATCTGGGGCACCAGGAACATGCGGGCGAACAGGCTGGCCGGCTTCGCACGACGCGCGAGCTGCGAGGTCAGCGAGGCGGCGACCCTCTTCGCGCGGTTCTCGATGCGGATCATCACGGCGAACACGACGGCGACGAGCAAGATGGCAGCGAGTCCGATCCCGGACCACGCCAGAAGCGCGAGGAATATGGGCATGCTCATGCCGACACCGCCACATCCGTCACCGGCTGACCGTCGATGTCGACCTCACGGCAGGCGATGACTACTCGCGGAGCCTTGGCCTTCGGGGTAGAACCGAGGATCGGACGCAGGTCAGCAACGGCGACACCGACCGCCACGAACTTGGTCGCAGCACTGTGGTATGAGAGTGCATGGATCGGGAGCGGCGAGAAGTGGAGGCCAGCCCCGCACGAGTTCGTCGGTAGCCAGTCAGGGGCCTCGGGGGTTGCGCCGGGCGAGTAGTCGAAGCCGTACGGCGTGGACCAGGTATCCGTCACGGCCTTGTAGAGCGTCGCGATCCCGTCGACTACCTCGATGTCGTGCCAGTCGCACCACGCGGCGGCATCGAGCGGCTCGTCGTAGTGGTTGATCAGCACCCCACCTGAGACGTGAACCGATGCATCGTGGAGGTGGACAGCGACGCGCTTCGACGCCGTCACCGTGGACGAGTCGTACGCCCTCACCGTGGACGAGTCGTACGCCCTCACCGTGGACGAGCCGGACGCCGTCACCGTGGACGAGTCGTACGCCGTCACCGCGGACGAGCCGTACGCCGTCACCGTGGACGAGTCGTACGCCGTCACCGCGGACGAGCCGTACGCCGTCACCGTGGACGAGCCGTACGCCCTCACCGTGGACGAGTCGTACGCCGTCACCGTGGACGAGCCGTACGCCCTCACCGTGGACGAGCCGGACGCCCTCACCGTGGACGAGCCGGACGCCCTCACCGCGGACGAGCCGTACGCCGTCACCGTGGACGAGCTCGGAGTGTGGACCTCAAGCCACACGCCCGCCTTCGACCTGATCTCGATCCACGGCTCGCCAGCAGCAACGGCCGCGTCGAGTTCCTTCTGTGTCTTGACGGTGGTGCTCATGTAGACTCCTTCTCGAATCTGCTTCATCTGGCGGCCGGGTCTGACAGGACTCGGCCGCTGCTTCGTTTGGTGCTGGCCTCGGCGGGGGTTACTTCCCCGTCCCGTCCCGCCGAGACCAGCGGCTTGGTTCCGACGTCGGCCCCCAGGCAAGGATCAGGCGATGCCGGACGCTCGGCGCCGGTACTCGCTCATCAGAACACGCTCCGTGCATTGGCGCCGGACGCGGTGGGGGTGTTGAGTGCGGCGTCAGTCGCGGCGCAGACGACCTCGAAGAGTCGCGTGGCGAGGGCTCTGAGGTCGGCGACCTCTTCCGCGTCGTCACTGTCGAGGGCTGCCACCTCTGGGACGTTCTCGATGCGGCACAGGAGAGTGGCGAGCCGGTCGGCATCCGCGTACCCGAGTGTGATGGTCACGGGCCGGTTGTCGTCGATGGCCTCGCGGTTGCGGATGTTCCACGCGGCGACCTGTCCGGCGAGCGACGTGCCGCCCGCGACGATGGAGTCGAGGACGCTCATGCTGCCGCGACCTCAGCGGGGGCTACGCGCTCGAGCATCTTGTAGAGGGGTACCCCGAGTGCGTCGGTGATGACGAGCGCGTCAGCAACGGTCAGGTCGACCGTGCCAGCGAGTCGCCGCGTCACCTGGGAGACGGACAGGGAGCACCGTTCGGCGACATCGGCAGCAGTCATCTGCTGCCGGGTCATCTCAGCCTTGATCTCCAAGGCGAGGGATGCGGTGTTGTTCTTCTGAGTCGCCTCGACCTGCCAGTCGGGGCGATTCTTCATGTCGGAGGTCATCGCGCCGAAGCCTCCGACAGGCTGGCGACGTAGCGCTGAAGCTCGGTCTCCGCGATCAGTGAGCGCCGGCCGATCTTGATCACCTTCAAGTCGCCAGCGGCGATCAGCTCGTAACCCTTCGAACGTCCGATGCCGACTCGCTTGAAGGCGTCGGTAAGCGGGTGGAGCAGCGGGATCTGGTCGGTCATTTGCCCTCCTCGGGCTGTAGTAGGTTGCTCATGTGTCTTACCTTTGCATATGGAACTGACGAATGCAAGCGAATCCCGTAGGAAGTCGGCGGGAAGTGTCCAAGTGGACACGAAACGTGGCATGACGCGGCCTAGCGGGATGCAGCCTCGGCGATCACGTCGAGGTCGCTGTCTGCGGTCGCGGCGTAGATAGCCGTACGTCTCGTTCATCCGATCCTCCCCGCCGCTTCGGCTCCGCGGCGCATGGTGTCCGACGAGGCGACGGCATAGCGCAGCACGTTGGTCAGGTCCGAGTGTCCGAGGACTTCAGCGGTGGCGACGGCGTCTCCCGTCGCAGCCAGGAACCGCGTCGCATACCGAGCTCGCAGCTTGTGCGCGGTGAGGTCTACCGAGTGGCGCCGCATGTGCCGGCCGATTGCCATTGAGACGGCTTTGGCGGTCATGGCGTGCCCGACGATGGGGCCGGCGTCTGGATCTCCGAGCATCCCGAGCAGTCCAGCCGACAGCGGCACCGATCGGTCCTTCTCTCCCTTGCCGCCCTGGACGCGGAGGACGCCGTTTGCCCGGTCGATGTTCTCCCATGTGGCGGCGGCGATCTCGGCTGACCGGAGCCCCGCGAGCGCTCCGAGTGCGATCATGCGGCGCACGGCGGGCTCTGCGGCTTCGACGATGCGGAACAGGTCGCCCTCTGTGACGTAGGTCGCTTTCGTCTTCGGGAGCCTGAGTCGCGGTAGCCAGTCAGCGGGGTTGTGGTCGAGGAGCCCTTCCATGCGGCACCAGCGCCAGAACTCACGTGCGTGCGAAGCCTCCCCAGATAGCGACCTAGGTGCCCTGGGGACGGTGCTGCCGTCGCGCTCGATGCGTACTTGTCGGGAGTCCCACCATGCGCGGACGTCGTCGCGTGGCAGGTCGAGGACGTGTGTCGGCAGGGTCTCGAGGACGCGCCTTCGTTCCCTCAGCGTGGCCCTGCTGTAGCGGGCCTGTGCGAGTGCGCGGAGGTGCGCCTCCATCTCGGGTGCAAGTGTCATATTCCCAGCATACGCCGAGTTGTGTGGTCTAAGACGTATTAGTCCACACGTGTTCAATGCCTGTGAATCGGCCGACCCTTGGACTTGGAGCGTCGGCCCGAACTTCCAAGTCAGAGGGGGTCTGAGTTGTACCCGGACACGCGAAAACGCCCCCCACTCAGCGGCAGGCTGAGCGGGGGGCGTTCGTTCGTGCGGGGGCGCTAGTGGTTGACGACGTTGAGCCTCCATGTGTCCCGTGGCGGCGCCTGCCGCGTGGAACCACAAGGACCGGGGCACACCCGGCGTGTCATTCGACCGGAACCGCAACGCTGTGCTGTAGTTGTCAGAGAAGGCCCCCGCCGGCAGGCGAGATGAGACTCCAAGTGGGCACGGAGCGACACGCAAAGAACGGCCCCCGCTGCCGAAGCAACGGGGGCCGTTCTGGGTGAGTCAGGCGCTAGTGGTTGACGACGCTGAGCCTCCACGTGTCGTCGAGGATCTGCCCGGTTGAGGTCGTGATGCGGCAGAGGACGTACACGTAGGGCCCGCTCGCCCCGGTCAGTCTGGCTGTGACCGTGGTCGTGGTGTGCGACTGGGCGGAGATGGTGCAGTTCGTTGCTGCTGCGCCGGCCGAGTCCACGATGCTGACGACGGACGACACGATGGTCTCACCGGGCGCGAGGGTTGCGAGCTGTGAGGCCCAGTCGAACGCCTTGTCGCGGGTCTCGTTCGGGTCGATCGTGTTGTCTGGCGTGGCGCTCACGGGACTCTCCTGACGTATGGGCGGGCGGTGATGGTGCGGGTTCCGTCTCTGGCTTCGACGGTGCGAGTGGCGCCACGTGCGGGGACGGTGCGGATGTAGTCACGGGCGACGACGGCGCGTGTCCCGTTGCGAGCGGGGACGATGCGCATATGGTCCGGGTCCACCAAGGGCTCATACACACCACCGACAGCACCGGTCGCGCTGATCGTGGCGGTCGTAGTGAGGCTGGCACCGGTGGACTGGCTGACAGTACCCGTTGCCGAGACCGTGGCCGTGATGGCGCTGGTGATACTGGTGGCTGTCCCGACTCGACCCGCAGCGGTCAGAGTGGCAGCGCTCGAGAGGTTGCCCCCGGTGCTGCGTCCGATGAGACCCGTCGCGGTCAGCGAGGCCGTCGAGGTTAGGGTTGCGCCGGAGCCGATGCCCGAGGTGACAGTGCCGGTCGCGATGAACGTGACCGTGATGGGAACGGTTGTCCCGGTCGAGGTGCCGACCGTGCCCGCCGATGCCAGGGTGGCTGCGCTGCCGAGGCTCGAGCCTGCGCTGGCCCCAATGAGTCCGCCCGCGGTGAGGGCTGCGGTCGCCGTGAACGTACTGCCAGCGACCCGTCCGACAGTCCCGGCTGCGGTCAGTGTTGCAGTGCTGGCGAGGGTTGCTCCGGTGGCCGTTCCGACGACACCAGCGGCCGTAATCGTGGCTGTGCTGGCAAGGGATGCAGTTGTGCTGAGTCCCGAGCTGACAGACCCTGCTGCCGTGATGGCTGTGGTGACTGGCAGGCTCGAGCCCGTGCCCATGCTGACGACACCGGCGGCGACGATGGTTGCTGCTGCTGCGAGTGCCGCTCCGGTGACCTTCCCGAGAGTGCCCGCGCTCGTCGTGGTGGCCGCGAGAGGGAGCGTCGAGGTCCCGCTGAAAGATCCTGCGTTGATGGTGCCTTTGATCTCGGCGCCCATGATCGCGTACGTCTGCCCAGCTGGTGCGACAAGTCCCAGCGTCTTGGGTCCGCCGAGCAGCCCGGCCGAGTCGATCGACCAGCCCGCGTACATCGTGTAGTTCGCGGCCGACCGGAAGTAGACGGCTTCGGTCATCGCCGCGCCGTTGACGGTGTTCCATGTGCGGGTCGTGCCGTCGACAGCGGCCCAGTCGGAGTTGCCGCAGACAACAGCCGACCCCGCGCTGACTGGCAGGGTCAGCGTCGGGAGTCCACCGGTCACGTTCGCCTTGCCCGTGACGCCGAGGCCTCCGTGGTTGCGCCATAGGGACGCGATGAACGACCACATGCGAGTCAGGCCACCGGTCTGCGTCACGGTGATCGTGCGCCCGGTCGCGGTCGCTGTCACCGGGCAGGTGAACAGGTACGCGGTGCAGTAGGACGACACGACGACCGACTGCTGCAACGTCCACGTCCCGGTGCCGTCCCATGTGGGCGTACCGAGCGTAACGGTCGAGTCCTCGGAGAACGCCTGCAGTACGAGCAGGTCGCCGTTGACGACATCGAACGTGGGCGAAGACTTCGGCGTGGTCGTGTCACCGAACCCACCCGCAGGCTGAACGGCGAGCACTCGGGTGGGCGGGGTGACAGCGGTGACCGCTGAGAGCGGAGTCCGTTGGATCTTGAGCAGGGAACGCAGCGTCATGGTCCTGCCCTTCGGTTAGGCGGTGTTCCAAACCTCGAAGATGAACCCGCCAAACGCGTCGTTCGCGGTCGCGTTGTTGGCCCCACCGTATTTGAGTCCGGTGCTCGCAACGAGGGTCTCGACGCCGTACGCCGCATCCCACGTGTATGACGTGCTGGGGGTCAGCCCGGTCACGACGAACAGGGCCTCCACGTTCACCATCGTGGTGGCGAGCGCGGTTCCGCCGAGGACGGCCTGGGGTGCGACACGGCCCTTCACGGTCGACCCGTCCAGCACACCCAACAGGATCTGCGGGAACGTCGTTGCCCCGTGCAGCGTGCCAGCGAGACGGACGAGCACGGCCCCGTTCGCAGGGGCCGTGAAGGTCAACCGCAGGTTCGTCGTGTCGATGGCCGTCATCGCCAGGGCGGCCGTTGTGGCCTTGCTGACGGCCGTTCCCGGGTCGTACAGCGTGCCAGCGAGGAGCGCCATGGTCAGGCCGCGATGGGAGTGATGGCGATCGACAGCGACGTCAGCGAGAACGTGTTCGTGCTGACCCACGGCTGCGAGGCGGTGAGCGCGCACGAGCCATTGAACGTACCCGCCGATGCGGCGGTCCACAGGCTGATGTCCGTGAGCGTCTCAGTCGTGCCGCCGTTGGTCCAGCTGGAGGCCATCGAGGTCATCGCCTTCGAGCCTGCGGACGCGGCAGCCATGGTCGCCTGTACGCGGGTCGCTGAGCCAACCGCAGCGGCGGTCGCGCCGGCAGCACCAGGGTCGGCAGTGTGGAGCTTGACGAAGCATGTGGCGGTGGCGAACGTGCCATCGAGCCAGCCGTTGGCCGCAGATGCGGCGATCCCTCGAGTCATTCTGATTCTCCTTGTGTGAGCAGTGCGCGGGCTTCGTCCTCGGTGATGATCTGGACAGACTCAATGGGTGTGGAACTGACGAGGTTCCCGTCGGCGTCGCGGACTTCGCCGGTAGCGGTGATCCGCATCTCGTACAACTGGCCGGGCATCTCAGTTCCCCTTTCGCTGCGGGCAGCGGCGGATGCGCGCTGCCTCGGCTTTGGCGACCGTCTCGGCGATGAGTCCGGGAACGGCCTGGAGATGATCATCGAGGGCGCGCTGTGCGTCAGCGACCACGCGCCGGTCGTGACGGGCATCGGCGCGGACGCCGGCGATGTCCTGCCGCACATCCCGGATCTCCGAGTGGATGCCGCCGACGTCGTCACGGATCCCGGCGATCTGTTCGGTGGCGACGACCTGCGCGGCCTCGATGCGGTTGACGGCATCCGCGAGCGATGAGCCCGAGTTGGGCCGGACCTCGTGCGCGATCGCGGCCAGTTGGTCAGTGTTCGCTGCGAGCTTGGCCTTGGTGCCCCGGTTCGCGATCCACGACGTGACCAGCGGGGTCAGGACGAGCATCGCGAACAGGAGCAGGTTCCAGCCCCAGGGAATGTCTGGGTCGAGCGGCATGTCCCCCCACCGCCCTCAGGAAAGTGAGGTGATCGGCGGGTTGCCGATGCCCGGGTCGGTCGTGATCGTGCCGTCGCTGTAGTGCGTCGTGATCACGCCGTTCTCGTCCTGTACGACGAACTCGCGAGTCACCGGCTGCGGGTCGACAGGCGCGGCATCCGGCGTCGGCACGTTGGCCTTGGCGACGGCTCCGATGGCGGTACCGATCACGGCGTACACGGCGAGTGCGGCGGTGAGCCAGCCGGGCTGCGCGGTGGCAGTGGAAAGGTAGATCGTCTGAGTGACGCCGAGCACGACGCCGACGAGAGCGAAGATGGCGTAGACGCGGGCGCGCCAGGCGGCCGGGATGATGTCGGTGAGCATGGTCATGCCTTCCTGGTGGTGAACGTGACGCCGGACAGCGCCGTGTTGACTGCGTCGTTGACGGCCGCCTCGACGACGGCCGGGTCGATGGTCGCGGTGACCGTCGTGGAGAGCTGCGGGCCCTGCCTGAGGAACGCGTCGGCGATGTCGAGCTGGTCCTTCGTGGCGGTGCCGCCGTCGACCATCGCCTCGAGCGCGGTCATCTGGTTCGAGCCCGTGAGCGGGAACACCCCGTCGGCCGTGACGACGTTG
>OFRB01000105.1_pt1 | contig 21958 bp, 26 predicted proteins | sample 1543021 | NCBI WGS metagenome assembly OFRB01 (sample SAMN07774230, study PRJEB24372) | wastewater metagenome | isolation source: Exp Tend CN 0WW | collected 2016-02
AGGCTCAATCAGAGCTATTTAAAGAAGCAGGCGTAGCAGGTGATGCAGAGCCAGCAAAAGAAATGACAGCAGAAGAACGTATTCTTCGCGCTAAATACAACGTTAAATAAGGAAATAAAATGTCCGTAATTGCAACAGATTACAGCCACTACAGCAATCTAGTTAAGAAAAGTGACAGTGATTCTACTGAACTATTTCATGACGTTATCACTGTAAATGAAGCTGCTCAAAAATCCTACGTAGTTGGTACTTGTCTTGGTAAAGTTACTGCAACTGGTAAATGGAAAATTGCCGTACAAACTGCTGTAGATGGTTCACAGAACGTTCTAGCAGTTGTTGTTGGTGACTCCTTCGGCACTGCTGCACCATTCACTGTAGCCGCTACTACTGATACTAAAGTATTGGCTATTACTCGCGGTAAAGTAGTTCTAAGCAAATCTGCCCTAGTTCTTGATGCAACCTTTGACCTAGATGCCGAAAAACAAGCTGTATACGACAGTCTAAAAACTGTAAACGTGCTTGTAGACGCTACTGTTTAATTAATAAGGAAAATAATAATGTTAACTCGTAGTTTTGGCGCTAATGGTCAGTTTCAAATTGCTGACTGGACAGAAGAACTTAATGTAATCCCAAATACTTATACCACTATTCAAGATTTTGGTATTTTCTCAGATGAGCCAGTAGCTTCAAGTGCTGTTACTTTTGAAGAAACTATTAAAGACAGTACTGTAATTGTTGACCGTGTACGTGGTGATCGTCATACCCAAAGTAAAGATTACACCCGTAAACTTCACTCGTTTGTTATCCCTCACTTCAACATGGATGACGCAATTTACCCTAAAGATTTGGTGAATGTACGTGCCTACGGTAGTGCAGATGAAGCTGAAATGCTAGCTAATCTACGTACCCGTAAAATGGAACGTATCCGCCGCGCTTGGGATGAAACCTTTGAAGTAGCTCGTGCTCAGATTATCACTGCCGGTACTGTCTATGCTCCATCAGGTACTGTTACTCAGGATTGGAACAGTGAATTCAGCTTTGCCCGTACTTCAGTAGACTTCCTATTTGGTACTGGTAGCACTGAGATTCTAGACAAGATTGAAACTTGTATTGCTTCAATTCAGGACAATGCTGGTAATGGTCAATCAATTAGTGGTGTTGTAGCATTCTGCTCACCAACTTGGTTCGCAGCCCTAATTAAGCATCCTAATGTTAAAGCCGCTTATCAGTACTATAGCTCTTCACAAGAACCTCTACGTCAACGTCTAGCTGCTGGTAATAGTGCTTCTGTTGTACGTCGTGAATTCTTCTACGGTGGTGTACAGTTCGTTGAATGCCGTGATCGTCACGCTGGCACTCAAATGATTCCAGCAGGTAAAGCCTACTTCGTTGGTCAAGGTACTGATGCTTTCAAAATGTACTTCTCGCCAGCAGAGCGTTTCGGTCTAGTGAATACCCTTGGCGAGCAAGTGTACTACTTTGAAAAAGATGCCCCAGACGGTACTAAGATTGAAATCGAAACTGAATCCAACTTTGCTTGCGGTCTACTTCGTCCGGGATTGATCGTAGAAGCGACGACCAGTAATTGACCTTAACTAAGGTTAGAATTACAAAAGCTAATTAGCTTTACAAAGATGCCCCTCCGAATGGAGGGGCTTATTCACGTTACCTTTCACTTTCTGAGAGATAACATGAATAAGGAATTTATAAATGACAATGATTGATCCAAGTACAGACATTGGAAAATTACGCCTAAGACTTGGCGATTGGCGGGACTTGACGTTTCTCCCAGACCAAGTGTATACACAGACTCTAACAGATTGTAATGGTAATCTGGTAAAAGCTGCAAGTACCTTAGCACAATATATTCTAGCAATTTTATCACATGGTACTCGAAGTAAGCTAGCGCAAATTGAGAGCTTCGAAAATCAAGCCTTTGAACAATATAGGCAGTTTATTATTGACACTGTAAGCAATCCAGCAATTATGAATATCTCGCCATTAGCTATTGTAACAGGGGCTGAGGAAGATAATAAACTAATTGAATTCTCAAAGCTATGGAATCATGGATACTTGACAGGAACTAGCTATGAAGTATTAGAGGTATTACCATGAGTTGCTATTCTGCCTCTATGGATAAGTTTGCTAGAGTTGTAACTAAAGAGATGCAACGGTATGGCTTCAATATGAGCGTAGTAAGGCAGGTTAAAGGCGCTTACAACCCCTCTACATCCTCAGCCCCTATCACAGAGCTAGAAATCCCTTGTAGGGGGATTATGTTCGATCTAACGCTACAAAGCAACGGGGATCAGACAAAGCTTGGAACACTGATTGAAATGGGTGATAAGCAGCTATTCATTCAGCCAACAGAGGATGATGGTTTTTACTACGAGAATGAAACAGGGTCTTTATACCCTAATCAGGATAGAGTAAAGATTGGTGGGAAGATTTATAAGATTCTCACATTTAAACAAGTAAACCCAAGCACACTAAATAGCGTGTTATGGGAATGTTATATCAGAGGTTAATATGACAATTAAAATTCGCCCTGATGGTTTATATGAAATTATCCATGCTCCAAATTCTAATGTGTTTTATGGATTTGACTGGACAGCAGAAGTTACCCCAAATGCGGTTGTAACAAGTAATTGGGCAATTACCCCTGCACTAACCTTGACAGACGGTTCTGTTGTCGGGAATATCACAAGTATCAAAGTAAATGAAGGTGATGATGGCAGATTGTATTATCTAACAAATACTATCACTACAAACAATTCTGAAGATAGTCGTACAATTGTTCTTGTATGCAGGCCAAAAGGTGCTTGCTAAACTATTGACAAACAACACCCTTCATTCTATAATACATTAAATAGGAAGAGCAATGGCAAGACAATCTTTTTCAGATAAACTCAGGAAGATTGCTAACAAGCAATTGAAAGAGGTAGATCAAAGTGTTTGTAAGATTGCTAGGGATTTCTGTCATAACGTTGTAGAACTAACTCCTGTAGGTCTTTCAGAATATCCCGGTGGGTTAATAAATGTTCCCGGCGAGCTAGTAAACAATTGGCAACCTGCTGTAAACTCCATTAATACATCTTTACAACAACGTCCCGGCCCTAGTAAGACAGGTGCTCATAAACGTATTGATACAATTATTGTTAATGGTACATTCAAGCAAGATGGGTATATCTCATTTACTAATTCAACGCCTTACGTAAACCTAGCAGAAAAGATTGGTTGGCCTGAGCCTAGATGGTCTGGTAAGACTGGCCCTTACGCAATGGTTAGTAGGTCTATTGCAGAAATACTTTCAAAATACGGATATTAATTATCCTAATTAATGAGGATTTATAATGTCTGTTCGTACAGATTTAGAGAGCAGGCTCAATACATGGGCTGCTGCTCAAAACCCTCCAATAGAAGTAGCTTGGGAAGGTATTAGCTATAATAAGCCCACCTCTCAAACATTTCTACAGCCGATTCTAATGCCAGCTACCCCAAGAATGGCAGGTATTAATGGTATTAGATATAGAGAGCTTGGGGTATTTCATATTAACGTATGGGGAATTGACGGTGAAGGTTCTGCTGAAACAGACGCTATCGCAAACTCCCTAGTTAATTTATTCCCTGTCATTCCTAAGTTTGCTGATACAAGTATAGAGCGAGTTGGGTATACAGGTCAAGCTGAAATTATAAATGGTTACAGGGTAGTTCCTGTCACATTTTATTACAGACGTGAAACACAAACAATTTAAGGATTAAAATATGGCAACTATTGCCCAAACCAGTATGCGTTCAAACGGTGCTGCTACAGTGACCACTACAACATCAAACGTTTCGGATACTTTTGCATATGTACCCGGCACTTTTCAAATGCTACAAATTCGTAATACCACCGCAGGTTCACTAGACGTTACTATTGACGGTGCTGGTGCTACAACTATCTCCCCTCCGGGCTATGGCGGCACTATCAACATTGCTACCGGAAAAGTAATCTCTGTTGGTGCTAATGCTACTGTAAATGTCCCACTAGACAGTATTAGTTCATATCTTCAGGGCGTTATCGCAGTCACTAATACAGGTACTCCGGGTCAGTTAGTTTACTCGTTGCTTGGCCTATAACAAATAATTAAGGAAACAAATAATGTCTTTAGCAATTACTTCTGCCGGTTCTTCCATTGCAATTGGTAGCCCACCAGCAACTGTAAATCTAGTTGGCTTTCAAGCTGTAACATACACCCCTATCGCTGAAGTTACAGATATCGGTGAATTCGGTAAAACTTATAATCTAGTTACCCATAGCCCATTGAGCACTCGCCAAATTATTAAACGTAAGGGTTCGTATAATAACGGTACTATTGCTCTACAAATGGCATATGCTCCGGGTGATCCGGGTCAGGCACTATTGACCACCGCAGTTAACTCAGATATCTCACAAAGCTATCGTGTAACTCTACAAGATGGTCAAAACTACTACTTCACAGGTCAGGCAATGAGTCGTCCTGTTCAAGTTGGTGGCGTGGATTCTATCACTGCTTCAACCTGTAATGTTGAAATCGATTCAGAGATTTTTGAAGATTAATACAAGGGGCTTCGGCCCCTGTTTCACCCCAACACCGACAAAATTTTAAGGAGCAACAAACAATGTTTAATATCGAATCATTAAGTGCAAAAGAAACCGCAACTGTACAACTACGTCACCCTGTAACTGATGAACTATTGTTCGCAGATGGCGACGCTAAAAAGAAACCTGTGCAAATCACTGTATACGGCCCCGGCAGCTCAACTTACCGTAATGCTATCGCAGCTATGCAGAATCGTCAACTAAAACGTAACAAGAAAGCTATGACTGCTGAAATGCTACGTGAAGAGGCTACAGAGCTTCTAGTGACTTGTAGTGTTGGTGCTGATAACTTTGATTACAAAGGCACACCACTAACCACTAAGCAAGCTTGGACTGATCTATATAATGATAGTGCTCTAGCATGGGTACGTGAACAAGTAGAAGCTAATCAAGGCGACCTAGCAAATTTTTTACAGAGCTAAAACCCAAGGTTAAACTCTATGTGCGTCATCAGGCATGGCTATCAAGCTGTCCTGATGATACCACAAAAAGCAAAGATAAAAGAAATAGATTCACAAGATACTCTAGCGTTAATCCTGATGCTAACGAGCTTAATCTACCTGACATTGATGGTGCAGAGTATCTTGTAGAATTGTTACATGAAGCTGGCCCTGTCGGGAGCAACGGTTATGGTGTCGAGGGTCTTAAATGGTCTGAGATAAATAGCTGGCTGACTCTGACAGGGCTTTTTCTTTGTCCTTGGGAAATAGCGTTAATAAAAGAACTATCAGAAGAGTTTGCTTCTGAATTTAATAACTCAAATGGAAAAGCTACCCCAGCACCATATATAGCAATCACAAATACCTTACCAACTGCTGAAGAATTAGATAACAAGTTTAGCAGAATCTTTAAGGGAATGCAAACAGTAAAAGCGAAGAAATAAAGGATAGCCTTATGGCATTAGATATTACAACCCTATCTGTGAAGGTGCAGGCGCAGGGTATCAACGATACAGCTAAAGCATTGGATAATTTAGCTTTGTCAGCAGAGAAAGCTGAGAAATCAGCAGACAGACTTGGTGAAAAATTTAGTAAATCTTCTACTGGTATCCTTGCTATTAAATCAGCAATGGAAGGTATGAAAGATATGATGTCTAAGGCATTTCCTACAGATGGTGCTCAAGCGTTAAATAAAGCTCTAGGGGAATTGTCCACAACACTTAAAACTATCAAAGGTAAGAAGATTGACATTGATGTAGGAGGGATTGGTAAAGATGCTGAAGTAGCTCGTAAAGGTGTTGAAAGTCTTAACCGTTCACTAATGGAAGGTCATAACGTCTTTCAAGTAGTAGGTAAGAGTTTGTATCAACTTAGAAATATGCTAGGTGGTACAATGCTGTTTGCTGCCTTACAGAATACTACAGGGGCTGTAATCACCTTAGCAGATACTTGGACACTTGCTAATGCCCGGTTAAAAATCTTCATGGGCAGTGCAGATGCAGCAGCAGTTGCTCAAGAGCGATTGTACAATGTCAGTACGGATTTAAAAGTACCCCTACAAGGTGTGACTACATTATTTACACGTCTAGTACCAGCTATGGCTGAGTATGGTTACAGTGCAGATAGTGCTATGAAAGTTACAACTTCTATGGCTGCTGCACTAAAAGTATCTGGAGCAACAGCAGCAGAAACATCTTCAGTGCTACTACAATTCTCTCAGTCTATGGCAGCAGGTCGTCTAAACGGTGCTGAATTTAATGCTGTCGCAGAAGGTGCGCCTATTGTATTACGTCTACTATCAAAAGAGTTAGGCGTATCAAGAGCTGAATTGAAAAAGATGGCAGCAGATGGTTTACTATCTACAGCTACTGTGGCAGATGTACTAATTGATAGTCTAGACGAGCTTAAGAACAAAGCTAAAGATATGCCACTAACAGTTAGTGCAGCTTTAGATATGTTATCAGCCTCTTTTGCTAAATTGTTTGGTGAAATGAACAAAGGCGGTGGTGTTACTGGTGTAATTTCAGCTTCTATAGAACTATTAGCTAAAAACCTTTCATCTATCTTAAACATTCTCGGGATGGTTGCTACAGCTTTTGTTACATATAATGCCCTATTAGTGGCATACAATATTATTGTAGCAACAAGCACAGCTTTGTCAACATCTTTAGCAGCAAGTCTAGGTATTACAGCAGCAGCCTCTGGGGCGGCAGCAGGGGCAGTTGGCTTACTAAACGGTGCTTTAAAGTTCTTGATGGCTAACCCTGTTATCTTGTCCCTAACAGCTATTGTTACAGCCTTGTTCTATTTTAGAGATGAGCTATTTGGCACTAAGGATGCTGCTGAAAAAGCAGGTGTTGCTATTCAAGAGGCATTGTCTAAAGGTGACTATCAAGCAGCCATCACAGCACAACAAGCAGAAGTTGCTAGGCTGTCTAATGAATATAATAATCTGTCTGGTGAATTAGTACGTTTGCAGAAAGAACAGGCAAAAGCTAAAGAGCTAGGGTTTGCTACAAGTAGTCAGGAGAAAGTTATTCAAGACTTGACAGTACAAGTAGAGAAACTAAAAAAACAATGGGAAGGTGCTAAAGATAATCTTAAAGAATACAATAGAGAGTTAGAAGGTGATAAGATTAAAAAAGCCACTAATGCTATTGATGAATATATTACTAAGATGCAGCATGAGATTGGCTTGAAGCGCAAGATGTCCCAAGCAGATGAGATGTTGTGGAAGGCTGAAAAAGCTCGCTCGGCTCTAGGCACTGATGCTAACATTAAACGTGTCAGAGAAGCAGAAGAAAATATCAATAAAGCTAAACAAGCTATCGAGGTAGAGAAGCAGCATAAAGAAGCTACTACAGATCGTGTAAAAGCTATTAAAGAATCTGAATCAGCTTTGAAGAGGGCAATGAATGCTTATGCTCGATCTGTGAGTTCTAGTGAAGAATCTATTGAGAAGCTTAAAGAAGAGTTAGCACTAAAACGTAATCTAACAGAAGCTGAGAAACAAGTTATCAAGTTTAGAAAAGATGCTGAAGAATTCACTAAGAAAACTGGTAGAAAATCCACAGAGCTTGATGATAATATTAAGATTATTGAACAGTTAGGTGCCCGTAAGAAGTTTGAGGATGATTTAAATAAAGCACTAGACAGAAAGCAGGCAAGAGATTTACAAGTAGCAGAAACAGAGGCAGAACTAGCTAATTCTATTTTCATGACAAATGAAGCTATTTCTAAGAAAATTGAACTTGTTAAAAGAGCTAATGCTGAGATTCCAACAACACCTCTACAAGAGCAGATGGATGAAACTACCCGTATACAGGAACGTATTGGTTTCTTAGAAGATCAAATTAAAATTACTGAAGAGCTAGCTACCACTACAGCATACCTTGCTTATTGGAGTGCTTACGCTACAGGTGATGAAAAAGCTATGGAAAGAGCTGAAAAAGCTCAAGATAATATTCAAAAACGTATTGATGGATATAACAAAGAAATAGCTACACTTAAGAATGTCTTGGATGTAAGTAAAGATTTAGCAGAACAAGAATTCATTCGTAGTAAAATCCGTATGCAAGAAATCGGTAGAAGTCCTGCCCAAATCCTTGCAGATGGTTTTGGTGAAGCTGGTAAAGCTATCTCTACAATGATAACAGCTTACAAAGATTTTGGTAAAGAATCTTCAGCAGTAAACGCAGAGCTTGAAGGGCAGCTTAAATTTATCCAGAAGAACTATCAGGGTGAAGAGGCTGCTAAAGAGACTATTAAAGCAACCCAAAGAGCTTCTGATAAACAAATCCAAATCACTGCTGGTATGTATGCAAACATGGCTGGAGCTGCTAAAGGATTCTTTACAGAGAACTCTAAAGGTTATCAGCTAATGGAAAAAGCTGAGAAGGCTTTCCATGTTGTAGAACTTGCAATGGCAACAAAGAGCTTCTTAGCTAAAGCTGCATTTATGGCAGAAGAGGTGGCTACAAAGCTTGCTGGTGAAACTATGAAACAAGGCGCTACAGAGGCTACTACTGTTGTAGAAATCGCTCAAAGTGCTGCTAGAGCTGGCGCAAAAGCTGTTGAAGCTGTAGTAAGTGCTTTTTCTGCACCACCCCCTATGAACTTTGCAGCAGGGGCCGCAATGATCGCTATTATGGCTGGTCTAGGGTTTGCTGTTTCAGGTGGTGGAGGTTCTACTGCACCGTCATCTGCTGACAGACAATCCCAACAAGGTACAGGGACAGTATTTGGTGACACAGGAGCTAAATCAGAAAGCCTTACAAAAGCTTTAGAAAACATCTCAGAGAATTCTGATATCTCATTGCAATATAATGAGGGAATGCTGAATGCTTTGAAGAACATTGAAGCGAGCATTGGTGGTGTTACTAAGCAAGTTATCCGTCAAGGTGTTCAAGGGCAGGTGGGCTTTGCTGCTGGAATGGGTACTACTAAATCTGAAGGGTTAACAAGTTTTGCTAAAGCTGGTGAAATTGGCTTATTACTAAGCTCAGTATTTGCTCCATTAAACGCTATTGTAGGTGCTCTATTCTCAGTTAAGAAATCTGTAGTGGATAGTGGTCTTATCCAAAATGCTCAAGCTCTTTCAGATATTATGAAAGAGGGTGGTGGATTAAACATCATGGGTTATACAGATATTGAAACCAAGAAGAAAAAGTTCCTTAAAACTGAAAAAACAATTGACACTAACAAAAGTGCTCTATCAGAAGAACTACAGAATCAATTCTCTAACATCATTATTGGAATGGGTACTGCTGTAAAAGAAGCTGCTAAGACATTACAAATGGATGGTGGATCATTTACTGATACACTAAACTCTTTTGTGGTGGATATTGGTAGAATCAGTATTCAAGGGATGGATGCAAAACAGATTCAGGAAACACTAACAAATGTATTCTCTAAAGTTGGTGATGAAATGGCTGCATCAGTATTCCCCGGCCTTATTGAGTTTCAAAATGTTGGTGAAGGTATGCTTGAGACTCTTATTAGGGTTTCTTCTACTGTCGCTACTGTTGATGGCATTTTCAATCAGATTGGTCAGAGCATTGGTGGAGTGGGTCTTGAAGGGGCTGCTGCAAAGCTTAAGTTAGTAGATTTAGCTGGTGGCTTACAAGAGCTTTCAAATCTAACACAGGGTTTCTATGATAACTTCTATACGGAAACTGAAAAGACTGCTAATAAAACTCGTCTAGTTACAGAAGAATTTAGTCGTCTTGGTGTAGAAATGATTGACTTAAAGAATCCAGATGCTAGAATAAACTTTAGGACGTTAGTAGAAAGCTTGAAAGATACTAACCAAGAAGCTTATGTTGGCTTATTGAAATTACAAGAATCTGTTAGTGATTTAACTCCAGAGTTTAAAGCAGCAGAGACAGCTATTGATTTGACTAATCAAAAATTGTCATTACAAGATAAAATTAATCAGATGACAATGAGTAGTTCTCAATACCTAGCATTACAACGCCAGAAAGAGTTGGATGCAATGAACGAGAGTTTACGTCCGTTACAACTTCGTATTTATGCTCTCGAAGATGAGAAAAATGCTCTAGAGAAACTTAAAGCTGCATCCTCTGGTGCTATGTCTGTTCTAGAAAAATCTGTAAGCAATCAGAAAAAGGTATTGAAGAAAGAGCTTGATGATAAGGTTAAAAATATCAATGATCTAAAGAAAGCTGAAAATGATAGGTACGATGCTGAAAAAACAATTCTGCAAAATGCCCAACAAGCTTCTTCAGCATATTATTCTACACTAGGACAGTCAGCTAGTGACCAAGTAGATGCAGCTAAAACTTACAGAGATAATATCAAAGGTATTTTTGATGATATCAACTCAGCTATTGAGAAACTTACAAATAGCACTGCAAGTCTACAGTCACAAACATATGCTTCTGCTAAAGCACAACTAGACGTTATTCTATCACTTGCTCAAAGCACTGGTCGATTACCAGATGGAGATAGTTTCAAGAAAATCCTTGATACTGTATCTAATGTTAATGCTGGTGATTTTGCTAGTATGTTTGATTTCCAGCGTGAACAGTTAGTTACTGCTGGTAAGCTGTCAACTCTAGGTGGAATTACAGGTGGTAAGTTATCTAACGCAGAAGCTCAATTGAAAGCTGCTGAAGATAATGTTAAATGGGCTTCTTCTATGGCTAAGAGTTCTTCAGCTTATTATGATGCTGCTCTTTCACAAGCTGATACAAACCATACAGAAACTATCAAACTACTAGATGATGAAATCGAAGCCCTTCAGAAGAAGTATGAGAAGGATGTAGAAGACTTAGGTATTTTGATAGAAACTGCTAAAGATCAGCTTGACATAGCTAATGGTACATACATTGCAACAATGGGTGTAGAAGCTGCTGTAAATAACTTCGGTGGAGCTTTACGTGCTTATGTAGCAGCTAAAGACATTGAAAATGCAAGGCTTGTAGAGCAAGTAGATAGCATGTCCAAAAAGACTACTGCTATTGATGCTACAGCTAATAAGGCAGCTTCTGACTACGGAGTTCTTGTAGAAGAGTTATCACAAATGCGCGCAGATATTAATGCAGGTAATCGAGCAATCGCTACCAACACCCTTACCAGTGCTAAAGTGTTATCGCAGTGGGATGGTGACGGCCAACCTGAAACCAGAAATGTAGCATAACAATAAAGGAGATAGAGTAGTGGCAGCTTTAAAAGTAATCCCGCCACTCTCTATTACCGATAGTAATTTAACCTCCAGCAATGTGGCAGAAGCAGATTATGCGGCTTATGTTGCTGGAACAACTTATGCTATTGGTAATAGGGTTATCATAACAACACCAAATGTTCATAAAATTTATGAATCATTACAAGCAGGAAATATAGGGCATGACCCTTTAACATCCCCTACATGGTGGATTCAAGTAAGCCCAACAAATCGTTGGAAAATGTTTGATACAAGCAATACCACACAAACCACTAATAGTAATTCTATTGTTGTCACTATCACACCCGGTAGAGTGGTTAACTCTGTAGCCTTGCTAGGGCTTGAGGGTACAAGTGTAACAATCAAAGTAACAGACCCTACAGATGGTATTGTATACAACAAAACCACAAGTTTAAACGATAATGGTGTAATTAACAACTGGTATAACTATTTCTTTAATCCAATAGTACGTAGAACAGATCATGTAGCAACAGACTTACCAGCATATGGTACGGCTGCTATTGAGATTACTATTACACACACTGGTAGTACAGCTAAGTGTAGCACATGTGTAATAGGAACAACACAAGAAATCGGTGAAGGTATTAATCTAGGTGCTTCAGTTGGCATACAGGATTACAGCAGAAAAGAGAAGAATGAATTTGGTGATTACGTGCTAGTTCAACGTAGCTGGAGTAAACGAGCTAAGTTCTCAATGGCTGTATTAAACTCACAAATTGATTCCTTACAAACTGGCCTAGCTAAGCTACGCACAACCCCTTGTGTATGGATAGGTGATCCAGATTATACCTGCACAATTATCTTCGGATATTATAAAGATTTTGACATTATTATTTCAAATCACATTGTAAGTGATTGTAACATCGACATAGAAGGACTAACATAATGACAGCTCCAGTAATTCCTACATTACCTACAGCTCCATCTCGTAATGATGCACCAGATACATTCGTAGCAAGGGCTGATGCTCATGTAGCAGCTCTAACCCCTTGGACAACAGCGGCTAATAACTTTGCTACTTACTTTGACACAACCTACGTTAATAACATAGACGCAATACGCGACGACGCAACAGCGCAGGCAGCAACAGCAACTACTCAAGCGGGTATTGCAACAACTCAAGCTGGCAATGCGGCAACTAGCGCAACAAATGCAAATAATTCAGAAACAGCCGCCGCAGCTAGTGCAGCCAGTGCGGTTAATTCACCGGGCTCACAGGCAACGTCTACAAGCAACCTGACAATCGGAGTGACTAGTCAAGCATTGACGCTTGCACAAACTGGTAAAAATTTTGTTGTTGGTCAATGGGTTAATATCTCTGGTGTTGCAAATCCAGCAGCAAACTGGATGGCCGGCCCAATTACAGCTTTTAACTCGTCGACTGGTGACATGACAGTGGATGTAGTTACTGCTGTTGGAACGGGTACGAGTCTGTCAAACTGGGCTGTTATTGCGGCTTCAGCCTCAATTGAAATTCCAACATTTGCTGGTATTTCAACTCGCACGTCAGACACAACCTTGTCGTCATCTGATCTTGGAAAACTAATTGATATAACTAGTGGATCGTTTACACAAACCTTTACGGCAGCAGCCACGCTGGGCGGAAATTGGTACTGCCATATTCGAAATAGTGGTAGTGGTGAAATAACACTCAATCCAAATGGTTCAGAACTAATTGACGGCCTGTCCAATTACATTATGTACCCCGGAGAAACGCGATTACTAATGTGTAGCGGAACTGCGTTTTACACAATTGTTCTGACCGGTTATTTAAAATCTTATTCAGTTACGACTGGCTGGGTAAAGCCGCCGGGCTATAAGGCGCACACAGCAAGGATGTGGGGTGCTGGAGGTGGCGGTGCGAAAGCATCGTCAGACGCCGGAGGTGGCGGTGGCGGTGCTTTCAATGAGTATACAATCCCGTCCTCATCTTTAGGAAGTACGGTAACAGTTGCGATCGGCGGGGGAGGTAGCGGGGCTACGTCCCTAGGTTCCCCCGGCGGAGCAGGCGGCAATACGTCCTTCAGTACTTATACTGTCTATGGCGGCGGCGGCGGCAACGCGCCGGGTGGTGGTGGCGGTGGCGGTGCTATTAGTGCTGGGGCTACAGGAAATTCTACGGGCGGGACTGGCGGATTACCGGCTCTAGATTTAACGTCAAATACTGAGCATAACACAGGGTACGGTGGCGGTGCGGGTGGCGGATCGATCGCAAACACAGCGGGCGATTCTGCTATGGGTGGTGGTGGCGGCGGTAACTCAGGAGGGAACGGTGGTAAGTCCGTGAAAGGTGGCGGAGGTGGCGGTGCGGGGGCAGGTATTGGTGGAACGTCCATTTATGGAGGCGCTGGTGGAGCGGGAAATACGGGTGCCGGTAATGCTACAGCAGGGGCAATTAAGGGCGGTGGCGGTGGTGGTGTCAGTAATGCCTCTACTGGCAATGGCGGCAATGGTGGTGGTGGCTATGCCGAAATTATTGGGGAATTGTAATGAGAGCTCACATTGTAGAAAACAACACAATTATCAATACTGTTGAAGTTGGTTCAGTAACAGACCTTCCAAATCTAATTGAGGCAGTTGGCCAAGAAGGTATTGGCTGGTACTTCGAAAGTGGTGTTTGGAACCAGCCAGAAGTTGTTGTAGGTGTTCCAAAAGAAGTAACAATGCGACAAGCTCGCTTGGCTCTCCTAGAGAACAGCCTTCTAGCTAATGTACAACCAGCTATCAATTCCCTCCCAGAGCCTGATAAAACTAAAGCTCAAATCGAATGGGAATACTCTAATGCACTACAACGTAGCAATCCTTTCGTAGCTGTATTAGGGGCTGCTCTTGGGCTTTCTTCACAAGACTTGGATGATCTATTTATCCAAGCATCTACTCTGTGAGGATGATATGTCAGTATCTTTAGCATTATACAAGGGAAAGGGGAATTGGGTAAATTCCCTTATTCGATGGCAAAACCAATCCCCATATTCTCATTGTGAGCTTATTGTAGATGGCTGGATGTACTCTTCAACAGTACATGATGGTGGAGTTAGATGTAAGCTACAAACATACCTTAGAGAAGAAGATTGGGATATTATCCCTATCAAATTCAATAATGGTGAAAGTATTCTAAAGCATTATGTAGATACTAAAGATCACCCTTATGGCTGGCGTGACCTATTCCAGACGCAATTGTTTGGAAGGCGTACAGCAGATGATAAGGGCGATTTCTGCTCTGAATGGTGTCTTGCAGCTTTAGGATTAGATAGCCCGTCTAGTTATAAAATACATCAAGTAAAAGGGATTGTAGAATGGGCAAACTCACTCTATCCCCAAACATAAAACAATCTATTTATAAAGCCCTTGTCACGGTAAATGACAGGGCTTTTTCCCTTATAACAGTATTTGCTATCAGTGCATGTATAACAATGTTAGATGCAGCTTTTAGTATAAGCAACAGAGTGAATACATTAGGGTATGCTTTTATAGCATTAGCTGTGTTAGTAATCTCTACAACCCTCTCATCAACCTGCAAAGGCTCTAGATGGCTGAGATTGTTTAGTGCAACTATCTGTGTATTCCTATGGTTATTTGTAGCGCAATTAAGCGGGGTATTTACAAGTGGTGTAGCTATCTACTCAGCAGTATTCTACGCTGTATTATTCTGGTCAAATATAAATCTATTAGGAGTGTTTCTGAATGCAAGGAAGTGAAATTGCTGCTTACGCTGCTACAGGAGCACTAGGGCTATTTACTTTAATCAAAGGTATTAGTCATATTATCCGTGGCTGGAATGGAGATAGAAAAGAGGATAAAGCAGACAAGAGTGTCGGGAATCAGCTCGATCTTCTAGAGAAAGAGAATAAAGACTTACGTGAAGAGAATACTCGTTTACGTGATGATTGGAAGAAACTAGCTAAAGAAGAAGCAGCATTATCTGCTGAAATCCAATCCTTGAAAGTGCAAGTAAAAGAACAGAATGAACGTATCTCTAACCTATCAAGATTGATTGTACATCTTGTTAAGGTGCAAGGTAAAGATTTACCTCCAGAGGTAGTATTATCTATTATTTCTCCAATGAGTGAGAATGATTAATGAAGGAACTAAAAATGATTATTAGTGAAAACTGTGTGGAGCTTGTAAAAGCTTTTGAAGGGTTCCGTGGGGAAGCTTACAAATGCCCTGCTGGTGTATGGACAATTGGATATGGACATACAGAAGACGTACAGCCCGGAGATAAGATGACAGATCACTGTGCTAAAGGGTTGCTACGAGAGGAATTGACAGCGTTTGCTGCTAAGGTAGATAAGCTAGTTAAGAAGCCTACACAGAATCAATTTGATGCCCTTGTAAGCTTCGCCTACAACGTTGGAACAGGTGCCCTTAGTGGTAGTACCCTGTTGAAGAAGCATAACGCTGGAGAGTACCTAGAAGCTCAGGAACAGTTCCTTAAATGGGATAAGGCTAATGGGAAAACACTAGCAGGACTAACCAGACGCAGAGCACATGAAGCTGCTTTGTACGGGAAATAATTAAATGGCAAACTATACACAGAACTTTCCAGTAAATTCAAATAACGAGATCGTCTTTAGAAAAGGTAGCTCTAACAGTACAGCTACATCGTATCTACCTATCGATTGTCTACCCACAGATGGTAGTGCTATCCTAGTAAGTGACAATGATTATACAGTGTACCCTTCGGGTGGAGATGATACGCCTTACCTGCAACAAGCTAACGATTATCTACGAGGGAATGGTGGAGGTTATATCAACCTAGTAGGTGGTAGAACCTATAAGATTAACACCCCGTTTATTTTAGATTGTGGTGCAGGGGTTGGTATTAGAGGTAATGGCGCGTGGCTTGATGCTAAGGCATTACCCGGAACTTCAGCAGCCATTACATTAGCTTCCAGAGCACCCTCTCAATTAGTCATTTCTGGCGTAGATACTAACACAACAAACTATCACGGTAAACGTGTAGAGGTTGAGGGATTCACTCTGGTTGGATTGGCTACTGGCTCACAAACACACCACGGCATTGACATTAATATGTCACCAGCAGTAGCTACCAGAGCGCCTAGACCAACTGTACGCAATGTTACCATTGATGGTTTTGATCGTCAAATTAGACATCGTAACTTTGCATATTTAGTAACCTTCTCCAATGGGTTGTGTAATAATGGATTGAAATCTCTATCCCTAGAAGGTGGTACAGATCAAGGTGAGCAGACTAACTTTATTGTATGGACATTCGCTAATAGTAACATCGGGTTATATGTTGACACACAACCTGAGTCTGGAACAGCAGAAAATGTAGATGTAAATTTTGATGGTTGTTCGTTTGACTATAATGCTCAACAAATTGTATTTGCATCTGGATATGGTCGGATAAGGTTTAAACCGGGATGTCATTTTGAGTGGAATTCAAGCACTACATCATCTCCATTCGATATGAGTACAGCAGCATCCAATCGCTTGTTATGGTTATTTGATTCACCAAATATCTTCCATACAGGAACACGTAACTGGAGGACAGCTTTTGTTGTAGGTAATAATCATGACATTAGGCTCAAAGACTACTATATCCATAATCTGGTAGGTGTTGGTATACAAATGACTGCTAATGGAAGTCCTACAGGGACAGAGACAGTAGTTACAGCGTTGGCTACAGTAACAGGTACTGGTAGGTTTAAAGCTGAGGGTATTTCTGATTTAACTAGCACAAGCCTACCTAGAGTCCCATCTATTAATCCATTAAATAATTGGATATGTGATGGTGGTTTTGAACAAGCAACTCTAGTAGATTTATGGTATGTACGTGCTGGTGGCTTTGGGACAATTTCTAGAATTACATCTGATAAACATACAGGTGCTGCTTGTTTGCAAGTCCCTATTACAACAGCTAATGCTACAACAAAACAACTAGCCCTGCTTGTACGTAAACGGGGTAGGTTTGTAGGGGTGTCAGCATTCCTTAAATTATCTGCTGGCAGTGGTGCTATTGATTTAAGAATAGCTCCTGTTGTGTGTAAAATTGAAACAGCACCCGGAACAGCCCCTACACCAGAATACACAGGCACATTGACAACAATCAATACATCAACATTATCATCTGCTGGATGGGGCAATACAGGGCAGGCAAGTAACCAGCCACGTTATGAATTACCTGAATGGGCAACCCACGCTTTAATCGTTATTGATGGTTTCAATCTTAATAATAATGGTGGTAATTTATTCATTGATGATGTACAAGTAGAAAGTTGGTAATGACATTAATCGAACGCTTCTCTGGCCTTATCCTAGACCGTAATACAGGGAGAGTGGTAGGAACTAAACTAGCATCCGTAACAGGGCATCTTTTGATGTCCCTGTTTTTTGCTTACCACAATTACAAACATGGATTTAACGGTGAACAATGGATGATTTATGGCTCTATTGTAGCAGGACATAAAACTGCTGAGAAACTAATTGGACTGAAATGGGGTGGTTCTTCAGCTACGCCTAAGAACAAGGACTAAAAATGATCCCACTATTACTAGCAAAACTGGGTACAATTAATTGGTTGACTATCGCTAAAATCGGTGCTATAATTTCCCTTATGGGAGCAACAAGTTATATCACTTGGACAATAGCCCAACATGACATTGATAAAGAACGTTTAATGGTAGCTGAAGCACAACTTCAAGCAGAACGCCTAATGACTAAGAACTATCTAACAGATGTAGAGCACGCTAGAGAAATTGCTTATGGTGCTGCTATTGCTGATAGAAAGTTAGAAGCCAGAGTAAATGTTATTCTAAAGGAGCATTCCAATGCGCCATCTTTACCTACTAATTGTGTCATTGACACTAACGGGGTGCAGTCTCTTCATGACGCAAGAGAAGCAGCCATTGCAGCAGCAAATAATCCAGCCACAAGCAAATCTGACAATTGATTGTATCATTCCTCCTGAGATTCCACAAGCAGGAAGTAGCTACAGAGAACTAGAATCTTGGGGTATTAAAACACTAGAAATATGGGCTAAATGTGCTAAGGATAAGAAAGCCTTGGTGGATAGTTGGCCTAAATAAATTAGACCTGTTGGCCTAAGGAGATTAAATGAATTATCAATTATTGAAACAAGAGATTGTTGACGACCCCCTCTCTCAAGGATACTCAGCCTTCCTTCCTGACAGTACAGGATGGGTAGCAAACATGCTAAATGAACGTAAGTTCCAAGCAGCTAAGACTAGAATGGTGACAGCCAGAGGGATTATGGCAAGCTACGGAATTGGCCCAACTCAAGGAGCTTTGTTTCTAGACAAACTTGAATCTCTTTCGGCAAATATTCCAGCTTTAAAGTGGGCGATGAAATTCCTACAACAAGAGACAGGTATTGACGTAGGGGAACCAGCTACACAAATAATGCTTACCTCTTTAATCGGGGTTGGTGGTATTACACAAGCTGAAGTAGACGGTGTAAAAGCAATGGCTATACAACCAGCAAGCAGAGCTGAAGTGTTATTTGGAAGTGACATTATTGTAACAGAGCATGATGTAATTAAGGCGATGGAGGTATAACATGGCAACTATAAAACAAATTGTAGGGACTCGTACAGCCCTCACAACCTCTGCCCTTAATTCCTTAGTTACAGGTACATACGTTTCTTGTGGGACAATCACACATGACACAAATCAACCTTTAGACGTGTTGTTAGAAGTAAGTGCCACTCCGGGTACTGTTAGTTCTAATAAACAACTTTTAGTATTTGCTAAAGCGAGCTTAGACGGGACAGTGTTCTCATCTGGCCCTGAAAGTGGTACAACAATTACGGATGAATCTGATCTTTATTTTGTAGGTGCTCTTCCTCTTAACACAAACTCTACAGTGCAGACTAAAACGTTTTCTCTTGCAGCAGCTTTTGGTGGAGTTTTACCCTACGCTTCAAAGATTGTTGTAAAGAACGAGACGGGTGCTACTTTAAATGCCTCTGGGGGTAGTGTACATTATTCAGAGATTAGTGCAACGGTGGTATAAAAATGTCCACTGTAATTTTACCTTCTCGTCACACAACACAAGCTAGAGGGCAGGTAGAGATTGACAATTCTAACCCGCTAGCAAAGGATTTGATAGCAGCTTATAATTTAACAAGTTATCAATCTAGATATTTAAAAGATTCTTCGGGTTTGGGCCAATATAACGGCGGGCGTAGTTCGGTAGGTAAGTTTCCTTACACCTTACACGGTTATTATGTGGATGGGTCATCAGAGGTTCCTCTCCTTTTTACTCCCGAAGGTCAAGTATTTGATTTTAACGGTACGAACAGCAGACGAGCGGTAAGTAGCGCGTTTCCTGCTACATCTACATCCGGTGCATTAAGAACTTACATTACTCGTGTTTATCTGCGTGATACCACGACAAAACAAATTATTCTCGGACATTTCAATAGTGGGTTGAGTCCATTACATTTGTATGGTAGTGGATTATATGTAGATTCAGGTACATTATACGGTGTAGGAGCATCCAATAATTCTAAAGCTATCACAGCATCTGCTCCAAGTACAAATCAGTGGGTTACTATTGCATTGGTGGCAGGTACTACAGATGGAAGAATGTATATCAATGGACAATTGGTTGCGTCAGGCGATCTCAATAGTTCAGGAGTATCATATCTCTTCGGGATTGGATGTGATGGTCAAAATGCTTATGGGACAGGTGGTGGTAGTGCTTTTCTTAATGGGATGGTTGGTGCAACACTAATTTATCAAAGAGCATTATCAGAATCAGAAATACAGCGGTTATCTAGCAACCCTTACCAAATAATCAAATCCAAGAGAAGATTATTTGTAGACGCAATTGCAGCAAGTACTAGCCCTGTTAGCACTACAGTTGATCTTCTATTCAATGTTGTAAATTCGGTTTCCCAAGCAAGAACTATTGACTGGAACATACGCAATTCTACTACATCTGGTAAGGATGTTGAATGGGGAATTAACACTTCCGCACAAGAAACCCAATCATTTACACATTCAATATTGAATAGTACTACTGAAGGTATTTCTTCTAATTGGAATATTCAAGTTTCTGTAACCACTGATAAAAACTTTGACTGGAATACTTTAAGCTCTACAAGTACTACTGGGGATATTAATTGGAATATTATATCTTCAGTAACAGATACCCAAAATGTTCTTTGGAGTATTCAGAACTCAGTTTCTGTAAACAATCCTATAGCATGGGATATTTTAAATGCCACCAGTAAGTCATTGGTTAATGATTGGGTTATATTACAAAATGTAAATTCTGCTAAGTCAATTGATTGGAATATTCTAAGTGATGTATTAAACGCACAGAAAACCTTAGATATTAGATATGATTTATTGGCTTCAGTATATGAGAATTTATCGTGCAACTGGAATACCCTAACAAATACTATTAAAAATGCTACGGTTGATTGGGGTATACACAACGCCGTAGAAAATCCAAAGTCAATTCTTTGGGGGATAACTAATAACGTCACCCAAGATTTAATCTTAACCAGTAGTATATTAGGAATTAGTAGCAAAGACCTAACTATTCATTGGGACAGTGCAGGGGTTGTTGAGAATTCTCTAGTAGTACATTACTCCATTTCAGGTGGTACATCTGCCCCCATTACCAGATTGATTACTATCCGGCGAGAAAACAGGGTAATCTCTCTAACAAAACAAAACAGAATAATTACTCTTTCAAAACAAAACAGAATAATTACTTTATAAGGAAACAAAAATGCCAATCATTTCAACAGATATTCAATACCGTCTTTCTGGTGGTGCCTCTAATACCGACGTAAACGCCTCTCTAGGCGGTGCTAAGAGTTCTACTAGCGTAGCTACAGGGCTACACAACCTATTCGACGTAGTAGGGTCTGCTGAAGCAGCAGCAGGGGATACTGAGTATCGTTGTGTCTATGTACACAATAATCACGGTACACTAACAATGCAAGCTACTAAGATTTGGATTCAAAGTAATACACCAAACACAGATACCAGTGTAGAGATTGCACTAGGAAGTAGTGCTGTCAATGGTACAGAAACTTCAGTAGCTAATGAGAACACAGCCCCTAGTGGCCCTACATTCTCTGCTCCAGCGTCTGAGGGGGCTGCTCTGAGTATTGGTGATATTCCTGCTGGTCAACATAAAGCTGTCTGGATTAAACGTATCATCAACACAGGGGCGGCTGCTTACAATAATGATACAGCTACTCTTACAGTGAAATGTGATACAGCAGCGTAAGCGGAATACTGTTTAATAAATAATTGAGAGGTGAAAACCTCTCTTTCTGGAATAGAAAGAATAGAATGACAACTTTTCAGAATGTTTGGCCTGTTAATGAAGTTGGAGAAATTGTAACAGCAGCGGGGGTAGGAAGCACTACCGTTACAGGGTATGTAGCTCAAGATCAAATCCCTGTAGACTCAATGAGTAGAGTTAGACTAGCAGGTATGTCTACAGGAAGTGGAGATGTGTATGATATCTCAAATTTTGGATATACAATAGGACAGCTAACAAGTGCTTCAGCCGCAATTCAAGCAGCTATTGAGGCTGCTCACTCATCTTCTAGCGCAAGAGGTACAGTCCAGTTACCGTCTGGTAATATTTATATTGACACTCCTATCTATCTAAGAGATAGAGTAAGTATTAATGGTAAGGGTGCTGCAAGCACACACCTTGTAGTGAAAGCT
>OFRB01000108.1_pt1 | contig 21805 bp, 9 predicted proteins | sample 1543021 | NCBI WGS metagenome assembly OFRB01 (sample SAMN07774230, study PRJEB24372) | wastewater metagenome | isolation source: Exp Tend CN 0WW | collected 2016-02
AGGCAGTCGACAAAGCCGCAGCCTATCGAGCCGAGCCGCACCCGGAACAGCGGCCGGTAGCGGTTTTCCAGCGGGAAGATCGTCGGGTAGCAGGTCAGGCCCTGCACGAACAGGTTCTGGCAATCCGACAGGTCGATCCAGTCGGCACGGGCGCCGGCAGAGACCAGCGTGACGCGCGAGGCGAATTTCACGCCCTTGAAGGACAGCCCGGCCGGATAGTCGCCGGAGAAATGCAGCGTCTCGCCGCCCTTGCAGGCTTTCAGCGCCACATCAATCGCCGCCTTGTCCTTCAGCACCGCGCCGGGGGCCGGGGTCGGGATCGGCGTGGGGGTTGGGATCGGCGTCGGTGCCGGATCAGGGATAGGCTCCGGCGTCGGTTCAGGTTTCGGGTCTGGCGTCGGGACCGGCTCTGGCACGGGAACAGGGGCAGGCGCGGGCGTTTCCGCCAGCGCCGCGTCGATCTGCGTGATCGCCGCGCGCAAGGTGCCGCGCAGGTCGATCAGGGTGGTTTTCGGATCGGTGGTCATGTCTCAATCCCTTTTGGGGGGCGCCCTTACGGCGCCCGGAACACTTCGATGGTTTCCCAGCACCAGCGCACGCCGGATTCCGGCAGCGTGAAGATCACGTTGTCAGCCCCTGCGGTCGGCTTGAGTTTGTAGGCGGAAGCGAAATAGCCGGTCTTCAGGTCGGTGGCGCCGCCGGAGTGGCCCACGCCCAGCAATGTGCCGCCGGTGACGCTCAGGTCGGCCGAGGGCAGGCCGGAGCGGCGCGTCATCGAAGCCCCGCCCATCAGCAGCGAACCCGGCTGCGTCGTCGTGCCGTTGGCGGTGATCGTCGCGCCCGAGGTGGCGGAACTGTTGCCGACCGAGACCGGCTTTGTGACCTGGTGGGCCGAATCCACTTCGGTGGCCTGCACGCACACCGAGGACTGGTTTGTCGAGGTGGTCAGCGCCACCGTGCCCGCGCCCGACGGTGGCGCCGGCAGATAGCCATAGGCCATCCAGGAGCGGTCTGTCGGGTGGTAGCGGTATTCGAAGATGTCGACCGGCTGGCCGTTGAAGGTCGCTGTCAGGGTTGGCGTGGTGGTGTTCGAGGCTGAACCGGAGATGTCGACACCGAAGAACTGCAGCACCAGCGCCCGGTTCGGACTGCTGCCGATGGTGATCGAGGCCGAGCCGGTCCAGCCGGTCTTGCCGGTGCTGTTGTATTCCGACATCAGCGTGACCGACTGCAGCGGCGTCGCATCGGTGGCCGCCGCCGTGGTGATGAAGCCGTCGCCGGAAACCACGAGCGAGGGGTTCGGAACCAGGTCTTCCTGCATGTAGTGCAGATAATAGGTGGTGCTTGGCGACAGGCCGGAGAGCGTCACGGTTTGGTTGCCGGAGGTCGTCACGGCTTTCGAGGTTGCCGCAGACGCCGCGGCGCCAAGGTGATCCTGCCCGGCCTTGACCTGCGCCGCCGAGGGCGCCGTGGCGCTGGTCGTGGCGACGACATAGAGCGTGCCGCTGCCGTCGTCGGTCGAGACCGTGCCGGTGGCCCCGGTCGAGCCATTGGGCGCATCGGTGGGCGTCGTCAGGGTCGGCGCGGTGGAATCGCCGGTCGGCGTGGCCGACTTGGTGTCCGATGCCGCAGAAGCGCCCGCCGAGTTGACGGCGCGGATCTTGACCGAAGCCGAGACGCCGTTGGTCAGGCCGGAGATGGTGTAAGCCGCCAGCGCCGTAGACCCGAGGCTGATCCAGTTGCCGGCGCCGATCTGGTATTGCACATCGGTGATCGCCGCGCCGCCATTGGCGGGGAGTGCGGTCAGGGTCAGCGTCAGCGCGCCGTTGGTGGCCTTGTCGGCCAGCGTCCACTGGCCCGCCGTGAAGGCCGCAGGCGCCGTTGCGGAGCTATTGATGCCGGAGGCGGTTGCAAAAGCCAGCGTTGCGGACTCGCGCACTACCGGGTAGCCATATCCGGTTCCAGACACATGCGCCCGCGTTTCAATCGGCTGATGGTAGTGCGGCCGCGCCGCGTTCGTGGCGGAAACCGTCGGCGTGTTGAAGCCGTCGTAGAGGCCGAAGGCGATACTGTCGCCGTTGGCGAAGGCCACAGTCGGCGTGATGGTGATTTCGCCGTAGCGCGCCGCCCCGGCGCCGGTGCCGGTGTTGGTGATGATGGCCGTGAACCCGGTCTTGTAGCGCAGGCCGTTCGACGCCCGCCTGATCGTAAAGCCCTGCACGTTGTGCAGGAACGGATCAGAGGTTTCAGGCAGAACCGAGGGGGCGATCCAGTTCGTTCCCTCGAATGACCCCGCATAGGCCCCGGCCTGCTGCTGAAGGTAGGCCGTCGAGAGGTCGCCGCCGCCAGGAAGAGAGACCCGGACAACTGCGGTCGCCCCATTTGCCGACCATGCAACGGAGACAATGCGCGGTTCTGCCCGCAGCATCTTCCCGAGCGACCGCAGATAGGCAATCATCATGTAGGGCGCGACCAGCCCCTCGCCATCGGCGGTATCGGCGACGTGGGTGTTTTCCGGCATCGCCAGATGGCCGCCATAGGACGCCTGTCCAGTCCAGCCCGGAAGCGAGCGGAGCGAGATGGGCAGATACGCCGGGCTTGCCTCGGCCATCTGCTCGAGCTCCCAGCGAACAGTGCCCTTCTGGCGGTCATTGGCCGCCCAGGCGTTGTTGCCGGAACTGGTGGTGTCGGAGCCGGGCTCGAACAGGGTCGCAGAGGCGGCATAGGCACTCATGCCGAACCACGGCACCCATCTGGTGCGGCCCGCATCGAACAGTCCTTGCCCGCCGCCCGTCAGATCGAACAGGAAGTGGACGGGGGTATAATACTTGCCTGCGACGATCTGCACCGCCGCGCCGCTATAGGGCTGGACCCCGGTCCCGTCGACTGCCGAGGAAAGGCCGTCGATCTGCTGGCGCAGGTAGAATGGCGCGCACCACCGCGCCATGTTCTTCCATGCGTTGGCGTCATTGGTAAACCAGTGATCCAGCACGATGCAGATGTCAGAGCCCCGCGCGCGGATGTAATCGACCGGCGCTTGCATTGTTGCAGCCCATGAGCGGTTCGGCGGCGTCTCGTTGGCGTCAGAGGTTTCATCCCGCCCCGTTCCCGCCTCGGTGATGTCGACAAGGCAGACCGGACCGTCGCCATAGGCATTCACCACTTCCGCCATGCGCCGCGGCCCAAGAACGGCCCCGGCGTTCACCAGGACCGGGCCGCTCGCCAGCGAGCCGTTGACGCTGTTGTGAAGCACCCACATCTTTTCTGCCGCAGGCGTGAGGGCCAAGGCGAAGTTGTGCGTCAGGGGTCGGATTGCAAGCGACTGGCCCATGATGGCGACGATGTAGCCCGCCCGCCATTTCGTCGCCTGCGAGGCGGTGACGGCGGTGTTGACCTTGCCGCGCACCATCACCTTCACGGGGGTGAAGGACGGGCTGCGATTGATGGTCAGCGTCATCGGGCTGGCGGCTGCGGTGAAATCGGTCCACGCCTGAATGACCGCCGCCGTGTCGCCGTCGATGATCTGGTATTGCAGAGCATCGCCCGGCGTCGTGTCATGGGTGACGGTGAAACTCACCGCCGCCTGCCCGCTGAAGAACGGGTTCGCATCATAGACCGGCAGTTGCGGTTCCGAGATCGCGATGGTCGTCAGCGTCGAGGGGTTCACCTGCTCGAAGGCCGGATTGTAGGTCCAGCCCGAGGGATCGCGCCGTGCGCCCCAGGTGCCGATGCCAGACCCAAGCGCACCGCGACCGAAGGCAAGATCGAGCGGCCCGCCAGACTTCAGCGCGTAGGCAGTCTGGAACTCGGTCCAGTTTGCCGGCTCGAAGGTCGCCCCGGTGAAGGCCGTGGCCAGCGCCGTGGTGGCGTAGTCATTGCCGAGCAGGATGTTGTCGACCGAATTGAAGGGGCCGCCGACAGGCGCGATGTTGGTCACGTTGCGCAGCAACAGCGGAGTCGCGCCGTTCACCTGGACGTTGAAACCGCCTTGGCCGCTGAATTTTCCGAGCGGGGCACCCCCCTTCGCGGCGAGCGTCGTCAGAAGGACGTTGTGGGCAAAGACGCCGCCATCCGCGAGGATCGAGATGAAATGTGCGGTGTCGGACATGACGACGTTGCCGACAACGATCGGGTCTTTCCAGCGGCGGCGGGACAGGCCGTCAGCCGCCGAGAACAAGCCCTGAATGTTGTAGCCACGCGACAGGCTGGTGTTCAGCCAGACGTTCTGGGTGAACTCAAGGCCGGTGATGATCTGACCGGACGAGAAGGTAGTGCCAACCTCCTGAAGGAAGTCCGAGTGCGGGCCGTTGCCGCTGGCATCGTCCTGGCGGCCGAGCATCATATACCACCAGTTGCGCCGCCAGCGTTTCGGTGCCGTCAGCGCGCCCGCCGCGTAAATCGCGATCTTGAAGGCGTCGGAGTAGGTATAGCCGATGTCATTGTCCCAGACATCGTAGGGGCTCGCCCCCCCGATCAGCAGGACGACGCCCTCCTGCACATGCTCGATGCGGTTGCGCTTGATGCAGCAGCCATCAAGCTGTGTGCCAGAGGCGCAGCCAATGCCCTTTTCGGGGTTCTGGTAGGCTCCACCAGCCGAGTAATCACCCAGAGGATTGCGCGTGACGCCGTGGATGTAGTTGTCCTCGATCCTGACGCCGGAACAGGCGCCAGAGAGGCGGATGATGGCGAAGCGCGTCGTGTCGGTGCAATCGAACTCAAGGCCAGAGACGAGCAGGTTCGACGGGTTGGTGAGGAACACGTTGCCAGCGATCTTGGCGCCAGGCTCGCCCGTGATCGTGACCAGCGAGGAATAGAGCGTGCTGGCAAGCACGTAGTCGGTGCCCACGCTGTAGGTTCCAGCCCTGAAGCGGATCGTGCGCCCGCCAGCAGAACCCATTGCAGTGCGCGCGGCGGTGAACTCCGCGAGAGAGGCTACGGAATATTCATTGGCGACGACGCTGATCGAGGTCGAACCGATGGTGTGGACACCGACCGAGAGCGGTGAAGCGTTCGGCGTTGCGACGCCGGAGGCGACGGTGAACTGGCCGTAGTCGCCGTCAGCCTCGGAGATCGCCGCCGCTCCCGCGCCAATGGCGGTATACTGGCCAAATGCCAGCGTCGTGCCGGAAGCGGCATTGGTCATCGCCATCCTCGACGGCGACCAGGGGCCGAGGCCGACGACGTTGCGCGCCGCGGTCTGGACGTAATAGACCGTCGAGGCCAGCAGGCCGAGCAGGGCGCGGGTTTCGCCCGCCACCAGGCCGGCAAGAACGGTCCAGTTCTGCTGGTCGAGCGAGTAACGCATCTCGTAGCTGGTGATCGTGGCCCCGCCATCGGCAGGCGCTGCGGCAAGTGTCGCGTCGATCTGGCTTGCCGAGACCACGGATAGCGTCGGCGCCGCCATCTGGCCGGGAACCTGCGCGACGGTGGTGACGGCCGCCGAAGCCTGCGCCGTGGCGTTGGGGAGAACGCCGTTGACTGCCTGCCATGTGGCGATGAGCGGACCGGCTTCGGTCGATGTGAATTGCCCGTTGGAGACTTGGGCGAACACGTCGATGCCGTTCTGCGTCAGGCCGATGAGAGTATTCGTCGGGGTCGGCTGACCGGACACCGTGCCACCGATGAAGCTGAACACCGTTCCAACAGGGCCGGAAGCCGGGCTGATGGAGGGTTGCGTCTGGTAGGCCGGGGCGGTGTTGGCGCCCGACAGCGTGATGCTGGCGACGTTGGGCGAGAAACTGAGGGCGTTCAGCGTCGTGCCGTCGCCCCACAGCACCTTGGCGCGCAGCGCGACGTGCCGCGTCGATCCGGCCTGCGAAACGGTCACGTCGAAGGTGGTGTTGCCGCCCGGATAGGCGTTGAAGACCTGCGTGCCGGTTGCGGCGGAGAGCGGCAGCGTCGGGCCGCGTAGGATGTCGATCGACGTAATAGCCGGGGTATTGGCCGGCAGCGTCGGCTTGGTGATGCGGAACGAGGTCGACGTCAGTTCTGTCAGCGCCGGAGCCGGCAGGTCGCCGGGTCGCTGGGCGACCGAGACCAGCAGCGCATGGTCGGAAGACAGGCCGGAAACGGCGTTGGTGACGCGGATCACCGGCGTCTGGTTCATCCCCGCGACCGTGGCGGTGCCGGAAAGGACACCGGCCGAGTTCAGCGTCATGCCGGCCGGCAGCGCGGGCGAGCCGGGGGCAATGGCGATCGAGTGCCAGCCCCAGAAGTGCTGGCCCAGATTGTAGGCGGTGAATGCCTCGTCGCGCACCACCTTCAGGTAGGGGATCGGGCTGACGCGAATGGGCGTGGTGTCGCGCGCCGTGAGCTTTCCAAAAACTCCGCGCGCCCGAGCGATGCGCGCGTTCGGCCCGTTGGCGATCACCAGGTTGTTGATTGTCATGCGAAGGCCCCGCGGTAGACCGTCGCCGTGCCGGAGCGGGTGCGGAACTGCACCGTCTGGCCGGGCTCCAGGATCAGCATCTGTTCGTCGCGGATGTAGACGCCATCAAACTCATGCGCCGGCGGTGTCGCGCCGAAGGCGATGTAGACCAGGCGTCCGGTCTGGACCTGAAAGATTTCCCGCTGCGAGAGCGTGATCGGGTCGCCCCAGGTGGCAGTGACTTCGAATGTGGCCATGATGGCGCTCCTTTCAGGTCCGGTTGTGCGGAGCGTGAGCGCCCGCCTCGATGTCGGCAAAATGGCCGGGGTCGAATTCGTTGATGGCCGCCACCAGATAGTTGACCAGCCGGGCGCTCTCGCCGCGGCGCCGGTAGTGGTTCAGCCGGGTGGTGAAGTAGGGCGAGATGCGGCCTTCCGCGTTGCGGAGCGGCGGCAGTTTCTGGAACACGAAGGTGGCGAAGATGACGTTGTAGCCGACATTGCCGATCGCCATCGGCAGGCCGACCAGCAGCGCCCAGGGGTATTGCAGCGCCGTGTGGCCGAAGCGGCGGCGGCCCCAGAAGTAGAGCCCGAAGCAGACCAGCACGACGGCGGCGACCGGGCCGGTGAGCCAGAACAGGATGTCGGTCAGGCGGCGTTGCGGCGTCACGGCTGCACCTCCTGCCGGTCGCGGTCTTCCATCCGCCAGAGCAGGCCGGCGATCAGGTAGAGCGCATGAATGATGAAGAAGCCAGGATGCAGCGCCGTCGCGGCGAAGATCATCACCAGGACGTTGGCGAAGTCCTCCACCGAGTCCGAGATTTCGCCGTCGCGGGCGGTGATCTGGTAGGCCTCGATCAGCAAATAGAATGGGATGACGAAGGCCCAGCCGGGGATGCCGATCAGCCAGCCCATCAGCCAGGTGCCGAGGAAGCCGATGGCGTAGCCGTGCAGAAACTGGTTGCGGGCATGGCCCCAGGGGTCGGCCCTGAAACTCGACGGCTTGCGGATCAGGTCGGAGAGGAAGGCGATGAGCCGGGTCATGGCGTTACCCCCAGCGAGGCGGCGCCGAGAAAGGCGGCGGCGCTGTCCCAGGCGGCGATGATTTCGGCATCGGTCGGGACGGTCAGGCCAGGGATCGCCATCGCGCGGACCTGTGCGGCCAGCATCAGCGTCACGCCCTGGTCGAATTCCGGGCTGTCATAGGCGACCGCCTTCATGCCGGCCCAGGTGATGCGTTCCTGCAGCGTGGCCTTGGGCAGTGCCGCCAGCGCGGCGTCCACCGCGTCGCGGAAGCCGGTGACATCCAGAAGGAAACTCCACTGCGTCTTGTTCAGCGCGGCGGGGCCGGGTGGCGGCGGCGGCGGCGGGGCCTCCGGCGTCGGGAGTTCGACCTGCGCCCAGGCCGACCCCTGCCAGACCGCTTCATGCCCGGCGAGCGGTTCCGGGGGCGCCACTTCGACGCAGCCGGCCGGGATCAGGTAGACGCCGGGTTCAAGTGGGCTCCGGTCGGCAAGGGTTTCCCCGAGGAAGCGGCCCGTGGCGTCTGTCTGGTAGACGATCTTCATGGGGTTCCCTCAATACTTGATGCAGGCCAGCAGGGCGATGTTGCGGGGGCGGGTTTCCGAGGCGGTGCGCGGGGTTCCGTCCGACCGCGCCACAGGATCGAGAACCCGGTTGCCGAAGATCGTGCCGCCGGCGCTTCCGGCCGTGCCGGTGAAGGCCCCGGAGCCGCCAGAGCCGCCGGTTTCGGTGGCGGTGATGTTGTGGCCGTGACCCTGGAAGGCATCGGCCTGGAAGCTGCCGCGCGCCCGGCCGCTGTCGACGCCGCGGCCATCGTCCCAGCCGCGCAGGAATTCGCCGCGCAGGTCGGGCAGGTCAAAGGTCGTGGTGCCGTTGCCGGCGCCGTAGGTCGTGCCGATCGCGGCAAACAGGTCGGAATAGGTGGTGCGTGACACCGCCGCGCCATTGGCCTTCAGATAGCCCACGGGGACCGCCGCCTGTGCGATGAAGATCACGGTGCCTGCCGGGCTGGTCTGTGCCTGCCAGATTTGCCAGGTGTTCGAGGCCCGGCGACGCATGAAGCGCCGTCCCGTGGCTAGCGCGGTGGCCTCAAGGATGCCGTCGCTATCGCCCGAGGCGCGGGTATAGGTGATCGAGTAGACTTCAGCCGGGCCGGGGCCGTTCGAGACCGCCGCATCGGCCCAATACTGGCCGGATTTCGTCACCGGGATGGCGTTGAAGTCGGTGATCTTGACCTGCCCGGCCGAGGGAATGGCATTGTCGGCGGTGATGCCTTGCGCCGCCGAAGCAAAGGCCGAGGCCGGATAGGTGGCCGAGGTGCCAAGCCCGATCGAGGACCGGAACGCCGCTTCATCGGGGTCGTTGAACAGCGTGGCGAAGAAGGCCGAGGGCTGCGGCGCGTCATTGGCCCGCGCCCAGCCCAGCGAGGTATAGACCTGCGGCTGCTGCGTCGCTTCCAGAACGAACAGATCGCCGATCTGCAGCGATCCGCCGTCATTGCGCAGCGCGGGCGGCGTCGCCTTGGTGCCGAGGTAGCGTTGATCGGTCGGCACGATCACCGATCCGGCGATGACCGCTTCCAGATAGGCGATGGCGGCATTCACCGAAGTCACGGCGTCGTTCAGCACCGCGTCGAAGTCGGAACGCAGCGCGACATCGCCCTGCGCAAACTGGCTGGTGAAGGTCCAGGGCCGTTCGAGCCGCTTGGTGGTGTTGTTGAAGGTCATGCCTGCCTGCGCCCCGTGGTGAGAGGCGGGCCCGAAGGCCCGCCGTCCGTCATCAGCCCGCGTATTGCGCCCGGCCGCGATAGGCCGGGGCGCGCACCGCAACGGTCAGTTCGAAGAACTTTGTCCCGTCGGGGGCCGCGTTCGGCGCGTAGGTGCCGCGCACGTCGCCGGTGGTCGCCGTGGCGGCGGCATTGTCGCCCGCCACGATGGTGCCGGCCGTGGCGACGGCGCCGTCCTGGATTTCCCGCGTCACGTCGACCGCATCGGCGATGAAGACCGGCAGGCCCAGCACAACGCCAGTGCCGACGGTCAGGCCGGTGACATCGGCGGAAACCGTGATCCGCGTGACGGTCTTGAAGGCCTTCTTGCCGGTGAAGCTGGCGCCGGAGCCCGAGGATTCGCGCAGCGCATTGCCGTATTCGTCGGTGCCGTGGACGGTCAGCACCGCCGTGCCGGTCCAGGCGGCGACGATGTTGCGCGGCACGGGGATCGTCGCGACGCCGCCGGTGGCCAGCGCGCCGTTGATGCCGGTGGCGAGGCTGGCCAGAACCGTGGCGGCCTGCGACAGCACGATGGCGTTGGCAGAGGCCGCGGCCGGCTGGCCCAGCGAAATCCGCGCCACGGTCAGTTCCGACATGCGGTCGGGGTTGGCCAGCGTCGCGGCATTGGCGCGTTCGGCGCGGTCGAGATGGACGTTGACCACGGCGCCCAGCGCCAGCGCCACCCCGGCCACCAGCGTGATCGAGATATTCGACGCGCCCGGCGTGACGGTGAAATCGCCCGCAGCGGCAAACAGTGTCTGGCACGACGTGCTGATCAGCATGTGATCGACGCCGCCCAGATAGTCATCTGCCGTGCGGCCGGCCGGGTAGGCGACCGTGAAAGTGCCGCCGGCGGAAACCGCCGAGCCGAGAGTGTGCTTGATGATGTCGTGTGTCGTCATGGCCTATTCCCCTGAAGAAGACGAACGCCCGCGCGCTCGCCGGGCCTTGTGAGGGGAATATGAACGGGGAGGGCGGCGCTGTGCGGCGAAACTCTAGAAGCCGGGATCGCCGCCCTGATCATGACGCTGTTCGGCGTCCTGCAGGCCTTCGCGGTCGAGCAGCGCGGCCACGTCGTCAATCAGCCGGTCGCAGAAGCGGGCGCGATCATCCGCGACGGGCGCGGCAAGCCAGGTCTCGTCGCCGCGCGCCATGTCGCCCTGCCGGTAGCCCGCCAGGAAGGCGGTGCGGGCCACTGCCACCAGCAGCAGCAGCCCCAGCGCGGCCCAGGCAACCGGATTTCTACTCAGCCAGGACACCGATCTTCCTTGTCACCAGGGCGTTGAACTTCAGATAGGGATCCTGGCCCGCGCGCCGCATCTTTTCCGCCTGTTTCAGTGCCGGGCCGAGAGACGCCCAGGACCGGGTTTCCGCCGGCACGGCTTCGCCGGTGGTCTTCGACTGCCTGACCGCATAATCGGCGGCCTCGACCTTTTGACGGAAGGTGAAATAGCGGTCGCGGTCAAGGCCGGGATAGGTGTCCTTCACCACGACGCGGGCGAAAGGCACATCGTTCATGGTCACATCTTGGGTCTTGCCGGTCGCCGCCTTGGCCACCAGATCGACACTGCGGCCGAAGGTGCTGCCGGCACTGCCGACCACGAAGGCAAAGGCATGGTCGATGTATTCCGGCGAGACATCCACCGCGCCGCTGATCGCCGAGGTGCCGCCGGTGATCGAGTTCGCCGCTTCCGCCACCCATTTGGCCGCCTCGCTGGCGCCGCCGAAATACTTCTGGCTGTCGGGCTTCTTGTCGTCGCCGGGATATTCAGGCCGGATCGGCCGGCCGCGCCAGTCCATGTTGCGGGCCATTTCCAGCAGCGGATCGCCAGCCGTCGGCGTCACCAGAGCGACGAAATCGCCGCCATTGACCGGCGAGAAGGCCCCGAAGATCGCCGCGGCGGTGTCGGCCATCGCCTCGCCGGGTTCCTTGACGCCGCGGCTGATCTTGCCAAGCTGCTGCCCGACGTAAGGAAAGACGTTCCAGCCATAGGGCAGCGGAATCGCCGCCGCCGTGCCGCTGTCCTTGCCGAGCATGAAGTGCAACGCCCGCTGGCTCTGCCAGTCGGGGATCTTGTCATAGGCCAGCACCTCGTCGTCGTCCTCATCGGACAGATAGGCGTTCGAGAGGTCATTGAGGAATCCGGCCGCGACCAGGCCAATGGCGATCATCTGCACCCGGCGGCTGGTGGCCAGCGCCGCGACGATGTTGGTCGAGCCCTGCACCGCCGCGTTGAAGAAGGTGTAAAGCGCGTTGATGGTCGGCGAGGCCTCGCCGCGACGGTTGAAGTTCACTGTCAGGTTCTTGGCCAGCGCCGCCGCTTCATGCACCGGCCAGCCGCGCTGCCGTGCCTCGACAAAGGCCGCCAGCCGGATGGCATTGTCCACCGCCATGTTGGTGCGTTCGATGAAGTGCAGCACGCCATTGTCGCGGGTCGAGAAGAAGGCCGACGGCGAGACCGTGGCCTTCAGGATCCGCATGGCGCGCGGCCCCGAGGCCAGCCAGATGCGCCGGTCGAAGTCGCGCGATCCGGCTTCGGGATTTTCCAGCGTCCAGAATGACACCTTGGCCCCGGCCTGTTCGAATTCCTTGTAATGCTTCGACCAGGTGGTATCGGCCTTGTTGGCCTGTCCGCGCCAGGCCCCGGCCAGCGCCTTCGGCCAGTTCCTGATCATCGCCTTGGCGATGTCGCCCCGCTCGCCCTTGCCGAAGGCGTGGATATTGACCTGCGCCGTGGTCATGTCGCGGAAGGCGTTCGAGATGACGAATTCCGGGTTGAGCATGGTCCGCGTCATCGAGAACCAGCGGCTGATCCCCGACATGAGCCGCACGAACCAGTTCATCTGATCGGCGCCGACATTGCCCAGCGCACGGGCCAACCGCGGATCGTGGAAGATCACGCGATGTTCGACGCCGCCGATCTTCACCGCCATTTCGTTCGGATCCATGAACAGGCTGATCGGGTCCACGGGGCGGGTCTCCACCAGGCCGGTGGTGCGGTTGTAGTAACGCTTGGTCCGCACGGTCTTGACCGACCATAGCGCCGGCGAGGGGTAATCCTTTGCCAGATTGTAGACCGTGCCGCCGACGCGGTTCTTTTCCGCCCGGATCGAGGCTTCTTGCGCCTGGGTGATCGCCGCCTGCAGCGGATTGAAGGCTTCCGAGCGGCGACCAAGCGCCCGCTGCGTCTCCGCGCCCTTGGTGTTGAAGCGCCGGCCGGTGCCGGTCATGTCCAACACGGCTTCGCTGTGATCGGTCTCGGCAAAGCCCTTCAGCGGCACATAGAAGCGATACTGGTTGCGCCACATCCCGGCCTCGGTGGGCGTGATCAGCCCGGCATCCTGGCGCAACTGGATGGTGCGCTCGCGCAGCGCGTCGATCAGCCGGGCGATGTCCGCCAGATCGGCCGCGTGCGGGCTGGCGGCGGCATCGGCGAGGATCTGCGCGGCTTCGGCATTGCTCATGCCCGAGCCGCCATCCGGCATCTTCGGGTTGATCGAGGCGATATGCGCGTTGCGCTCCTGCGCGTGGCGGGCATAGAGCCACTGGCCGACGGCTTCCGAGGTCAGGCCGCCCTTGGTCGCGGCAATGATCGAGATGATCGGCTTGGTATAGTCCTCGTCAATTTCGTAGAGATGCCGGCCGACCTTGCCCGAAAAGGTGGTTTCAGCGACATAGGCGTTGTGGTCGGCATCGAGCGGCTGGCCCGCCTGGGCCTCGACCGCCTGTTGCGCCCGCAAGACCGGCAGGAACCGATCCTGAATCTGGATGCGGGCCCGGTCGACCAGATCATGCGCGGCGGCGGCGCCCATGCGGATGCGCTGCCAGGCCGGCGCTCCGGCGCGGCTCAGTTCCTCCCAGATGCGCCGATCCGGGATATAGGCCGCGCCCTGCATCGTGGTGGCCATATGGGCGCGGGCCTGCCGCGACGGCAGGCGGGCGGCCTGAAACTTGCGCATCGGGGCGGCGAGGCCTTGCTGCGGTGCGCGATACATGCCTTCGCTGATCGTGAAATCCTTGTTCCGTCCCTTGTTTTCGACAAAGCCGAAACGCTTGTAGAACTGCACCAGGCGAGACCGCGACGTAGTGCCGAAACCATCATCCGGCAGGCCTGGCGAAAGGATGGTGCGCAGACCGTTCGCATCAGCGAAAGCAACAATACGGCTCATGACCTGCGTTCCGGTGCCTTTTCCCTGGTTGGTCCTGGAGACAGCGATCATGTTCAGTTTCAGATTGCCGCGCGACAGGAACATCGAAAGGTCACGCAACTGGAATTCGGCTTTCAGGTCGCTGGCGAGTTTGTCGACCGCCCCGGCGAGGTCTGCGGCCTGGAATCTCCGTTCCGGCTGGGCAAGTCCCTGGTCCTGCTGCCGGCCGCTGACCGCGCCGCTCTGCACCCGACCGAACACGTCTTCATAGGTCTGCAGGCCGGCGCCGTTCAGCACGTTGCGAACCGCGCGCAGCAGGCGGGCGATCTTGTTGAAGGCGGCGATCAGGATTGAGCCTTCCGGGGCCTTCTTGCTGGCGATGGCGTCGCCGTAGGCTTCGGCGATGGCTTCCTCGATCTGCGCTGCCGTGTCGAGCGTCGGATAGCGCGCCGCGATGTCGTAGCGCGTCATCCAGTCCTGTGCTGCCTTCAGCGTCAACGCCTTCCACTCCGCAGGCGTGAACAGGTCCATCGCCCGCAAGGCGTGGATCACCTCATGGCGCAGCGTCGCCATCGGGTCGAGTGAGGCGCCGATGATGATCCGCATGTCGTCGCCGGCCTCGAAAGCGCCTTGCCAGTCGACGCCCATCGCCCGGTCCAGACGGACGCGCTTCAGGTCCAGCCGGTCGAGTTCGGCCCGCAGCGCCGGCATGGCGCGGCGCACCAGTTCGGAGGTGTCAGCCTCGGTGCCGGCCTGGAACATCGGGCTGTCCGGTTCCTCGAAGCCGGTGATTTCAATGCGGCTGTCGTCGTAGATGACGTAGTTGCGCGACCCATCGCCCGAGTCCCGCGACATGCCGTCCAGATAGCGGTGGCCTGGGATGCCGGCGGCGCGCAGGGCCTCGGAAGCGGCTTGGTCGCCGCCCCGCTGAACAGAAAGCATGTTGTATGCGTCGTGCCCTGTCAGGTCGGCTGCGTAGTGTTTGCGGGCGACTTCTGCCGTCTTCTTGGCGTCGGACAGTTTCCGCTTGTCGGCGATATTCCTGCCGCCTGCGGCTTTGCTGCTGGGGGATATGACTGAAAAAAAGCCTCCGTCCTGCTCGACAATCTGCCAGCCAAACTGATCGACCCAGGCGCGGCGGGTCATGTCGGTTTCGGGCTGTTCAGTCCAGACGGATTCACCATCGGCGCCGAACATATCGGGCAGCAAGTCGCGTAAGACAGTCTGAACCGCCTGCGGCTGATCGTCCAACGACGCATCATAGTCCAGCATCTCGCTGACTTCCGGCACTTCGACCTTATAGAGACGGGCCGGCCTTGTGCGCCCTACCCGCTGCTCTAGCCAGTCGATCGCCCCAAGTTTAGCGATGTATTCATAGGGGTTTTCGTTGCGCTCCACCGACCCTTTGAACTGCGCCAAGGCGGTGCTGCGATAGACGCCCAGCCGTGAAACCGGGTCATCGCCATCATACCGCACCTTGTCGCGCAGGTTCGTCAGTGTGTTTTTCACCGCGTAAGGCAGGAGCGGCTTGGCCTTGCGCCATTCATCTTCGCTTACCTCCTGCGGGCGCGCTGCCGGTTCGTCGGCAAGCAAGCCGGTCATCTGCGTGTGAAATTCTGCGGACAGGTCGCTGGTCAGCCATTGCGGGATTTCCGCGCCGTTCAGCGTCAGATCGGTGCGCGCCAAGGTGCGCTTGTAATACTCTGCCACTTCCCTGCGGCCCGCGAAATACAGCCCCCAGCCATAGACCTGCGCGCCCTCGCCCCGGCCGATATGCTCAAGGCTGAAGCGGTCAAACTCATGCGGCGAGCCGTGATAGGCCGGTTCTGCCATGCCCAGCGTCGGCTTCTGCATGTCTTCGATGAAGGCGGCGCGTTGCGCCTCGCTCTTGAACTGGAAGCCGGGGATCGCGCCGGGCCCGCGCCACTTCGAATACCAGCCGCCGTGCGCCTTCGCGACCGCCAGCATGGCCTTGTAGGTGTCATCGTCGGTGCGGGCGTCCGCGGTGGCGACGAACAGGTCGGCGCCGGTCTTGGAATGGACGGTCTGGTCTAACTTGAACCCCACGTCGGTGACGGGCGCGGCGGGCCGTTCCGGGGCCGCAGGCGCGGCTTCGGCGTCTTCGATCGGGTCGACGGTCTGCGCCGGGCGGGTCGGGGCTTCGATGCCTTCCAGCCGGTCGAAGAATTCGGCGATGGTCTGTGCGCCGCTCATGTTGATGCGGCGCGACGTGTCGAGGTCTTCCCTTGCTTCCGGGTCGATCTTGTCGAAGATCACCACACGCGACAGAACCGTTGTTCCGGCCCTCTCGAACGTCACGGCCGGCAAGGTGATGTCAGCCGCCAACCAAAGCCCCTTGGATTCGTCGGAATAGTGCCACGCATCAAACCGCTTGTCGGCCGCCGGGCCGGTCGGAATCAGCGCCACGATCCGCCCGCCCGGCTTCAGGTGCCGCGCCGCCTTGGCCAGATGCTCGATCGCCGTCTTGCCGCCCGAACCGAAGGGCGGGTTCATGACGATGGCGTTGAACTTGTTGACGATGTGGAAGTCTTCGAAGGTGGATTGCACCGGCCGCGCGCCCACGGCGCGCAGTTGCGCCCGGCTCAGAAGGTCGGCCGACGGCTCGATGATCGTCCGGTCGGCATGGTCGGGCAGGTAGCGGGCAATGGAGCCATCCCCCGCAGATGGTTCAAGGGCGCGCTCGTAAGGCCGGATCCCGGCCCATTCCACCATCTTGAAGGCCAGTGGTTCCGGCGTCGGGTAGAAGTCGAGCCCGTCACGCTGATCGCGGCGGCCGCTGGTCCTGGTGCGGCCGAAGTAATGCGTCTTGGCCTCGTCATAGGGCGAGACCAGCGCGCGGCGGCGGTCCTTCATCTTGCCGCCGGTGCCGTCGGTGTCGCCGGGCGTCCAGGGGGCGGCGTCATTATAGGCGTCGATGAAGGACTCGCGGATGGCGCGGGCCTCGTTGCCCAGCGCCAGGTTCTCGACCGCGCCGGAGCGTTCGGCGATCTTGGCGGCGAAGGCCTGCCGTTCCCAGGTCGTGCCGATGGTCATGTATTGGAAGATGGCATTCGACACCGAACCCTCGCGGCGGATGCGACCTTCCTCCTGCAGCGCCGTCGTCGGGCGGGTCGGCATCCCGAGGTTGATCAGCACCCGGTGATGATCGCCGCTCAGGTCGTGGAGTGAAATCCCCGCCTCGCCGGCGGCCGATTGCACGATGATGATGTCGACGCCGGAGCCGTCCTTGTTGAAATCGGTCTTCGCCTTGGCGCGGTCCTTGTTCGAGACGGTGCCGTTGTAGACCGCGGCGCGGGCGCCATAGCGTTTTGTCAGTTCCTGCACGGGCGGCAGGTAGCCGGCGAAGTTCAGCGCCTCCACTTCGGGACGCGCCTGCACCAGCAGGTCGTAGCCTTCCTGCCCGGCTTGCGCAAACATCTCGTCCTGACCGGCCTCGCTCTCCGGGGCGAGCATGGCGGCGGTCCCATCGCCCTGGTTGGGCCGGAACGGGTTGAAGCCGCCGCCCTGGTTGTAGTCGTGGAAGATGACTATCTTGCGGCCCAGCGCCAGATGCCGGTCGATCGTGGCTTGCGCCGATCGCGCCTTGATCGCTTCCAGAAGCTGCATCCGCTTCAGATAGTTGAACTTGCGCTCCACAAAGCGCAGCAAACGTGCGTAGGACTGGCCTTCCGGGGTCCGCTCGCGGGATTTCTCGCGGATGAAGTCAAAAATGCCGTCGATCTTGGCACCCTCGGCATCCTCGGTCTGCACGAAGCGGCGTTCGTAATCCGGTTCGATGTCGAGATGGCGGCCCGACAGCACGCCCTCGCGCTTCAGCTTCTCATGGAATTGCCGCTCGAACACGCCGCTGTCGACGGCCGCCTCCGGCTTGGTCAGCTTGTGATAGCGGATCCGGTAGCCGAAGTTTTCCACCATGAACAGGTTGCGGCCCGACTGGCGGCTGTTCCCGACATGGCCATCGGCGGGATAGTTGAACAGATAGCCCTCGGCGTAGTCGGTGTTCACGTCATAGGCAAAGGGCGTTGCCGAGAGGAACAGCACCTTGCCGCGCGGCTTCTTGCCCTCGGCCTCGATGAAAGCGGCGCGGTCTTCGTAGAACTTCGTGATTGCCGCCGCCCTCTCCGGCGATCCGTCCTTCAGCGCCTCAATGCGCGCCCAGCGGTCGGCCTGCTGCAGGTGGAACTTGTGCCACAGATCGGCGGGCCGGTTGGTGATGGCGCGCAGGTTGCGCAGCGCCGCGGTCATGTCGCCGGCCTGGTTGCGGCTCAGGCTGTGCGACTCGTCGGTGACAACCATATCCCAATCGCGGCTGGCAAGGATGCCATTGGCGCCAAGGTTGGCGTAGGTCGTGGCGACGATGCCGGTCCCGGCGGTGCTGGTGTCGTCCAGTTTGCTGATCGTGAGGCCCAGGTCGGCCCCGGCGGCGACCCAATGGTCAAGGATGCCCTGCGACGGCGCAACGATGAGGATGTTGGTCTTGCCAGCCTGGGCGAACCGCTTGATGACGCCGCCGCCGGAATAGGTCTTCCCGGTGCCGGTGCCATTGGTGATCATCATGCCGTGGCCGTCGGGCTTCTGAAAGCGCCGTTCGACCTTCAGCACGTCGTCTTGCTGTTCGGGCAGCAGAAGCGGCAAGGAAGCGCGGATGTCGGCTTCGTCGGCGGGTTTGATGCCGCGTTTGGCCCGCTCGTCAGCCGCCCGTTGCAGGGCGGCGCGGTCCCTTACCTGGGTTCCGTCGCGAGCAGTTCCGCCAGCGTGGCTTGCTGGCGCTTCGTCAGGGGGTAGTCCTTGCTCGCCACGATCACCGCCTGCTGCACGGTCTCCACCATCGGCAGACTGTTGCCCGGCCCGCCCATCGCCTTGAATGTCCTGATCGCTTTCCGTTCCCACAGGAGCGGCATCACCACCAGGTAGGCGCTCGCCACCTGACCGTCGGCCCCCTCGTCCACCAGACGCCGTTCCTCGGCTTCCAGAGCGGCCGCCAGATCGTCCTCCGGCAGCGGGAACATCTGTTCCGCCCATGGTGTCGCCAGGGTCTGTGTCTCCGCGATCGCGTTCCAGATCGCCGCCGGGGCCTGATACATCGCCATCCTCCTGTGTGGGCAGCATACCACGTTCGCGGTCAGCCAGGAACCGTTCGAAATAGGGCCGCATCTTCGCCACGGCTTCGCGCGGCAGGCCGGCGGCGGCCAGGGGCCGGATCATCGCGGCAAAGACTTCGCGCTGTGACAGCGCCGCCACGTCGATGCCATCCAGCGCCTCGGTGAACAGCGGGATGGCGCGGGCGTAGCGGGTCTGGTCAAAGCCGTCCTCGCGGAATCCGGCGCGCGGCTCGCTGAACAGGTTGCCCAGATCCTTGGCGATGTCGGACGTGCTGCGCGCGGGCTTGGCGGCGGGGCGTGTGGCCGCATCAACGGCGTAATCCTTCAGATCGGAAGGGGAAAGCCAGCTTTGCCAGACTTGCTTCTTTCCGTCTTTGGTCGTCTCGCTGACAAGATTCTTTTCGGCGGAATAGGCGTCGTGCCAATTCACCACCACATCGCCGGTATTGGAGACGGTGCGGACTATGCCCCGCTCCTTCGGGTCGTGAACATTGTGGAACGCGATCCCCCGCATCCCCTCGACGCTAGCGTCCAACTGATCGAGGTGCTTGACGCCGGAAGCCTTGGATGCCGCGATGCGATCATCGCGCTCCTTTTGCCACGATTCAGCGTCAAATGGCTGATCCGGCGCAACCGTCTGCGGCTCCGGCGTGCCGTAGATGTCATCCAGCGCGCCGTCGAAGTCGTCGGTTACGGGGTCTTGATCCTCTGGAACCCGCCCGTCTCGCTCGCCACGTCCAGCAGGCCCGTCAGGCGCTCGATTTCCATTCGGATCGCCTTGCTTTGCGGTTCCTTCTGCAGGCGCGCGATCTGCGCCTCGATTTCCCGGCGCGGCGACATCGAATCCAGCCCGTCCAATCCGGGCTGCAGCGCGCTCGGTTGCGGTGTCGATGATGGTTTGGAGGTCATTGTAATCCTCGATGAACCGGGCGACGGAAGCGGTTGCGTCGCCATTATACGCGATAATGCCCAGATCGTGCCAGATCACGGACATGACGTTGTGGAATTCTTGGTTGAGCCGGTCGACCAACTTGTTGGCAGCGACCGGATCGGCGCTCATCGCGTCGATCCTGGCCTGAATGGCCGATGCGAGGGATTTCTCGGCATCGGTCAGCGCCTGCAGGAGTTGCGGGTTGCCCTTGCCGACCTCCCAAGACGTGCTGCCAGCCCCGAGCGGTGCGGTCATCTCATGGCGGTTGCCATTGTGACCGACGGCAACGACACGAACCCCGAAGGACAGCGCCACGGTGATGTCCTGGACAGAGAAGCCGCGGCTTGAGGGATGGTTGTGGGTCGCGTAGGCAATGCGGCCATCCGCGGCCATGCGCTGAAAATGCGGCGTGAAGGAAAGGTTGCTCTTGGTGCCGCGACCGACGGCCAGCGGCTGACCGTCCTTGTCCAGCGCCACCAGATATTCGACGCCAGCGGCCTTGCCGCGCTTGCGCACCCAGGCGTCGGCGATCCTGGCGCGGGCTTCCAGACCGGAAGCGGCGGCAAGGTCGGCCATCAGCGGGCCGACACTATCCATATCGTTCAGCAGATCGGTGAACGCCGTGCGCGGGTCGTCATTCGGCTGGCGGTAACTGTCGGCGGTCTCGATCGCGCGGCGTCGCATCACCTCGTCGGCAGGCGAGAGGCTAGGTTCCTGCGGCGCGGCGGGTTTCTGGTCGAGCAGGTCGGGTTGATCGTCAAACAGCGGCCCGGCGTCGCCACTGTTGCCGCCGGGCTTGCGCATCTTCGACTGATCGGCGCGCACCTTGGCTTCGGCCTCGGCGCGGATCTGCTCCGGGCTCTTGCCGCTCTGCTGCGGCAGCATAGCATTGAACAGGTCATCGCCCGCCGGGGCGGGGTCCGGTTCGGGCTGTGCGGCGGGCGCGGGCTTTACTTCGGCTTGCGGGCTTTCAGCAGGCGGTTTTGCTCCGCCAGCAGGTTCAGGCGCTTGCCCTCCCGCACGTCCTCCATCGCTCCCTGCGCTGCCCGTCTCACTTGCTCGTCGGACAGCATCGACAAATCGGCCGACAGCGGGTCCGATTTTCCCGGTGTCCTTGTAGTCGCGGGCGGCTGCGCTGAGTGCTTCACTGATCGGCCCCTTCATGTTGGCCTGCGAGGCAAGATAGTCGCGCACCTTGGCGTCCTGATCAAGCCTGGACTGGTTTTCCTCGGTGACAAGCTGGTTGCCGACCGAGGCGATGGCCTCGGCCCGCTCGGTCAGGGTGCGGAAGGTCTTGATGTCGTCCTTCAGCCGCCGCAGCGCGCCATCCAGCACGCGGGCGCGTTCGAGGTAGAGGTTGGCGGTGATCTGTTCGGTGCCGAACAGGCTGTCTTGCGTCTCGGTCGTGGTCTCGGCGGCGGCCTGGCGCGTGATGGATTCCGCCTCGAAGGCGTTGCGCGGCTTCAGCTTGTTCAGCAGCGCGAGGATCCCGGCCTGTGCGTCGCGGGCCTCGACCAGACGGCCGACGATGCCGCCATGCTGTTCGGTCGACACGCCATTGACCACCATCCCGAAGGCTTCATCGGAGAGCCGTTGCAGGCCGGAGGCATCGCGCACGATGGCGGAATTCGGCGGCAGGTTCAGTTGCGCCGGCGTCTGGCCGGTGTGGCGCAGCACCTTGGCGGCGTCGATCGCCGTGCCGGTGCCTTCGGCGATGTTCTTCAGGGCGGCCCGCATCCGGGCTTCGGCGGGGCTGATGCCGTCCACCTCGCGCAGCACCCGAACCGGCATCTGGATCGGCTGGCCTTCGGCGGCGAGGCGCTTGGCCAGCCCGAGGCGCTGGTGGCCGTCGGCGATGACGCGGCGACCATCGGCATATTCATAGACCAGAGACATGCCGGCGCGTTCCGGTTCCCAGGACTTCACGCCGCGCAGCCGGTCGGTGACGCCCTGATCATCGCCACCGTCCTTGTATTGGAAGGTCTTGGCGTCGGTTTCGATATTGGCGATGTCGCGTTCGGTCAGCACCTCGACCGCCTGCTGCGGCTTCGGCATCGCCGCTTGTGGCGCATCTGCTGGCAGCAAGTCGGCTTGAGGTTCACTTTCGGGCGCTTTGCTGCCCTCAACGGCGGGCGCGCTGTCAACCGCAGGCGGGATGCTACCTGCCCCCGCGCCAGCATCCGGCGCCTGCGGCTGATTGACCGGCGGTGTGGCCGGCGCGCTGGCGACGGGAGGTGTCTCGACCGCCGCTGCCTCGTTGGCCTCCACGACGGAGGCCTGTCCTGTCTTGAGATTGACGCGCACCTTGCGGCAAGACAAACTGATTCAATCATACAATAGTGCTAAAGCTTATTTATCGAGAAATAAAGTCGTTTCAAAAACAACTAAAAATGTAGAATAAGAAACTGACAAAAAATAATAAACAGAAACAGTATTTACCGGTGA
>OFRB01000109.1_pt1 | contig 21797 bp, 30 predicted proteins | sample 1543021 | NCBI WGS metagenome assembly OFRB01 (sample SAMN07774230, study PRJEB24372) | wastewater metagenome | isolation source: Exp Tend CN 0WW | collected 2016-02
ACTGCTGCCGCTGGCCCAAGATGCCCGTCTGTATGCCCTGGCTCATGCCCTGCATGCCGCCGCCGCTCAACAGCCCGACGCCGCCTAGGAACAGGGGCGATTGCATCGTGTTTGCGAGTGATCCGAAAAAGCCCGGTTCTGCCATGTCGAATGCTCCTTAGACGTTGCGGGCGAAGCCGTATGCGGTCGGTGTTGGGTATGGATTGCTCGGAGCCCACAAGCCAGAATTGCCGAACATGCCGCCACTTGCAGAGCTTCCAATCCCCCCCAGCAAGCTGCCAACCCCGCCCAATGCGCCGCCCGTGAGCAGGCTTGTCCCCAGCATGCCGGCACCGAGCAACGTCTGTCCTAGCCCTGGGTTCTGGCTCGTCGTCGTCGTGCCGTTCGTCGTGCCTTGCATTGTTCCAGAAGTCTGCCCGGTGGTGTTCGCCTGATTGGTCCCTTCCTGCGTGCCACCGTTAAATTGAGTTTGAGAGTTATCCGTGTAGCCGGACTGATCCGCCGCCGTTGTGCCGCCGACGCCGCCGATCTGGCTCAGCACACCAGACCCGAGTTGCAACTGTTGCGCCCGTCGCGCCTGCGCTTCGTCGTATGCCGCTTTTTGAGCATCGTAGTTGCGCTGGTCATAGCCCTCAGCCGTCTGGCCTGCTGCCACGCGCGCTTGCTGTGCCGCCGTATCGATGCCGGGGAGCATGCCCGCCGCCTGCATCTGCTGATTGCGCTCGTTGTTGTATTGAGCGAATAGCGGCTGTGCGAGAGCGTCAGACATGCCGCGCGCCAGCGAGCCTTGGTGCAGTGTGCTTCCGCTCATGCCGGAAGCCGAGAATTGCGAATTGATCCCCGGCATAACCTGCGATTTGATGCTGTCAGTCAACTGTGACAAATACGGGTTGTCAGCAGCTAGGTATTTGCCGCCGATCACGTCGTTGAGATACCCCATAGAGTTCGACGCGCCCTGCTGACCAAACATGCCGCCGAGGCCAGCAGCGGTCATGCCGCTCATACCTGCCACGCGGGGACCACCATAAGCCTGTGCCGCCGTTGGGTCTGCCAAATACGACCGTGCGGAAGCCGCGGCCAAATCCAACCCCGGCTTTGCCGCCGCATACGGGTCGCGGGTCTGAAGGCTGCTATTGGCGAATCCGCTGGTCGCGTTCGTGCCGCCGAAGTTGCCAAAGCTGGTGCTGTTGCTGCCGTCAACGGTCTGGTTATTGAATCCAGTCGTCGCCTGATTTGTGGCCTCGTTTTTCGCCTGCGTCTGTTTGCTGCCGAAGCTCATTGCAAATCCTTTCCGATAGCGACATAGCGCTCGCCGTAGCCGTGCGATCTCAACCGGCGGACCCAGCCGCCACGCCCTTTGACCATCATTTCAGAGCACCCCTGATCCCGTGCCCAATCCTCGATTTCAGGAAGCAGGTGCAGCCATTTCGACTGTTCTTCACCTGCACAGAGCGCAATCACCCCGATTTTGTGCCGGGCAGCGGTCTCTATCTCACTCACCACCACACCCCACAGACGGGCATCATCAGCAAGCACCCATGCCGTCAGTGCCCCGCGCTCGATCCCGGCCAGCACATCGTCAGGTGACCACCAGTCGCCGGCCTCCTTTGTCGCGCTCGCAATCCATGCCTCGATCTGGGGCCAGAGCGGGCGGGCGTATCCGGAAAGCACGGGAACTAGGGTAATCACTGCCTAGATTCGGCCTGCGTCAGAACATCAACGTCGGCGGCAACAACGCCTGCAGCCACCAACTTATCCCGCACAGCAGGTTTGATGATATTGATATCGAGCAACGCGCCGTCGAACGTCAGCTCATAAGTATTTAGCCGCCGTTTTAATCCGCCGGCTACGATCTCCCACACCTGCACGGCGACGTGGGTTTTTTGATTGATGTGATCTGCAGTCATGCCACCGAGGCTAACAAACTGTGTCATATGGTAAAAAGCCCTGCTTTGAAGTGGTATTCCAAGTTGAACGGGTGCAAGATGTAGGCGCTTCCTATGCCGCCGGACGTGTACCCGAATATACGGATGAACTCGTCTAGCAGCACTTGCCCCCCCGCCACCCGCGGCGTGTATTGCACCCACACGCTAAGCTCGCTCAACAGGTTCGGATTATTCGCCCATCCGGCCGAGGTCATGGTTGTTCCGTCAAACCAATGAACATACGTGCCGCCAGCAGCGAACCACCCGAACCCCGGCGTGCCGGCCACGTTGCTAACGCCTGGAAAAGTGATGCGGAAAGCCCCAACCAAATGGGTCGCCATTGAGTGACAAGAGGCCAAAACGTGCGTTGTTGACAGGTCAAAATTAGTATTAATGCCGCTGTTGCGCTGCGGAAAGCTGACTGATCCAACAACGGTATCAGTCACATGAAACATCCGCTCGCTGCTGTCGAAAATCAGGCGGCCACTGCTATCGCCAATCGTGAACCCGCCGCCGAATGCGCGGAATAGATCGCTCACGGTGCAGCAACTTCGGTGACGCTACCCGTCACCACGGGCGCCACTAGCGTTTGCGAAATAAGCGTTCCGGCGTTATTGGTCCATGTGGTAGCGCGCGGCTTCTCGCAAACATAAGCGCCGCACTCGAAACGCCAGTATATCGCCGGCCTCACGGCAGCATCTCCAAAATGTCCAGCATTTTGCACGTTGGCCGCGCACGTCGCGCCAGCCACTAGCCCCCAAGTGCCAGAGGCGCGTTCGCGAATGTACCTGTACTGTGTAGAGAATGCGCCATCGCGCACGGACACCTCTGTTGCGGTCGCTCGGAATATTATCATAGCAACACGTCGGTTATATATACCGCCCAATCAACGCTGGTCGCCACTAGTGGGATGCCCGTGTTGCGGCCTATCCCGTTTTCATGGGCGATTATGTTTGTACCGTCAGCCCCAAGCGCGACGGTGCGCGGGAAGCCGTGGAAGCCACCGGGGCTACTGCTAGTGTCGTCAACCTGTATCGGTACAGATCCAGCCCACGCGATTGTCACACCCGCAACAGTCATCTGTCCAAAAATTAGCGGGATGCCCGGTCGGCCGTGCGCGTAAAGCGTTGTCGTCACGTTGCGGCGCGTATTTAACGCCACTGCGGGGAAGCTAAGTGTTCCTGTGGTAACAGATATAATTTTTGGGTAATCGAGTGACGAGTGCAGCTTGATCGAAGCCAGGTACGCGGAAGGATTAGACAACAGCAACGCATTCCCTGTCGGGCTGGCATCGTTGTAAACCGCTAGCGCTAGATGTGCGGATGACACATGGAAGTGCGTTGGCATCAGCTGCTAATTCTGATCTCTGTGAGGCCAGAAACAGACGAGATAAACAATTTTCCATCAGGCGACGTGACGGTGCCGGCCGTCAGATTTCCTAGCACAGCCGACACGGCGTCAAGAGAGGTAACGTATAGCTCCGTGGCAGTGACGCTGCCAGCGGCGATTTTACCAGCCGTGACAGCACCCGCAGCAAGCTCCGTAGCCGTCACGGCACCCGCCGCAATCTGGCTTGCAGTCACGCTGTCAGCCGCCAATTCAGCCGCCGTAATAGAGCCAGCAGCGATTTTGCCAGCAGTGACAGCGCCAGCCGCTAGTTCCGCGGCTGTGACCGCTCCAGCCGCGATCTGCGTGGCGGTAACGCTATCAGCCGCAAGTTGAACTGCCGTGATAGCGCCAGCGGCGATCTCATTGGCAGTCACCGCGCCAGCCGCGAGTTTGTTCGTAGTGATGGCCCCGGCTGCGATGGTGCGCGCCAGAATCGACCCATCGACCAACAGATTGCCGTTTATGCCGATGGTCGAAACGCCATTTACCAGACCAATCACAAACGCGGCAATCGTAGTTGCTGGGCTTGAAGGGTGCGCAACAATGAATTTATCAGCGACGACAGTGAACACGCTGCCAGATGCAGTGCCATCGAGCTGCACAAGGCCCGTGACTTGGCCGTTGAGGTTGATCACGACGCCCCAACGGGCTTCGATGCCGTCAACCGACGACTGAACTGTCGTAATCGCAGCCGAGTTGCCGTTAGCCTGCGTCTGAACTGTGTTGATCCGGCTAGCGACGGACGCGTCACCGTTAGCTACCGCTGTTTCAATATCGGTAATCGTCGCGCCAGTACCGGCAAGATACGCCGCAATCGTTGTTTGCTGCTCAGCGAATGATTCGGTTTCGCTTTGGCGGATGGTCTGCTCGACATTGAGCGATGCTGTCTGCACGTAGGATTGCAACGCCGTCTTGAGGCGTGACGCCATCAGCGCGTTAGCTTGTGCCCATGCCGCGTTGGCCGATGCCGTAGCAGGCCCGAAAATCGAAGCACTGATAGCGGAAATCATCAGGTCAAAAGCGGCATCTGGCGACAAATTGCCGGATTCTATTTGCGCTTTCAGGTCGGCGCCGATCTCTGCTGCCACGTCTTCAAGCTGCTGCGCTTGCGTATAGTCCTCTGCCCGCACGCGCCGCATCTGATCGACCAGCGTGCGCAGGCTCGTATAAAGATCATTCGGCGATGCCGACCGAGGGTAAGTGTATGCCGACGCCGTATCGAGTGCTGCCATTAGCGGCGCCCCCCTGGTGCCACGTCAGGGATAATTCCGGTTGCCTCTGTCCATGTCGCGCCGGCCGCGATCTCGACCCGTGCCGACAAGTAACGACCTTCTGCCCGAAGCTCCGCCATACCCTCGCCGTTGACCACCGCGCTATCTGACTCAATCGGCGTCTCGTCCAACCGCTGCAACCGCACATTGACGGTACCAGTCATGGTTGCTGGCTCGGCGTCGATGACTGGCGAAAAACTGGAAATATAGACCTTACGACCTGGGTTCGGCTCGAACACGCCAGTCTCCAGCACCGCAGCACGCGGGCGGCCGGTGAACTGGCACAGATAGCGCCCCGAATTCACGGCGGCCCATTGCCGGCGCGAGTCACGCCAGATCGCCGCATCAGCGCTGACGTTGATCGAATCCGCCGCCGCCGTGCCGAACAGCGCAGTAATCGCAGCCGCATCGTCTGCCGATACCCCAGGTTTGGGGTACTCGAAGCCGAATTGAGTATCGATAATGTCGTATGTCCATCGCTGGTCGGCCCAAGAATACATGAGCGCGGTATTGCAGGCGCTTGACCCATTACCGGGGAATGCCACCATCCACGTTTTTCTGGCGGCATCGATCGCGCTCCATACCCGGCTTCGATAGGCATAGTTGAGCCGATCCGTGAACCACTGATCCACCTTGTTGGCACCGATCGGGGTCGCCTGCAGGCCGTCGAAGACATAAAATCCGTCTTCAGCCGCTACGAACGCCACGCGCCCCCATGGACTGACCGCGTGTGGCGAACAAGCCCCGCGCCCGCCCTCGACCTCATCGAACACAAACGGCGCTGCGCCGCCCTGATAGGCCAACCGCACAATGCCGCGCTCTTGGAATATCGCGCCCTGCTCTCCACCGTACCCGGTGACGATCCTGCCTGCTTCCTGGCCTATGGTATTTTGAAACGCCTGCGTTGCCGGGTCTGGCGTCCAAGCGGTGCTATCGTTGAATCCCGAGACGTTGACGGTGCGCCCATCGCAGATAAAGAGATGCTGGCGGATGCGGAACACAGTGTCGCCCATCGGCGCGTTGGCAAGGTCAGCAAACCGCGACGATGACCCGAGTTGGAACACCTGAGGCGCAACGCCACGCGCAACGGCGGTTATGTTGTCGCCAAATTGGCAGAATTTCCACGCCCAATCGCGATCAGCCGCGTAGCCGCCGGCTTTGGACACGTCGGCCGGCGCGCCGCTCTGCACACGGTAGAGCCGAGTACGGTCACCTAGAAACGCGGTCGCAACGCCAGTCGAGGAGTAAACACCGATGCCCCCCATGCAGGTATCGACCAGTGCCGTGCCTGACATCGGCGCTAGATCAGGCAGCGGCGCATAACGTCCGGCTTGACTGAGGCATCCGCTAATCTCAACAGCACCAGACAGTTTCGACGTGTCAGGCGTCCACTCACCGAACGGGATTGGATTCATCAGGCTCGAACCCAAGCGTTGCGAATACGCGGGTAAAGCGGCGCTGCGCCTGCCTTGCGCTTCCAATCCGTGAGGTGGATGCCACCGAGCACCGCGGCGAACGCTGCCAACGCTTCAGCTTTGCGTTCCGCATCGCGCGTGTAGCCGTAGGCTTCGATCAAAACGGCCTGGAAATAAAGATCTGGATAGGCCAGCAGAACTGCGTTGCTATCGTCATCCGCCGACAATGCAGCCGGCCGCGCGTAGTAGGTAAGCACCAGATCGACGGTGTCAGCCGGGCTGATATAGATGCTGTTGCCCTCAATGGTGATGGCAGGCACCACACCTTCGCCGTCCCAAGTGACCTGGATCGGCTCCAACAGGTCCGCCGGCTTTGCGGCAACGCCATCAATGAAAATCAGCGGGTCGATCGTCGATTCCATCTCTGGCACGCGAAACGCCTGCGTCTCAAACGGACGAGCAGAGCCGTTGACGATGCGGTTTTCCGCAAATTTCACCATGCGCGGGAATGCCTCAGCAAACCCGCGATGGTTCGCGCGCATGACTTCTTCCGCAACGGCCTGTCGCAGATCGCCCAACGTGCCGAAAACGCTCATACGGCCCCCGTGGTGATGCGCAGATAGCGATTGTCGATGTCATTCATCCAGCGCCGCCAAGCGCCGTCATCGGCTTCCCAGCCTTCACGAATGGCGCGGGCGCGCTCACTGTTCGGGATGACGCACAGTGGCGTGAAATCGCCACGGCGGTTGTTTGCTAGTTCGCGTTCAATCGCCGCCTCTTTAAGCGGCCTCTCATTGAACCACAGTTCATTGATCTCGATTTCGTCGGTGGCTGGATTATGCCTCATCCAGCGCTCATAGCCGGGCCGTTTTGCCGCCAGCTGCCAATCGCTGATCTTGCCGACGATCTCCATCAGTCGAACCTCGTGAAATGGCCGCCGGCTTCTAGGATGTCAGCATCCTCAGCAGACAGCTCCACCTTTTCCTTGAACCGATGTTCGCCCTGCGAACTCCACACGCCATCAGTCAAGATCACGCCCTTGACCATCTTTGGATTCGGCGGTCGGCCGCGCTTCGGCTTGTCGTCGGACGGGGTTTCGTCTTCGTCGCTCATGCTCAACCTCGATTGATTCAGAAAAGGGCGGCCCATGACAGGCCGCCCCAAAGGTTCAATGCGTTGCCGCACGCTTACGGCGTGGTCAAATCCGCGATCACGAAGTGCGCTTTCTCGTTGCAGACTTCGAGGGTGTACTCGCTGATGATCTCGCGCGTCTCAGCGTCACCGATCTTCGCCAGCGGGAACGACTTGAACTTGCGGAGATAGGCCACCTTGACGTTGGCCGGGTCGATGCCGAGCACCGTCCGACCGCTCGACCGAAGATAGGGGTGCGGGATGAAGTCGAGCGTGCCGAAGTCGCTTTCATACTTGGTGATGTTCGCCGATGCGACGTTCTTGCTGATGTCGATCGTCGAACCAGTCCGGCCGGTGAAACCGCTTGCCGTGATCTTGGCAGACGCACCCATGACCAGCTTCTTCGGTCGTGCGCCGTTTTCAAACGCGGTTTTCATCACGGTCTTCAGCATCTCTTCCGTGAAAGCCCGCTGAGTACCGTCCGTTGCCGTCGTTCCCGGCGTAACGTTCGGGTCAGCCGGGGCCGCGCCGCCGACGCCGCGCGATGCGTTGGTGCGAATCGATGCCTCGAACGAACGACAAGTTCGGGTGCCAGAATTGACGAACGCCTGATTGGTGCAGAACATGATTGCTTCCATGTCCTTGCGCAGCTCAATCGTCCGGTCGGCCATCTGAAGCGCCATTTCCGAGTCACGACCGGCCTTGTTCACGCTTTCGAGCGTGCCAGAAACGGTCGCGTTCTTGCTGGAAATCTGACAGACATTCGAACGCCGCACGTTCTGCGTGACAGCAGCGCGTGCAGTCTCGTTGCCTTCCGGCTTGGCGTTGGCCGTGTCCACAGTACCGAGGTCACGGGTCTGCCACTCGTGCAACGTGTTTTTGGCCGTCGCGGTGCCGAGCATGGAAACAATCGGCGTCTCCTCAACGTCCACGCGATGAATCGCGTCGGTAAGGTCTTCGCGGATGCCGACCGCGCTCGCGGTTACGGCAGAGTTGGTAATAGTAGCCATTTTTATCGCTCCGATCTGATGTCAGCAAGGTACGCAGCCGCTAGGGCATTGCGTGACGGGTTGCTGGTGAGGTTTTGGACGGCACTGGTGATGCCTGTACCCCTGCCCGGCGCCCGTGCGGGGCTGGGCTTGGTCATTCGCGGCGCAACTTGAGCAACAGGCGGGGCGGCCTTGGCAGCTTTCTGGGCCGCCTCGAAACGCATGGATTGTGTGAGCACCTTGATTTCCCGCGCGGTGGCACGGCCCAAGGCGTCGGCGAATCCATTTTCCTCAGCGTAGGCGATCACTGCCTTGCGAAGTTCTGGGGCTTTCTTGGCGTCCCCATACTCCGGCATGATCTCCACGAGCTTTTGCGTTTCGGACTTTACGAATTCCGAATAGTGCTGCTGCTCGATCTGCTTACGCTCGCTGGCTACACGCTGCTGCTCTGCAACGGCTTGTTCCTGCCGATGCTTTGCTGTGACGTACTGGCCTAGCTGCTGTTGGTATCCATCCAGGTCCGTGTATTGCAGGTTCGGGTCCGGCGGCTCGATGCGCTGATGAGTGATTGAGGACAGGAAAGCGTCATACTGTTGCAGCTGGCCGTTGAGCTTTTGGCGTTCGGCGTTGGCCGATTTTGCCAGTTCAGCGGCTTCCTGCGTTTTCCGAGTGTAGTCGGCCTGGCGCTGATTTTCTCGCTGCGTCACCCATGCCTGAACCTCGGGAGATAGCTGGGCGAAACGCTGCCGATCTTCCTCACTCATGCCAACAGGCGCGTTGACGATCGGATTCGTGGTGGACGTTTCCGTTCCACTTTCCGGGTCAGTGCCGTCCTGATCGGCTACCGCGCCCTCATCGGGCTCGGATTCTGTCTGCTGCGCTGCGGCTTCTGCCGGCGCTGCTTTTGATGATCCTGCACGCTCCGCGGCAAGCTGTTCAGCAAAAATGCCGGCTAGCGATTCGCGCGTTGATGGTGCTTCGGCCGGTGCCGCCTGGGCTGGCGCTTCCGCTGCTGCCGGGGCTTCTGGTTCGATTGTGGTTTGATCTTCGAGGCTCATGCCCTCACCTTTTTGCGTTTCTCAATGGTTTTGCTCATGTTCTCGATCATCGCTTGAGCGCCCTTGCCCTCAGCGATGGCGACATCCATCACCCTCCGCAGATCACGCAGCGCGGCGATCCGGTGATAGGCTTTCTCTCTCAGCGGATGGTCCGCGATGTCGGAGCCCATAAGGGTTTCGAGATAATCGCGCTCGACTGCCTGAAACACCGCGAACAGGCCATCAGCCCCGTTGCACCATGCAGCGAACTGCCGACCGCGTTCGGCAGCGGCGCGCAATTTGTCGTCGTTCAACCGACTGTTCCCCCCATCCGCACGCCGTTACCGACGCTCGGCTTGGCCTTCGCCATCAACTGGTTTTTCTCCCGCGCGATGCCTGCTTCAATTTGCATCTCTTCGCGGCTCAACTGGAATTCAGCGGCCATCTGTTCGCGGGCGATCTGCGCTTCCGCCTCGATTTGCTGCATTTTCTGCTGGTGCTGAAGGTTGAGTTTAACCATCTCGCTTTGCAAAGCGGATTGCGCCTTGCCCTGGTCGAAGGCCATCTTGGCTTGCTGTTCGAGGTATTGCTTTTCCTGGGTGAACCGCATCTCAGCCAACGCGATTTGCTGTTTGGCCTGCATATCGACTTGGGCCATTTGCGTCTTTGCCTGCAGCTGGGCTTGCGCGATCTGCTGCTTACCCTGCACCTCGATCATTTTCGGGTCTGGCTGCTGCTGCCGGGCGGCCATGATCTGCTGGCCCTCTTCGCTATCCGGGTTCAGGAACAGTTCTTCCGGCTGTTTGTAGCCAAGCGCCTGGCAGAACTTCTCCGCCCCCTTGAACATGTGCTTTTCGGTCGCCAGCCCAAGCAGCTTCGCCTCGCGCTGCACATTGAGCAGCGCCATTGCCGCCTGAAGCTGCTCGTCTTTGTTGGCGTGTCCCAAGCCAGTCGCAACGCGGGCTTTCAGATCAGCGTGCCAGCCGCGCGGGTCCATCATGACCCACTTGCCATTCAACTTTAGCTGCCGCTCGAAATCCTGATACTTGACGATGTTCTTCAGAATCTTGCGAAACACCGGAACCAGCAAAGTTTCCGCGATCATGCGCGTCATTAGCCGTTTGCGGGCTTGCTCGTTGCGGTCTTCCTTGCGGGTCTGGGTCGCAGATTTCGGATCGATGGCTTCCGAGTTCAGCGCCATGCCGTTTTTCGTGATGCCGGACTGCTGCTCGCGAACCATGTCCATGTATTGGATCGCGGTCAGTGCCGTCGCGCTACGATCTGGCGTCTCAATCGGGCGCATCATGTTGCCCTGGCCCTTGGTGCGGATCAGGCCGCCGATGCGGTATGTTAGAAGGTCCTCAAACGTGTTTTCGCCAACAGCGGCGTCCGGCACCTCGATGCGCGGATTGTTCGACAGATAGACATTATCGAGCATTTGCCGCGTCAAATGTGTCTTGATTTTTTGCGTTTGTTTTACCTTGTCGGCCAGCCCGAGGCCGATAAGGCGGTTTGGCACGCGATCAGCAGACCACGCGTCAAACGGGTTCTCATCGACTTCTTCGCGGCTCAGGATAGTCTTTCCGACCCGGAACGCCTGGATTAGCTCGGCCTTGCCGTCGCCGTTCGCGTCAACGCGATAGTATTCCTCGCACAGTGTAAGCAGGTCGCTGCCCGGATTGTGCGGTTGATTCTCACTCCGCGTTTCTTCGGGGAAACGACGATCCTGACGCGACGTGTCGCGGTCTTTGTTGGCGTTCAGGGTCTCGACCAACTTAGGATCGAAATCCATATCTAGCAGCTGATGGCGCCGCACTTCCGTCTCGTGGCAGCAGTAGTCAGCCGTCTCAAGATCAGATGACCTCTGCGAGAGTTTGAACTGCTCTGGCGGGACCGAATAGAGCTTATTGCAGCCAACGCGCTTGGTCCGCGCGAGTTTGACCGTGTAAGCCTGCCCATCGAGGAAAGCCTGAGCCGTTTCAGGATTGAGCATTGCCTGATCAACTGGTTCGCCCGTCACCTCGATGATCTCGATGCTTGGATCTTGTCGCAGCATGTCAACAGAGATGATCGGTAGCCCGGTCGCCGTGTGTTCAGTGCGTTTGTTCTCGTTTTCCCAGACGGTTTTGATCACGCCCAATCGCTGAATGCAGCCGGTCTTGATCACGTCGTGCAGGATCAGAACGCCAGGGTTATCGCTGTAAAACGTGAAGTTGGCGAGGTCGGCGGCCTGCTCAACCCATTCTTCGTCTGCCTGCGTGGACGGCTCGAATTCAACGATGCGATCACCGGAAATAAACGGTTCCAGCAGGTCCGGCACCGCCCAATCTACGACTTCGGCAACGTCCATGCTCATCGCATTCGACGCGCCTTCCTCTTCATCGCCGTAGGGAAGGCCTAGGTAGCGGTCTAGATTCTCGTCCTGCTCGTTGCTGACCTGATCAGAATTGTAGCCTACCGCCGTCCGGTTCTGCTCTTCGAGCAGCAGCGCCAATTGCTCATCGGTCATTTCGACGGGCTTGGTTTTTGCTTCGGTGCGGTCGATCAAGCGTATTTCCGTTTCGGATAGGTGAGGGCCTGCGCCTTGGCGATAGGCTCTAGGTTCATGGCGAGGTAGCGGAACGCGTCTGCAGCGTGACTAGTCCAGTCGTGCAACGGGCGCGTGCGGAAGGTCTTCAGTTTGTCGTCCCACTCGCGGCGGTATTGCTTCAACGCCTCGACGCCCTGACGGCAGTTGGTATCGTCGAAAACGCAGCGAGGAAGCAGGTTGCGGGCGGCATTGATGCCTTCTTCGACGTTCTGCCGCTTGCCGACGACGATTGGCTTAATCCCAAGCCCCTCGAGGCTTTCGCGCCTGCTCTTAGCCGTCATCAGTTCGCGTATCTCTGCATCGTGTGGCAGGTAGTGCGCGGCATAAAGATAAGGCTTGTCCGCGCGGAGCACCTTCGCAACTTCGGACAGCGCCTTGTTGTTGACCTCGTAATAATCGATTATGCGGACCTCATTACCGACACACTGCGCAAACCAGATCGCGGTTGCGTCATCGAGGCCCAAATCCCAAGCGGTATAGACCTCAAGCGTCGGATCGTATGGCACGCTGCGAATGCGCTTCTGTGCCTCAAGCGCCGAAACTTCTTTCCCGTAGTAAGCGCCGACGATGGCCGCATCAAATGAGCACTCGTATTCCTGTTCGAACTGCTCCGGCGCCATCATGGTACGCGCGTCGGCTAGTTCTTCTGCCGATACAATCCCTGTCTCAGATGCTTTCAATACTGCGTGGAACCATTCATCAGGATTAGCCCTTGCGCGCTCATTGACGGTGTAGAAGTCATTACGACCCTTCGACGTGCCGATAAATGTAGCCCACCCCTTGCGATCAGACAGCGCAGGCCGGATTGCCTCGGGGAACGCCCTAGGGTCCATGTCGCCGTACTCATCTAGGATAACGCCATCTAGATAGATGCCGCGCATGCGGTCATAGTTGTCAGCACCGTAAAGCCTGATCCGCCTACCGCCCGGAAGATCAACGCGAAGCTCTGCCTCGTGCGCTTCAACGCCTGGAATTGGCGCCGTGTACTGTTTGACGTAAGACCAAGCCACATCCTTCGCTTGGGCGTAGTACGGGGCAATGTAGGCGTGCCGCGGGTTCGGCAGTTGGCAGCGTAGCGAAGCGTCAATCAGGTCCATGACGCAGGCTACGGTTTTGCCGGCACCTATCGGCGGTGGGCGGTAATACACGCCCACCGCTGCTTCCTTGAATGATAGGGGTAGAACTGCCGTCTGGCCCGGTAGCCTAGATCGATGACTTTATGCATGTGCCCAATTATCGCCTGACCAGATCTGGTAGATCGCGCTTTTGCTAACCCCGTAACGGCGGGCGTATGCCGTTCCTGCAATTTCGCGCTTGCGTATGTCTGCCACTGCCGCAGCCGTCAGCTTCGACCACTTCGCGCGTTCGCCCCTGTTGTCGGGAACAAAGTTCCGCTTTTTGGCCGCGCAGTCCTTTGCATTATCCGACAGTGTTCCTGCTCGCAGATGGCCTGGATTGACGCACGACGGGTTGTCGCAATCGTGCATGATGACGTGGCCTGTTGGATCACCGTGGTAGAGGCTGAACGCAACACGATGCGCCTTCTCTGTGCCCTGCTCACGACGGCCTAGGCCGATAATTCCGTAGCCAAATTCATGTGTTCCACCAGTCCACAGCCAGCAACCCGAATTAGGCTCCGGTGAAATCTTGTCGTGGAACCTGTCCCACAGCGTGGCGCGAACTTTCTGCCTGTGTTGCTTCGTCATCAATGGTTCACCGTGTCGCCGTTGACATGCTCGTCGGCATCCTCTCGGATCACGCCGGACACCACCGAGATCGACAGCGGCTTCTCGGCGTTGCCACTGTGTTCGACGGCGGCGAGGCGCGGATGGACGTAGGGCGCTGCCTCTTTCGCCGCCGCAAACCGTTCCTTCATCGGCTGGGATTCGTCGCGAAGGATACTCAGCATGTAGTCGAGTGGGTTGAGGCCTTCGGCCAACGCCTTCTCAGCGACCTCGATGCGGCGCTTAGTCGGCTCGCTGACTTGGCCCTTTCGCCGCCCCGCTCCCTTTCGTGGTCCGCCTCTAGCCATGCGTTTTGATTTCTTTGATTACGAATTCAAATGAACTTGATTCACGTTTGATTCTTCCGCGCCACCTTCTGGTGCCACTTGATCAGCGGCGCCTTGTTCGGCAGCGCTCGTGCCCACTGTTCCAAGGTTTGCGGCTTGGCCTTGCCGAGCTGGTCTGTAGCGTACAGTGCGAGGCATTCGGTGATCGGGTCAGGCTTCATTCTTTTTCGCCTTGTACGCGGTCTTGAGGGCAGCATGGATGGCCGGAAACGGCGTGTTGTCTTTGATCTCGACCTTAGCAGGATTGCCGTGGCGATCGTTGAAATGGACGGTGTAGGTGTTTACCACTTCCATGGTCTTCAGATCGGGCTCCGCGGATGTAACGGCGATATCGGCCAAGGGGATCTGAAGCTCGCGGGCGGCCTGGCGGATCAGGTGTTCGGTCTCTGTCATCTGCCAACCAGCGCGCAGAGAATGCCGACGGCGGCAAGTTCGGTCGTGGCCGCGCGGATCGGGATGTTGAGGCCGAGGAGCTTGCCAATGCACACCACGGCGATCGCGAGCGCGGCATAGAGGCAGATGGTGCGAACCATCGGGATCGGGTCACTCATGTGATGTTCACCTGTGCGGCGAGGGCGGCGACTGCATTCGATAGGTCGATGACCTGGCGCTTCATCACTTCGGCGGTCGTGGTCGTGCCATAGAACGGGACGCCTTGCGCGCGGGCGGTCTCGATCGCGGCGAGTTCGGCTTCCATTGCGGCGGAAGTCGCTGCGATACGGTCTAGTGTGTCCTGCATCTGTGCCCCTTAGGCGATTTCATAGAAGCCGGCGACGGTGAATACGTTGCCGTTCACCCACAACGTGCTGCCGTCGTATTTGAAACACTGCACCTTGCTGTCAGTGCCGGCAGACGCGCAGATCGAATGCCCCGAATTGATGTAGTAGCCGGCCCCGGCGACGTCGGTCGTCGGCGCCGACGGCGTGCTGAATTGGAAGTTGGCTGCCGGCGAGCCCGATCCGACCGATGTGAGTGTCGCCTTGAATTTGTAGAACACCGTCTTGCCGATGGTCTTGTAAGTCGCGACGGTCGTGATCGTCGCGCCCGTGACGGTGCCAGAACCGGCTGTGAGCGTCGGCGTCCAGGCGGTCCAGGCCGCATCTGTTAGACCCGTCGAGATCGGTAGGCCGGTACAAGTGGTCAGCACGCCAGACGTCGGCGTGCCGAGCAATGGCGTGACCAACGTCGGGCTGGTCGCGAATACCGCAGCACCAGTGCCGGTCTCATCGGTCAGCGCAGACCGCAGGTTCGCGCTCGATGGCGTAGCTAGGAAGGTGCCGACGTTGGAACCCGGCGTGATGCCGGCCCATGCCGTCAGATCGGCGTCGTAGGCTTGCACATTGGTACCGATTACGAGGCCAAGCGTCGTGCGTTGAGCTGCGGCGTCGGCGTCGTCGAGCAGCGCCCTACCGGCCGACGTGCAAGCGATCTCGCCGACCGCGCCGGCCGATACTGCGCCGAGGAGCGTATCTGCAGCTGCAGTCAGCGTGTGTTCCGCGTTCCAATTGCTAGGCCGAACCAGCGTGGTGTCGCCATCGTCCGACTTGGCTGACGTGAAAGCGTGCTTCAGGCTGATCGTCACGTGGTCGGCCTCGTCGTTGCGTCGATAATCATGGTGCCATCACAAGCGGTGAAGCTGTCGCCAGTGCTCAGCACGACCTCGAGCTCGTGGTAGTACTGGCCGGCGGTGTCGAGTTCGCCAGCGTCGATGCTGAGCACGCAGCGGCCGGCTGTAGCTGGGCTCGAAATACTGGGCGTTTTGGTCAGGCTCGCCGTAGTCCGATCCGTAACCGGTGCCAGCGTCCAGGTGACGGTTGCGCCGGTCAGATCCTGCGCCGTGCCGGCCGTGGTCTGCACTTTGAATGTGGCGGTCAAACTATCGCCTTGCTTGATGACGCCGAAATCATAGCGGCTCATTAGGCGGCCGCCTTGATGATGCGCGGTGTGTTCCGGCGGGTCTGCACGACTGCGGCGGTCCTTCGAGCTGTGATTATGCGGTCAGAGCGGCGGGCGATAATCGTCCGGCTACGGAAATGGACTACCGATGCAACTTGCGTCGGAACTGGTACGGTCTGCGCTGCAACGGCCGATACCAACTGCCCGAAGGTCGCGACCTGGGTCGGGACCGGGACTGTCTGAGCGGCAACTGCGAGCCCGATCCGGCCAACGGTCGCAACCTGGGTCGGGACCGGGATTTCCTGCCGGCTCTGTTGGTATCCGCCGTCGAAGGCGTTCGCCTGGAACCCGCCGCGTGACGTGGCATTGAGATTGACCGAGCCGCTGGTAGTCGCCAGCTGCTCCGGGATGGCGATCGTCTGCGCCGCTGCGGCTGAGACTCTGACGGCAGCGACAGCAACCTGCGTCGGTATGTCTAGAGACTGGGCGGCGACGACACTGACGACATCGACGCCGAATGCCGTCTGCGTCGGAACCGCGATGGTCTGATTAGCTTCGGCCAGGCCGAGGACGGTAGCCGTAGCAGCTTGGGTCGGAACGGGAACCGTGGCGGCGACGACGTAAGCATTGGCCGATTCACCCGTCGCGACCTGAGACGGGTTGGCGACGAATTGATCAGCCAACCCCGAAACGATGCCGACGGCGGTTGCGGTCTGCGTCGGGATGTCGAGCGACTGCGAAGAGACAGCAACAACGAGCGCCGTAACTTCGGCGGTCTGCGTCGGCACCGCGATAGTCTGATCGGCAGCAGCCGCAACAATGATGACGGCGGTTACGACCTGCGCCGGAACCGGGACGTCGTGGAACACAACGACGTCGCCGGGCGAACTGACAGTCGCGACCTGGGTAGGGATCGCGATTGTTTGCGCGGCATCGGCGGCAACAACGACGGCGGCGGCGGCTGCCTGCGTCGGAACCGCAACCGATTGCGCGGCGGCGGCAACGACAAGCGCAACGGCAGTAGCGGCTTGCGTCGGGACGGCGATCGTCTGGCTTGCGACAGCTTCGACGCTGATAAGCTGGAACGTCGCGCCTTGGAAGGCGTCTGCCTGGAATGCGCCGATCGTCGCCAAGGTAGGCTCCTAGTGGATCAGGCGCCGCCCATCGTCTTGGTAAAGCCCGTGATATTGACGGTCTGGCCGGACGCGATCGACGTGTTATCCACCGTCATGTCACCACCGCCGCCGGTTGCGGTTATGGCGCCCTGCTCGTGGCAGGTCGTGCCGTCCGAGGCGTAAATGCGATAATGACCAGCGGTGCCGGCGGCTGCCGCCGTGGTGCTGATCGGCGTCGATGAAAACGCCTTAGCGCCGGCCGATGCTGCCGAAGCCCAGTCCGATGCCAGCGTATAGGATACCAGCACCGTGCCGCTGTCGGCCGTGGCGCAAGTCGCCGGCTGGGCGCCCGAGCGGATCTTGAGCACGGCGGCCGTGCCGATCGCGGTCTCGATCGCATCGAGCATCCCGTTGCGGACGTCTACCGAGTATTGGACGGCCATTAGGCGAGGCCCTTATGCTTGGCGTGCCACTTGATCAGCGGCGCCTTGTTCGGCAGCGATCGTGCCCACTGTTCCAAGGTTTGCGGCTTGGCCTTGCCAAGCTGGTCTGTGGCGTACAGTGCGAGGCATTCGGTGATCGGGTCAGGCTTCATTCTTTTTCGCCTTGTACGCGGTCTTGAGGGCAGCATGGATGGCCGGAAACGGCGTGTTGTCTTTGATCTCGACCTTAGCAGGATTGCCGTGGCGATCGTTGAAATGGACGGTGTAGGTGTTTACCACTTCCATGGTCTTCAGATCGGGCTCCGCGGATGTAACGGCGATATCGGCCAAGGGGATCTGAAGCTCGCGGGCGGCCTGGCGGATCAGGTGTTCGGTCTCTGTCATCTGCCAACCAGCGCGCAGAGAATGCCGACGGCGGCAAGTTCGGTCGTGGCCGCGCGGATCGGGATGTTGAGGCCGAGGAGCTTGCCAATGCACACCACGGCGATCGCGAGCGCGGCATAGAGGCAGATGGTGCGAACCATCGGGATCGGGTCACTCATGTGATGTTCACCTGTGCGGCGAGGGCGGCGACTGCATTCGATAGGTCGATGACCTGGCGCTTCATCACTTCGGCGGTCGTGGTCGTGCCATAGAACGGGACGCCTTGCGCGCGGGCGGTCTCGATCGCGGCGAGTTCGGCTTCCATTGCGGCGGAAGTCGCTGCGATACGGTCTAGTGTGTCCTGCATCTGTGCCCCTTAGGCGATTTCATAGAAGCCGGCGACGGTGAATACGTTGCCGTTCACCCACAACGTGCTGCCGTCGTATTTGAAACACTGCACCTTGCTGTCAGTGCCGGCAGACGCGCAGATCGAATGCCCCGAATTGATGTAGTAGCCGGCCCCGGCGACGTCGGTCGTCGGCGCCGACGGCGTGCTGAATTGGAAGTTGGCTGCCGGCGAGCCCGATCCGACCGATGTGAGTGTCGCCTTGAATTTGTAGAACACCGTCTTGCCGATGGTCTTGTAAGTCGCGACGGTCGTGATCGTCGCGCCCGTGACGGTGCCAGAACCGGCTGTGAGCGTCGGCGTCCAGGCGGTCCAGGCCGCATCTGTATCGGCGTCGTAGGCTTGCACATTGGTGCCTATCACGAGGCCGAGAGTAGCGCGCTGTGCTGCAGCGTCGGCGTCATCGATCAACGCACGCCCTGCCGCGGTGCAGGCGATTTCACCGACTTGCCCGGCGTTCACAGCACCGAGGATCGTGTCGGCGGATGCGGTAATCAGATGCTCTTCGTTCCAGTTCGATGGCCGAACGATCGACGTATCAACGCCGTCAGGCTTGGCGCTGTTGAATGCGTGCTTGACGCTAAGCGTCATGTAGTGGGCCTCGATGTGGGGGCGACGATAAACGTTCCATCAGATGCCGTCAGGCTTTCGCCCGATGATAGCCGGACCTCAAGCTCATGATAAAATGTTCCAGGCTGGCTCAATTCTCCAGCGTCCAGCTGGACGGAGCATTTGCCGTTCGCGGCGTCGGTCACGGTCGCTGCTTTGGTCAGGAATGGCGCTGTGCGTTCCGTCACTGGCGAAATCGTCCAGGCCATCGACGCGCCGACGAGTGAAAGCGGCACGCCTGTTCTGGTCTGCACGTTGAAATCAAGTCTCAGGCTGTCTCCCTGCCTGACGGGGCCGATGGGGCATAGGCTCAAGGGATGCGAGCCGTGATGTTGATCGTGCGCATGACCACCGCAGTGATGCTATGGCCGATGATGGCGCTATAGTCCTGCAAATCCTGGAATGCGAGGGCCTGGAATGTGCCGCCCTGGAAGGCTGATACAGAGATTTGTGCCTCCTATGGGCTGGCTTGCATTGCTTTGGTCGGTTTTCTGGCGTCCGGGGTCCGTGACCCTAATCCGGCGCACGCGACGCTTCCCTATAGGGATGTCAACGGTCGGCTTTCGCCATCTGCGCACCACGGTACATTGATGAATGTAGTTACCACGCTGATTCGGCTTGGTAAAGCACATTTCCGCCACACTACCCAAAGTTGGCGAATTCACCATGTAATTTTTCGGCGGCATCGCGGTAAGCCTTATGCGCCTCCTTTGCTGTGAGGAAAAGACCAAGCCTATGCATGTTGCCGTTAGCAGTGATCACCGCGGCCCATCTTTGCTTGCTACTGCTCCAATGCACTCCTTTGAAGCCGCTGGTGTTGTTCTCTGGCTTGCCGCGGTTACAAGCATTCTGCTGCGGCGTGCACAAGCGCAGGTTCTCAATCTTATTATTCCACTTTTTGCCGTCGATGTGATCAATGTGCTCCGGCCCCATCTTACCATTATGGTACAGCCACACGAGGCGATGAGCAGCGTAGCTGTATCCGCCCAATGTCAAGTACAGGTAATTGTTCGCAGGCTCAATGCGCCTCTTGCTTTTGACGTGCCGACAACGCCGAACCAGCCTTTCCTCATTCAGCCAGCGCCGTGGCTTAGTGTTGTGCAGATTGTGCCATATATCAAGCTCTGGATCGTAGCTGTATTCCTTTAGCAGCGCTTCGCGCGTCGGCGACGGTATCAGCTTTTCCATAAGCGATCCTATTGCGATTTGGGCCAACGCCATCATAGCATTAGCCCTGTTTTTCTGCAGCGATCACACGGCGTTATTCACACCGGATCAAGATATTCAAGGGGCATAGTGACTGGTGTCGCCGTGCCGAGAATATCAAGCGTGATAGTGGCGTCGTGACCATCAATGGCCGTGATTGTCGAGCAATGCTCGCGGAATGGGCCATCGCGCACCACGATTTGCTGTCCTACGGCGAGTGATTTGCCGATGGTGATGGTCGTGGCCTTGGTGTCCATCGCCCGCAGGCGGTCAACGTCGCGATCCCTGAGGCTGCCGACGACGCCCGAAACCTCATCGACCGCATGAATGAGCGCGTGTGGGTCGGAGATTTCGGCAATGACGTAACGCGGTGCGAGCGGCACCGACACCACGCGCTTTTTCTTACTATGCCGGTATAGACGTTTCACGCGATCCTCTGTCGGTGTCCAAGCGCGATAGCCGGCGCGCTCAATGCCGGTAATTGCCTTGGCCTCACCTTGGGCACATCTGGAGCCTGTCCACCACCGAACGGGCCATCACCGCCCATGTTGTCCGGTCAGAACCCGCCTCACCTGAATTTTTTAGTGAGGCGCAGGACATGCTGAAGGATCGCTTCAACCTCGGCCACGCCACCCTTCAGGTCGAGGTCGGTGCCGTGGCGGATTGCGTCGACTGATAGTGCTGGTTTTCCGGCAGCCGCACGACCAGACCATCCAGCGCATCGGTCACCCGGATCTGGCACGACAGGCGGCTGTTCTCCTCAACCCCCTCGGCGAAATCGAGCATGGATTCTTCCATGGCCGAGGATGACCCCGTCGCCTCGCGCCACGCCTCATCGACATAGACGTGGCACGTCGCGCAGGCGCAGGCCCCGCCACAGTCCGCGTCAATGCCCGGCACATTGTTGCGGATCGCGCCTTCCATGACCGACAGGCCGGTCTTGACCTCGACCTGATGCTCGGTCCCGTCGTGCTCGATGTAGGTGATCTTCGCCATGGCCGGGCCAATAGGGCCTGACCCTCGCCGGGGCAAGTCGCCGTCCGTACGAAAACGGCGGGCCGCATCTGCCACCCGCCGCCTCGATGCCGATCAATCAGGCCTAGAAGGTCCAGCGCAGCGCAATCTGCCAGACCGGCCCGGCCGATTCCGATTCCAGCTCGTACTCGTCGTAGTTCCGGGCGACCTGGTCAGCGACATTGTCGAACTTGTCGAAGATTTCGTCCTTGGACGCATCCAGCAGGTTCGTGCCCGTCAGGCGCAGGACAACGTTCTGGCCAAAGCGCCGCTCCACGAACAGCTCCAGATTATCGCCGTAGCCGGTGCGGACCTCTTCGGCCAGGACCCGGTCAAAGGCGTCGCCCTGGTGGAAGTAGCTGGCGCCGAAGGCCGCCTGCCAGCTCGGAATGTCGTGGGTGAAGCCCGCCGACAGCACCTGATCGGACTGGCCGTTGAAGCGACGCTCGCCCATGAAGTCATCGACCTGGGAATCCAGCCACGACCAGTTGAAGAAGACGCCGGTGTTGGGCATGCCCAGCGCGTCGAGCGGCGTCGACAGATCCAGCTCGACACCCCAGACCTGACCGTCGCCGACGTTGTCGACCGAATAGACGAAGGTGCCGGCGCCGCCCGAGCCGACCAGCGGCGTTCCCGCAGCGTCCGTCACCACCACCGCCTCGGTCAGGTTGGCGATGTCGCGGTAAAAGAGGTTGATCCCGGCGACGCCGCGGCGGCCCAGGTACTGGCCAGCGAGGAAGCCCGCAAGGCGGTGCAGATCAGCCTGGTGTCGGCGCTGGCCGCCACGTACATTGCGCTGACCGCCGACGACGAACTGCTGCGCGTCACACAGCAGACCGTGGCCACGCGCGAGGACTCTCTGCGCCTGATCAAGCTGCGCTTCGACAACGGCGCCAGCTCGGAGCTCGACCTGCGCCAGGCCGAGTC
>OFRB01000112.1_pt1 | contig 21458 bp, 23 predicted proteins | sample 1543021 | NCBI WGS metagenome assembly OFRB01 (sample SAMN07774230, study PRJEB24372) | wastewater metagenome | isolation source: Exp Tend CN 0WW | collected 2016-02
CGATCTAAAAAAGAAAAAATTAACGAGACGGCCCAGTCACAAAAAAATTAACGAGACGGCCCGCTTGACTGGATGCAGACTATCAGATACGCTATCTACTATGTTTATGTCCCTCCCATTCACGCCAAGAGATGTGCAGGCTACCGAGACGCGCCTGGAAAGGGTGTATGCGGGGGCAAGACTAGGATTGAAGGGTGATAAGTTGGCGGTGTATGCTGGGCTTCTTCCTGTTGAATTCACCCAACTGAAACAACTCGACCCGGTAGTAGAACTGGCTGAACTGAAAGGTCGATCGGATTCGGAAGCGGAATCGGCGCAGTCATTGCGCGATGCTGCACTATCAGGGGATACTAAAGCTGCACTTGCTATTCTTCAGCACCGGCACGATTGGATGGTGAAACTAGATAGGGATACAGGCGGCGGTGCAGGGAAGGGCGGCGATATCAGCTTTAACATTGTGATTGGATCGACGCATCCTGAACTAGAGGCGAAGAATGATGTTAAATTGAAAGTGAAACATGAAGTTGTTGAATGTGAGTTTGTTGAAGAGAAGCGCATAGCCTGATTCGGCATATCAGATAATATGACGGATATAAATTATCAACTAACTCCTTGGCAAGTAAAAGTTTTTAACGACAAAACAAGGTTTAAGGTAATTGTTGCTGGGCGGCGATGTGGGAAAACACGGTTATCTGCTATTACTTTAATTACCAAGGCGCTTGAATGCCCTTCAAGCGATGCCAGAGTTTTATATGTTGCCCCCACACAAGGTATGGCCTATGACTTGATGTGGGACTTGATTATTAATCTAGCCGGGCCATTAGTCGCTAAAGCTCACATTAATGATGGCGATATAACTATAAAAAATGGGGTAAAAATACAAATCAGAGGCTCGGATAAACCTGACAGGCTTCGTGGGAAGAAGCTGTATTACGCAGTTATTGATGAGGCCAAAGACATCAAATCAGGGACATGGGAAAGTAGTATCAGCCCGTCGCTATCAGATATGAAAGGCGGGGCACTGTTCATTGGAACGCCAGAGCCGGAGGCCGAAGAATTCCGCAAGATGTTTGACTATGGCGAATCTGGGGAGGATACAGATTGGAAATCATGGCACTTTACGACAGCGGATAACCCGTTTATTGACAAGGCGGAGATAGAAGCTGCCAAAAAACGCATGGGAACCGCAGAATTTCTGCGTGAATATGAGGCGTCGTGGGATACGACAGGGGCGAATATCCTAAGATTGGAGTGGTTCAAGACAGGGAAAGCGCCAGAGGGAAGTTATTCCACCTATATTGCAGTTGATCCTGCGGGGTATGGGGGTGTAACCACTGAATCAGGCAAAAAAAGCAAATTGGACTATTTTGCTATTGCAGTTGTAAGGGTATATGATGACGGTAAGTGGTGGGTACAGAAGATTGATTATGGCCGATGGGACGTTAGAGAGTCTGTTGTAAGGGTTTTGTTGAATATCAGGACGCATAAGCCACTGGCAATAGGGATCGAGAAGGGGCCATTGATGCGGGCGATATTGCCATATCTTGAGGATTTGATGCGAAAGAACCAGCAGTTTGCCCATATTGAGGCGATTTCGACTGGTGGTATTGCAAAAGAGAACAGAATTACGTATGCTTTGCAGGGGTTGATGGAACACGGGCGTATTGTGTTTAATGAAGATGAGAATTGGGATGAGATAAAGCGAGAAATGTTGGCGTTCCCATCGAAACGAGTTAGAGATGACCTGATTGACGCCTTGGCATATATACAGCACGTTCAGAAAACTAGTTATTTACAGTCGAGTTCATATGATAGCTATGAATACGAAGAATTTGATTCAATCACAGGGATTTAAGACGTATGGATAACATCATAGATAACTCTGACAATGAACAGATTGTTGATATTCTTGGTGATAACCAAAAACAATTCTATGAATCCACTAGCAATGATGATGAACTTCTAAAATTTATTGTTAGTCACATAGATCAGTGGCGGGATTACAGAGATCAGAACTTTACCGATAACTGGAACAAGTATGAGCGCAATTTCTACGGTAAGTTTGATGAAACTGATCGCACAAGGAAGTCTGAGCGTAGTAAATTTGTCTCTCCGGCAACCCAGCAAGCGATAGAAACTCGCCATGCCGAGATCATGGAGGCGATTTTCGGACAGGATGAATACTTTGATATCAGGGATGACCTTGTTGATGCCAATGGGACAAAACTTGACGTAGAGAAGTTGAAAAATCAGCTAAAAGAAGATTTTGATCAAGACAAGATAAGAAAATCCATAGAAAATATCTCTCTTCTGGCAGAGATTTATGGAACGGGTATTGGTGAAATTACCATTTCCACACAGAAGCAGTACAAGCCTATGCAGCAACCTGCTGGTAATGGCATGGCAATGTATGGCGTAGGTGAATCAGAGCGTGTTTCTGTAAGACTAACTCCTGTTAATCCAAAAAACTTCCTGTTTGACCCTAATGGAACATCCATTGATGATTGCATGGGAGTTGCTATCGAGAAATATGTTTCGGTGCATAAAGTCATTCATGGGATAAAAAGCGGGAAATACAGGGATGTAGATATTTCCACGATGTATAAGGACAATTCGCTTGAAAGTGGTAACGAATTGACTGAATACCGTGATGATAAGGTGCTGATGCTGACGTATTACGGGCTGGTTCCTCGTGAATACCTGACACCTGGTGATATGGAGGACGAACCCATAGCCATGCCTGATGATCCGATGATTCGCGATGAATTCGAGGACTACAGCGATATGGTCGAGGCGATTGTTGTCATCGCTAATGATGGGACTATTCTGAAGGCAGAAGAATCACCCTATATGATGCAGGACAGGCCGATTGTCTGCTATCAGGCAGATACCGTGCCGAATAGGGTACTTGGCCGTGGTACTGCTGAAAAATCACTGAATACGCAGTCTGGAATTGACTCATCTATCCGATCTCACTTTGACACAATGGCGCTTACAACTGCGCCAATGATGGGAATGGATGCGACTAGATTGCCTCGTGGCATGAAGTTCGAGATTCAACCAGGTAAAAACATTCTGGTTAATGGTAATCCTCAGGAAATCATGTTTCCATTCAAGTTTGGCACGATGGATGGCGTGCAGATGGAAACCAGCAAGGAATTGGAACGCATGTTGCTGATGGCGACTGGAACGATGGATTCCTCAGGGCAAGTATCGCAAGTTTCACGCGATGGCAACATGGATATGGCGACAGCCACCATGATCAAGAAGTACAAGCGCACATTGATAAACTTTCAGGAAGATTTTCTGATACCGTTTATCTACAAGGCCACATGGCGGTATATGCAATTCGACCCTGAGCGGTATCCTGCATTGGATGTGAAGTTTATCCCAACTGCAACACTCGGAATTATTGCCCGTGAGTATGAGCAGAAGCAGTTAGCCTTCCTGATTCAGACGCTAGGCGCGAATTCTCCGCTAACGCCTATATTGATGCAGGGTATTGTTGAAAACTCATCGTTGCATAATAAGCAGGAAATGCTTGAGCAGATGAAAGCACAGTCGCAACCTGATCCACAGGCTGCACAAGTGCAACAGCAATCACTCATGCTCGATATGCAGCAGAAACAGGCTGATGTGAAGAAAACACAGGCCGAAGCACAGAAAGCTGTTGTTGATTATCAGCTTGCGCCAGATATTGCCAAAGCGAAACTTGTTGCTGCGCTTACGAACAATCTTCCGCCTGACCCAGGTGAGAAAGACTTCGAAAAGAGAGCAAAAATCGCTGATTTGATGCTTAAAGAGAAAGAAATTAACAGCAATATTAATATTACAAAAATGCAGATGGAACATACTGCCAATGATCTGCAAAACAAGCAGGTTGATATGTCAATGAAACTTGATGAGCATGCTATGAAGAAACAGGAACTTGATTTGAAGAAACAAGACCTGGAACTTAAAAAACAGGGAAGAACAGTTAAGATAACCGCACCTTCTGGTGATACTTATACAGCACAATAGGAGAAATAATGCAAAACACTGATGAACCATTGATTTATACTATCAAAGGTAATCTTCCTATCAAGGATTTGATTTATTCCCATTCATGGGAAGATACAGATTCTTATATGAAATTCATTGAAACATATACACTTGATGGCGAAATTGTTAAACAGTCAGCACATGTCTATATAAAACAAGGGCAACAACTTAATTCTGAACTGGAGAAAATCTAATGGCTAACACACAGGCTATCCCAAAAACTTTTCGGCTTGATCTTCTAAACGGGATTCATGCTTTCGGAACCAGCGTAGTACGGGGAACCACTGCTGCGGATTCTTTCAAAGCGGCGCTTTACCTTGCAACTGCAACGATTGATGCAACAGCGACGGCATATACTGCTACAGGCGAAGTATCAGGGTCAGGGTATACCGCAGGGGGTATTGCTGTTACGAACGCCACCGCCCCATCGAATGCTGGCGGAACAGGTGTTGTCGCCTTCTGGACGCCATCTGCTTCACTTGCCTTTGGCACAGTGACGCTTGCCACTTCATTTGATTGTGTGATGCTCTATAACAACACAGCAACGGGTAAGAATGCCGTATCAGTGAATACCTTTGGTGCTACTACGGTTACTGCGGCTACCTTCACACTGACAATGCCTACCAATGATTTGACTAATGGCCTTATCCGGGTTGCTTAATCATGACGCTCCACGATGAAATACTCTCTCGCCCTGATTGCGCCGATGCTCTGGCGCGCAGGGACTGTGGTGAGCTGGCGGCACTGCTCTCGGTAGGCCGCACCAAGGTAGTTGATCTCAACATCGGCTATGGCACCGTCTTGGAAGTTTTGGGGGCAGAAGCTGGATCGGCGTTTCTTGATGGATTGACCGCACTTGCCGCGACAAGCAGCCCGGTTAAGTGGGCGCTCAAGCTCCTTGACCGTGGCGAGCTGAACATCGGGGCGGCGGCAACACGTGGGCAACTGGATGCGCTGGCCGCCGGTGGTGTTATGCCGCAGGCTGTAGCAGATGCGCTCAAGGGCTTGGCGGTTTCGCAGGATGAGATTACCGCGTCACAGGTGCAACAGGCATTGGAGGGAGTGTAAATGGCGACCGTGAAACAGATTGTGGGCGTCTATTCGATAGAGCATATAAGCGGGAAGCGGTATATAGGAAGTTCAACGAATTTAAAACGTCGCAACAAACAGCACGTTCGCGCCTTGCGTAGTGGTCGGCATATAAATTCACACCTACAAAGCGCGTGGAATAAATATGGGGATGACGAATTTACGTTCTCAGTTTTATTGCTTTGTGAAATCAAGGATATGTTGTTTTATGAGCAACGGGCAATAGATATTTATGAAGCTGCTGGTGCTGGGGGATTCAATAAAAGCCCAACAGCCGGGAGTACCTTCGGGTACAAGCATTCAGATGAATATAAGAAAGCCCTGTCAAAGAGAATGACAGGGAGAAAACTTTCGGAAGAAACAAAGACTTTGATTGGCGCAGGAAGGATAGGTCACCGTCACACCAACGAGGCTAAAGAAAAAATACGTCAAAGTAAAATAGGTATGAAACACACGCCAGAGACACGGGAAAATATATCGGCAGCAAAGAAAGGGAATTCACTTTCTGAAGAGACTAAGCGGAAGATTGGGTTGGCGCATTTAGGAAATCAGTATAACAAGGGCAGAAAGCATTCGCCAGAGGTAAGGGCTAGAGTTTCCGCAGCAGTAACCGCTTGGTGGGCTAACCGTAAGCAAGGAGAACTATCATCGCTACCGTAAAACAAATCGTAGGAACTCGCACCAGCCTGACAGTAACCGGATTGAGTACTCTGGCATCCGGTACTTATGTCAGTTCTTCGGCCTATACAGCAAATACAAATCAGCCGCTGGATGTGATCGTAGAAGTCGATGTCGCTACCACGAACACGCCTGCTGGTAACAAGCAGCTTGCCGTATTTGTCCAAGAGTCTCTCGATGGCACGAACTTCCGCTCTGGGCCGGGTAGCGGAACCACGACTACCGATGAGCCGAATCTTCGCTTCCTTGGTACTGTACCGATGAACAGCGTTACAACCACCCAGATTGGGACATTCTCGGTAGCGCAAGCGCTGGGATATTGCCCGCACTCGTTTAAGATCGTTATTAAGAATGACTTGGGTGTCGCATTGACTAGCGGAACTGTGTTCACCAGCGAGATCAGTTCGACTGTAGCGTAAGGATTAGGCCATGAGTAGCCTGATTCTTCCGAATAAATGGACTAGCCAGCCGCAGTATCCGGTCGAGATTGACTGGAGCAATCCGCTAGCGCGTGGGTTAGTAGTTGCAAATACCCCATTTACAAAAAATAATATAGTAACAAATGATGCCCCCGTTCTTAATACCGGTGTATCTGTTACGGTTGATGGGATTAGTACCTACACAGCAACATCTGGTTTATTGGGTTGGGGGATCAGTACAAGTTCAAATTACACCTTTTTGTCTTTTGGCAAATTTCGTGTAGGAGCGGCACGAATTAGTGCGATAGCTGCGTCCGGCGCAAACCAAACTTTATATTTCGATACTTTAAATACAGGCTCAATAAAACTATACAAATATAATGGTTCTTATCCGCTCATGGTCGATACCGGAATTATCGGAGTCGAGGGCCAGATACTCAATACAGCGGTAACCAGTAATGCCTCCGGGGTGTCAGTTTTTATCAATGGTAAATCGGCTGGGTCGACCGCTACCACCCTCGATCACACAAATATAAATCAAGCGGGTTTTATTTATCGGCAAGGAGCGACAACTTATCCCGATGTTCTTAAAGGACTAGGATTTTTCCTTGCATTTAATAGGACGCTATCTGCATTAGAAATAAAATCACTCTCGGATAACCCGTGGCAGATTTTCAAATCCCAGTCGCGCAGGATATGGGTAGTCGGGGCGGGCGGTGGTGTATCACTGTCGCTTACAGGCCAGTCACTCACTGCAAATCTAGGTGCTCTATCTGCATCTGTAACATCTTCTGTAACTGGAAATCAGACAACATTACAGCAAGGAACGATTACAGCCAATGTAAGTCAAACACTTACAGGACAAGCAATATCTTTAGTACAAGGTTCTGTATCATCTGATGTAAGCACTGTAATAACTGGGCAAACAGTATCTTTAGCGCAAGGGTCAGTAACAGATGCTTCTAGTGGTAATGTTACAAAGGCACTCTCTGGGCAAAGTCTCTCTGTATCACAAGGTGCATTAACTGCATCTATCAGCCTTGCGCTTAATGGGCAAAGTATTGTTTTAAGTGGTGGGGCAGTATCTTCATTAGTTAGTTCTGCTCTTACAGGACAACAAGCATCTGTTCAGCAGGGAATCCTATCTGCAAATGTATCTGCTGGATTAACGGGGCAAGCTGTTGTTATATCCAATGGAACGGTTGCTCAAGCGGGTTCTGATGTTACAAAAGCGCTCACAGGCCAACAGTTAAGCATCGCCCTTGGAGTTCTGCTAGAGAAAAAAACAATCGCCAGACCGTCATCAGATACTACTGCTGGTGCATGGTTGCCTAGTGCTGGAAGTTCGCTATATGCCACTCTCGATGAAGTGTCGCCAGATGATGCGGATTACATTTATACCAATAGCGTTAGTACCTGCAAAATAGCATTGAATGCCGTTACAGACCCATTAACATCCTCAGGACAGATTGTGAGTTATAGAGTATGGAGTCCAAATAGCGATGGGCTTACTGTAAGACTCATGCAAGGAACAACAGAGATCGCCTCATGGACGCATACAGTATTGCCCACTTCTCCAACAACCTATCAACAGGCACTAACTGCTGGGCAGTGTGATGCGATAACAGATTATTCGACATTGGCTATTCAACTGGAATCAGTGTAATGGCAACCGATGTTAGAGTTAGTTGGCTACAGTTCGATACGTTAGGGATTGTAAAAGACGTTCGGGCAAGTTGGGTACAGTTCGATACATTAGGGATTACAAAAGACGTTCGGGCAAGTTGGCTACAGTTCGATCCGCTTGCAGCTCAGGAATCAAGACAAGGTGATGGTAGTGGATGGGATGGCTATTCTTATACTCACCATAAAACTGTAAAGCAATTCAAGAAAGAATTTGAATTACTTAGCTATGAAGAAATAAAGCAAGAAAAACATAGCGCAGAAATAAAGTTAAAACTTGCTAAAGCAAAACTAATTGAAGCCAATGAGTTTGGATTTGACTATGAAATAACGCGTCTAAAACTTGTTATCGCTATCGAACTGAACAAGATAAAAGCACTTGAATATCTTGAAGATCACAAGATAGCAGAAGCAAAAGTATTAAAACTCAAGAAGAGTATAGAAGCAGATTTAGTGTTTATTGCGGCCTACATGCTGGAGGAAGAATATGACTGATTTTGAGACTGGTTCAAACTTGCTGATCAAGTATTACGAAGATAGATTAAACATGATGGCATCACAAGCATGGAAGGATTTAATTGATGATGTTCAATCAATGATTGATGCAAACAATAATGTAATGGTTATTCAGGATGAAAAAACACTTCACTTCAAGCGAGGTGAAATTTCAATCATGAATTGGATACTTTCATTGGAAGAAATGACAAGGGTTGGGTATGAACAGCAAAAGGAGGAACGTCGGTGAGATTATTGATGGAATACGAATGTGATTCTGGGCATCTTACAGAGCGATACATTGATTCAGGCATTGATACTGTTAAGTGCAGTGTTTGCGATGGTGACGCACATAAAACACTTGGGCTGGGCACCATCATTCTTGATGGCACAGACCCAGGATTCCCCGGCGCCTATGAAAGATGGGCAAATGTTCGAGAACAGAGGCATAAACTTACCATGAAGAAGAACATGGAGCATGGTAGGGATAGGATGAAGTGAGTACTAACTTTTTTTATTTTTCTGAAATGTAAGTGGGCACTTGCTTTTTTATATTTGGTATGTTAATTTAACACCATAGCGCTTATTTTAGAGCGTGCGAAGGAGATAAAGATGGATGATCAAAGCAATGTACAAGAGGCAGAGAAATTTGCTGATGTTAGTGAGTTGGATACTGTTTCCGAACAAATCAAGGAACAGGAAAGCGCAGCAAAGGACGAACAAAAAAGTGTAATAGAAGATATTTTGCCGGAAGAATTCAAAGGCAAAAGTGCTTCTGAAATTGCCAAGCAAGCACTTTTTTACCGAAACCAGATGGGCAAGCAAGCCAATGAGTTAGGTGAGGTTCGGAAACTTGCTGATGAGCTGATTCAGTCACAACTGTACAAGCAGAAAGAACAAGTAGTCAGTAATGAAGTAGATATTTTTGAGAATCCAGATGAGGCAATTCGTAGGGCGATTGAGCGAAATCCAATGGTTCAATCTGCTGCATTGCAGGCAGAAAATTCTCGTAAATTATTGGCACAGCAACAATTGGCAAGCAAGCATCCTGATTATCAAAAAGTCATTCAAGATAGTGGATTTTCTGAATGGATCGGTAAAAGCAGGATTAGGCAGGAATTGTTGCAACGCGCTGATAAATACGATATTGAAGCTGCTGATGAATTGTTATCTACCTATAAGGATTTACGCGCAACACAGCAAAGCAAAGTCTCTGAGGTTGAAAAAACTGCAAGAGTCAAGGCATTGTCTGCTGCTGGTGTAGATTCGGGTGGAACTGGAGAAACCTCGAAAAAAATCTTCCGGCGTACTGACATTATGAGACTAATGCAGACTGATAGGAAAAAATATAATGCGATGCAAGACGAAATCATGCGGGCATATTCCGAAGGTCGCGTACGGTAATCCTTCGGTACTAATTCCAGTGCCGAATAAAATTTAAGGAGTTTTATTATGGGACTAGGAACCAACCAGACAGGCAGAACCGTTGCCGATAAGTGGATCGGCGAGATTTGGCAGGACGAGGCTATTGCGACGTATGAGGCAAAAACCATCATGCGCAACCTTGTCGAAGTATTTCAGCACCAGAAGAATAAAGGCGATGTCATCCATCGACCAAAACCTGGTCGTGGTAGCGCATCGGAAAAAACAGTTAATACTCAGGTTAATCTGATTGCTGATACTGCTGGTGAAATCCTTATCAGTATTAACAAGCACTATGAGTACTCAAAAATGTTTGAGGATATTGCCAATCTTCTTGCATTGAATGGGATGCGCCAGTTTTATACCAAAGATGCAGGTTATGCTCTGGCAAAACGGGTAGATGCTGAACTGCATATGCTGGGTGCGCTGGCTCAAGGAGGGACGGTATCTGCTGCGACTCTATATGAGACCGCCGTAATCGGTGGAGATGGCTTGACTACCTTCTCTGGCGCAGCTAATACTAATACAGGTAATGGCACAGCATTGACTGATGCTGCCCTACGCCAAGTCATGCAAACGCTGGAGGATTCTGATGTAAATACCGGCGAATGTGGCTTGGTTGTTCCTCCTACTGTCATCAAGACTCTGCGTGGTATTGCTCGATTCACTGAGCAGGCATTTGTTGGTGATGGCAGGACTATCCGAACAGGCCGCATTGGTAATCTGTACGGTGTAGAGGTTTATGCGTCCAGTGTGTGTCCGTGGATTCACGTTAATAGTGTGACTGGTACTCAATCAGGTCGCGTTATTACTGATGATACGGTGCAAGCCTCTGCTGCGCCAACAGGTGTAGCTTTTGTAGATGATTTCGGTCAGACGGTTAACTGGTCTAGTGGATCAGACACAAAGTATCGTGCTTGTCTGATGGTTCATCCTGATGCAATGGTATTGGCCGAAGCACAATCTGTTCGCACTCAACAACAGTACAAGCAAGAGTATCTTGGTTATCTGGTTACTTCCGATTGTATCTTTGGTACTGCTGAACTGCGTGATTATGGGAGCATTGCTCTGATTGTCCCAGCTTAACGGTGTAATCACTTAGTTTGGTGTGATTTGACATATCCTCCGGTGTAATTACACGCCGGAGGATATATTAAAAAAGGAGAACAATCATGGCTTTAACAGTTAAAGTTGAGCAGGGAACCAAGCAACTTCAAGGCGTATTCAAGGAACTTTGGGTAGTAACGCTTGCAGGTCTTGACTTTGCTAATGCGGCAACTGGTTCAGGTACATTCACATCTATTGATGTCACTGTACCTGGTGTTGCAATCGGCGATATTGTAATAGGTGTTTCGGTAGGTGTTGATACCGTTGATGCTGTAATTGGCGGCGCAGTAACGGCTGCTAATATAGTTACGTTAACGTTGTTGAATAATACCGCAGGTGCAGTTGACCTTGTAGCTACCAGTGGGAAATTGCTGGTAGGTCGTCCAGCTTGGTGATAATCCCCCGCTTCGGCGGGGGTTTTAACATTTGGGGTAAAGATGAAAGTAACTTTTCGCTGTAAGCAATCTGGCAATACAGTCTCATTCAGTGACCCAACTGATATTAAATCTATGCGTGAAGAAACGCACTATGAGGAAATTAAAGATGAAGCCCAAGAAACCAATGCCAATGAAAATGCCGATAAAAAAACCAGCCAAGAAGTATTGAAAAGGCGTGGTAGGCCAGCAAAAGTAGGCGTTAGTGATGCTATTGGAGAGTTGTAATAATTTACGAGTGCTAGGAATAATTTTATGAGTCTATTTAATCGTTCTGTCGCAACAGCAAATATAGGCTCACTCCAACCATTCGCTAATGGCTTCAGTAAAAATAATCCGCAATTCGGATTCACAACCCCAAAAGATACGCTGTCTACACAAGGCGATTCTTATACCCTTGGCGGGAACACCTATAAAGTCAGTGGAAAGGGATATAAAACAAAGGTATACCAGCAATCAGGAGATACGTGGAACCCCGTAACAGGGAACGGTACTGCCCCCGCTTCGCTTCAATTGTCCGCTGCGATCAAAGACCCCCGCTTGGCCTCATGGTTAACTACGGATGACCCAAGCATCAAATACGACGACCTGATTCGATCAACATGGGCGAAAGACCCAACACAAGCTTTGGCGGTATATGGGCAACAAGCCGCCAGAAAGCCGGGTGGAGTTGATCCGACACCAGATAGTGCATGGTTCACTGATGCGAATTACTGGCCTTCTGTCATGGCGGGGTTTGATGGTAGCACGCCTGCGCTAACCCAATCGGTCAAGGAATTGGGTACCGCTACGCCGCAAAACGTAGCAGCACTGAACCAATGGCGTTCGGACATGTCGCCCGGCGCGCAGCACGATAGGAATGATCCGGATAAAGGCCTGTTTGGTGGCGGAATCCTCGGCGCGCTGGCACCTGTCGCACTAGGCTTTGCGCTTGGCCCGGCTGGATTGGGATTATCCGGCATAGGCGGCGGCGCACTGGCAGGCGGTATCACCTCGGCGGTGTCTGGCGGAAATATCCTCAAGGGCGCAGCATTAGGTGGGCTGGGTGGAGGACTAAGCAATTATGCCAGCACCAATTTCTCGTCGGCCCCATCAGCCGGATTTGCTGGAATATCCCCTGCACAATTTGCCACAACCGTAGGCAAGGCAGGCGTTGGTATGCTGGGCGGCGCATCGCCCACGCAGGCATTGACGGGTGGATTGAGCAGTCTGGCAGGTACATCAGCGGCCAGCAACTTTGATAACCCATGGCTCAAGAATCTGGCGGGGACTACCGCGAGCACGGCGGTACGTGGCGGCGATATTGGCAATGCCGCAATTGGATCACTTTTGGGGACAACGGCGAAATTCGGGGCGAGTCAAACCGATAACCCATGGTTGAAGCAACTGGCTTTATCTTCGCCTGGAATGATAGGGCAACTCATGAATAATACCCCGCCGCAACAACCTCGACCACAACAGGCACAACAAGGACAAATGCCAGGACAAATGCCGGTCTGGGTGCGTCAGGCAATGGTCGCTTTAGGTCAAAAGGGTTATAGCGAACAACAGGCCAAGCAGATGATTCAACAGAGAGGACGGGGTTAATTATGGCTAATTGGTGGGATTCTTACATGACGGATACGCCGTCTTATCTTGACCCTAACTTGACTGGGTACTATCCAAACTCTTCCGTGGGCGGGATTGATTTATCCAACTCAAGCCCGCAATGGTGGAACTCCCCTACCTATTCTGACCCCTCGTATGGCACCAGTTATCCGTCCGCTGGGGATACGTGGTCGAATACTCAAAATTCAAATTACACATGGTCGCCCACAGGAGATGCCTCGGTGACTGGCCCGACAGGTGGTAACTGGTGGGATAGTGTTCCTTCTTTTCTATCTTCTGGCGCAGGCGCATTACTCTCTGGTGGAGCACAACTCGCAGGTGGCTTGCTATCGGGGAATGCCACCAAAGGAGCAGCGCAAACGAGTGCGGATGCCCAATTGCAGGCAGCACGGATTGCCGCCGATGCCGCTAAATTCCGGCCTGTTGGTGTAACAACCAACTTTGGCAGTTCCAACTTTGGGTATGACACAAACGGCAATATCAACAGTGCCGGGTATTCCCTATCGCCACAGTTGAAATCCCAGCAAAATACGCTCATGGGAGCATCCAACCCGTTGCTCTCGCAATTCACTGGCGCACAAGCTGCTACAGCGCCGATGGGCCAGGCCGCAAATACCATGATGGGGCTTGGTAATAGTTACCTATCAACTACGCCACAGCAACAAGCACAGCAGTACATGAATGAACAACAAGCATTGCTTGCTGCGCCAAGAGCTAATGAGCTTGCAGGTATTCAGGAGCGATTGAATGCACAGGGGCGTGGCGGGTTGGCAATAGGTGGCAATGCTGGGCAAATGGCTACAAACCCAGAATATGCGGCCTATTACAACGCGCTGCAACAGCAAGACTTGGGTTTGGCTGCACAGGCTACTCAAGGCGGAATGGATTACGCCAAGTTTGGTGGGAATATGGTAAGTGCCGGTGGGAGTATGCTGAATAGCATGTATGGGACACAATCTGCTGCATTCAATCCCTATAACACGGCATTAGGTGGGGCAGCAGATATTGAGAAATTAGGCCAGAATGCAATGGATACAGGCATTAACATTGGTGCTAAGGGGACAGCAGCGAATGCTCAGTCTGGATTACTTTTGGCTAATGGAATGACTAATGCAGCACAAACAATGCAACCAGCAAATGCCTATAGCCCATTAGGGACTGGACTTATGAACATCGGGAATACGCTTGGACAATATGGGCAAAGCGGGCAGTATAGATTTGACCCATTTACAGGAAAGGCAATCTAATGGCAGATCAAACTAATAGCTTGGTGGCTGGATTATTTGGGCTAGACCCATATCAGATTCAGCAACAGCGTAATCAGCAATCTCAAGACTATGCAGCAAAAGTTGCCGGGATGGACGGATTCCAAGCGGCTAAATTTGGCATTGGACAGGGCGCGGCAGGACTTACCCGTGGTATTGCCGGAATGATGGGCATGGTTGATCCTATGGAGCAAGAGGCACAACAGCAGCAAGCAATGCTACAGGGGGTAGACACAAATGACCCAGCATCACTACGCCAAAGAGCATTGCAAATTCAAGACCCGAAAATGAAAATACAGCTTGGCATGCTTGCAGATCAGATTGAATCAAAGGCTGCTGAAACTGAGCTTAAAAAAGCACATGCTGCTTATTTCAGTAAAGGTGGAGCATCTAGTGGATCAAGCCAAAAGTTAGCAAAACTTTCAATAGCGAGAAATGACGCTCTTAAAGCAGGGATCAATGGTGGCTTATCTGGACAGGAGTTAATGGATTTCGTTGACCAACAAGTACAAGCTGTATCTAATTTATGGGATCAGCAAAATCCATCTACGATTACTACACCTGCTGTCGCATCTAATGCTAACTCGACAATGACAGATAATTCGGCGATTCCATTATCTGACAATGTATCAATTTCTAATGACTTAAAGATTACTCAAGAGAAGAAAGATTTGATGATTGAAGAAGCAACTAAAATGGGTGATATGAAAGCTGTTGAGGCGATAAAAAAACTTCCAATTGAAAAGCCACCTGTATTTTTGCAGTCAAAAGCAAAAGTAGCCGGTGATGTAAAACTTGCTCAAACAACTGCTGAAAAAGACCCAATGCTTGCAGCAAGAGAAGCCGCTGCAAAAGAAGCTGGAAAAGGTAGTGCAGAATCGAGAAACAACTTTTATCAACAGGCTAGTGATGCTAATGTAAGCGTACAGAAATTGGATCGTGTCATAAACGAGATCGATAATAGTAGTTTCATGCCAGGGGCATTTGCTGACTTACGTACTTCAATTAACAAATCTATTGCACTGCTTGGCGGTAGAGAGGCAGCAAAAAATGCGAGTGATTCTGAAATCATGAATGCTCTTTTAGGGCAAGATGTATTTAATCTCATGGGCGCTCTTGGTTTGGGGTCAAAGCAAATGGATACACCTGCGGAGCGTGAATTCATGCGTGAGGTATTAGCTGGAACAAGGACAATGGAGCGTAGCTCTTTGAAAAGGCTCGCTGAGATCAGAAAAGCTGATGCACAATCAACTATTGATAGATTCAATAGCGAGGTTGATTCTGGTTCATGGGATGATTGGTTTAAGCAATCAGGACGCTCAAAGAAAAAATTTGGAATCAATGAATCAGTTAACAAACCTACAGTGAGTAATTGGTAATGTCACGCAATATAACTGTTACTTTCGATGATGGGTCAACGCATGTTTATCAGAATGCGCCGGGTACAATTACACCTGATATTGTGCAGAAAAGGGCTGAGGCTGAGTTTGGTAAAAGTGTAACTGGTATAGACGGTGGTAAATCTTCCATAAAGCAAGCAGCTCCCCCTGCACCACAGCAAGAGCAGTCCATGTTTAGCAAGTATGTTACTAACCCATTGAAGGAAGTATTAGGAACTGTTGCAGAGCCAGCAATGCAAATGGCTTCTGGATTTATCGCAAAGCCTGTTTCAGAGGTAATGGGATTATCTGCTGTTGCGCAAGAGCTAATGAATCCTCAAGGGCGTGATCCAGAAGGATTTAAGAACCATATTGCTAATGCGCTTACTTATCAACCGCGTACTACTAGTGGGAAGTTCATAACTCAGAATATCCTTGCCCCAATAGGAGGTGCTATTGATGCTACCGCTGGCGCAGGGGCTTCTGCTTTAGTCGATAACCCAATTACAAGAGATATTGCTCCATCTTTTGCAAACAGTGATATTGCAAAGTCTGGAGTAAAAGAAGCTCTGCTGCAATCGCTTAACTTTATAGGGGCAACTGCTCCTGATAAAGTGAAGAAGGCTATCGAGTCATCCAATGCTGGGAAACTTGATGAAATCAATAGTGCTTTCAATCAGCCACGGATTGAGGCTGCAAAATTAGCTGTCGATAAATACGGCCTGTCTTTAGACCCTGTAGTATCGAATCCAAACAAGATGAACACCCTGCGAGTCAGTGCCGCTGGTCAAGACCATCTGCTCGCATTGATACGCCGTCAAAACGAACCAAAAGTTGCGAACATATTGAAATCTGATATTGGCATTCCAGAGAATGTTCCGCTGACATCAAAGGCTGTATTTGATGATGTTCGTAATCAAGCTGGAGTTGCAAAAAAACAGATTCAAACAATGTCAGGATTTGCAGATGATGGCACTACCGCAACAAACATCGCAGCATTACAGCCTGATGCTTTGATTGGCGCAAAGGCAGTAAGTAAGAAGGTGTCAAACTTAATATCTGAAGCTAACAATGTTATTTCAAGTCCTAACATTGCTGGCGCAAGACTTGTATCCGAAATAGAAAATCTACGCAAAAATGCACGTGATATTTATAAGGGCACAGATATAAAGCCAACACAGCGTATTGTTGCCGATACATATATGGGTATTGCGAATGAGCTTGAATCATTGATTGAACGTAATCTGCAAGCTAAAGGTAATACTCAATTACTTAATGATTTTCGTGATGGTAGAGTAAGAATGGCGAAAGCGTATTCATTGGAATCCGCAACAGACTTAAATACTGGTTTAGTTGATCCCATGAAACTTGCAAAGATGACGGCAAGGGATAATGCCATAACTGGAGCTTTTGCAGACATTGGGAAAATAGCAGGGAACTTCCCGGAATCACTAGGTATTAAGCCTGGTGCTGCTGGCGGATTAAAAGAAATGATACCAACCAGAATTACAAGAACAGGTGGTGGCGGTACTGCTGGGTATCTTGTTGGTAGCGCATTTGGATCACCGTTAGTTGGTGCGGCACTTGGCGCAGGGGCCGGGGAATTGTTTGGAAATATGTACGCCAAACGATTGGCAACTAATCCATCAGTCCAAAGGGCAGCATCAATCCCTACTGGAGATATTGGCATGTTTCGTAAAGTTGCCCCCTACGCCGTGCCGCCGGCAATCGGTGCAGGTCTGTTTTCGCCATACGTAAAACAACAGCAGGAGCAACAGCAATGACGTACCTACAAGTTGTTAATTCAGTATTAGCCAGACTTCGTGAGGATGCTGTAGCTTCCGTATCCGCCACTGCCTATTCGCTGCTCATTGGCAAGTTTGTGAATGATGCCAAGCGACAGGTAGAAGATGCATGGAAGTGGGACGCCATGTCTAAAACGCTTCCACTAACCACGGCTGCTGGCGTATCCACTTATGTTCTTGCAGGTTCAGGATTGAAGCCAAAGCATCTATCGGCTAACGACATAACCAATAGGGCTGAAATAAATAACGTCCCGATACAGTGGATATTCGATGAACAGCAGTTGGCAACGGTGAGTAATGCGCCTCCAACCTATTACGCATGGAACGTGAATGACGGTACGGATAGCAAGGTAGAGCTATTCCCTACACCCAATGGGGCATACTCGTTGAAGTTTAATCTGTATGTTCAGCAAGCTACATTAGTAAATGATGACGATATTCTTATCCTGCCGAGTGAAGCTATTGAGATGGGCGCGTATGCCCGCGCATTGGTAGAGCGCGGCGAGGATGGTGGGTTATCAAGCTCTGAAGCCTATGGGCTTTACAAGGGGATACTCGCAGATCAGATTGCGCTGGAGGCATCGCGGTTTGTTGAAAACGATGTTTGGATAGCAGTTTAATGGCGCAGTCGATAACACCATTCTCAATATCAGCCCCTGGGTTCATGGGGCTGAACAAGCAGGATGCACCTGTTGACCTGTCATCTAACTTCGCCCTTGAAGCGACGAATTGCATTATCGACAAAGCAGGGCGTGTCGGTGCTCGCAATGGGTGGGAAACAATTCATAGCGCGAATGCCAATTTAGGTACTGCAAACATTACCTGCATTGGCGAGTTAATCGAGAATGACGGAACAACAACCATCCTTGCTGCTGGCAATGGGTTTCTATTCAAACTATCTGGCGCTACGCTAACCACACTGACTTATGGCGGTGGTGGAGTCGCGCCGACAATCTCTGCTAACAACTGGACATTTACACAGTTGAACGGGATTGGGATTTTCTTTCAGCGTGGCTATGATCCGCTGATATATAACCCTGCTGTTTCCACAACAACATTCAGGAGAATGTCAGAACATGCAAGTTATACAGGGACAATTCCACAGGCAAATGCAGGGCTAAGTGCCTATGGGCGAATATGGGTTGCCGATACGACTACCGATAAGAATACGGTTAAGTGGAGCGATGTTATTACGCCGCAAGTATGGACTGCTGGTTCATCTGGCAGTTTGAACCTGCTTGGTGTATGGCCTGCTGGTGGTGATGAGATTGTCTCGCTGGCAGCACACAACAACTTTCTGATTATCTTTGGACGCAAGCAGATACTTATTTATTCTGGTGCTACAACACCATCGACAATGGCATTGAGCGATAGCATCAATGGCATTGGGTGCATTGCGCGAGATTCAGTACAGAATACCGGAGAGGATATTATCTTTCTGTCGAATGATGGTGTAAGGTCATTGATGAGGACGATTCAGGAGAAATCATCGCCAATTCGGAACATAAGCAAGAACGTCAATGATGATGTTATCGCCTATTCGAAATTCGATACGCTGGATAATGTCAAATCTGTTTATTCTAGAAGCAATCAGTTTTATTTACTTACTTTCCCCGCTTCCAGCATTACTTATTGCTTCGATATGCGATATCCATTGCAGGATGGTTCATCAAGAGCAACCATATGGACTAGTATCAATCCAAAGGCATTTTGCGACTCAAAAAGTGGAACGTTGTATCTTGGAGAGCCGGGCAATCTGGCAAAGTATTCTGGCTATTTAGACAACGCAGCGACTTATCGACTATCGTACTTTACGACATGGATTGACTTTGGCAATCCTATTCAAGCATCCATCCTCAAGAAAATCATACTCACACTGATTGGCCTTACATCGCAGTCAATTATTGTAAAATGGGCTTATGATTTTTCAAGCGTTTATAGTTCTCAATCGACAACAGTTCAAAGTGGATTCACTATTGCAGAGTATGGCATTGCCGAATATGGAATTGATGAATACTCAGGTGGGACAGACATAAGCACTGTATCAGTCAATGGAACAAAGTCAGGGAAAGTTCTGCAATTCGGATTGGAAGTTGAAATATCTGGATATAGTTTTTCAATTCAGAAGATTGACTTATTCACCAAAGATGGGAAATTGAGATGAGCAACTATACAAAAATCACTGATTTTGCTGCTAAAGATGCGCTATTGCATGGCAACCCAAGCAAAGTTGTCACCGGCACTGGACTAGGTGCTGAATTTGATGCGATTGCTACGGCTGTTGCTACTAAGGTAGATGTTAACGGCGCACTTGGTACGCCATCATCAGGTGTGGCGACTAACCTGACTGGCACGGCTGCTGGGCTTACTGCGGGCAATGCCACGAACGCTACGAACGCTACGAACGCTACGAACGCTACGAATGCCACGAACGCATCACAATTAGGTGGTGTAGCTGCTTCAGGCTATGCAAGGTCTGGTGCTAACTCCGACATCACCAGCATGACCGCATTGACTGCCATCAACCGCACAGGTGGAACTTCGATTAAAGGGATCAATACCAATACCGCTGCGGCAGCTGGTGACGTAGGAGAGTACATTGAAAGTTTCGTAGGGCCGGTCAGCGCGCCCGCTTCCAATACTTATGGGGACATCACCAGTATCACGCTTACGGCTGGAGATTGGGATATTTCGTCAATAGCGGTTTCTATCATAAATACCGGGGTAAGTATTACCTCAGTAGTCAGTGGGATTGGTACGTCGTCAGGAGCTTCGGGGGTGGGGCTAGTCAATGGGGACAATCAAGGATCCTCAGTGCCGCCAACATCCCAATATCTAGCGGCGATCACCATTCCCCCTAAAAGGGTTTCTATCAGCGCCACGACGACCTATTATCTGAAAATGTGGATGTCCTATGCAAGCGGGACGCCGCAATTCCAGGGTCGCATATCGGCAAGGCGGGTACGATGAGAATCACCGAACTCCAACACCCCGGCGAACCCTTCTGGCTCTACTGGCTCGGGAACGCTACCGCCATTGACGACACGTATGTCAAATCAGTCGGCATCGCATGGCTGTTCAAAGAGGGCGGCAAGTGGAAGTTCATTCCACGGATTACCGGCCAGCAAAGCCTGTTCTTCAATGCGGTGTTTTTCCTACGGATGTCACTTCCCTTTGGTATTTTCTTTTCCTTTCGCTGGTCGGCATCCAGTGTCAAGAAAGCCCTTTTTCAGACAGGAATTGGCTGGGCGCTGAATGGAAGGCTCAAGCTGCTGTTCAGGATTCAATCTGACCTGTCTAGTGCCAGGGGGGTAACCGGAGCTAATACGGGGCAAAGCCCATCTTTTTGCTATGGCCCCCATTAATCCTCTCTGGTTGATCCCTGCCTTCATCGCTGGCGCACTTTTCGGGTTTTTTGGTGCGTACTGGCTTGCCTTGGCGGTCGACAAGATGTTCCAGACGATCAGGGAAAGGGCGCACCTCGAATGATTCGAGAACTCGTTATCTGCCTTGTGATGGCGATGGTGATTGCGGCGGCGGGATTGCTGACGCTGAACGCGATCCTGCCCGTCGAGTATGCATTGGGCAACATGTTTCGATTTTTGGCAACTCAAAATTAAGGGGCGAAGTATGTACGAATACAAGGGCGAAGAGCGGCGCACACGCGAGGCTTTGAGCGAGGAAGAAATCGAAATCATTGCCGAAAGAGCGGCGGAGAAAGCCATGCTAAAGATGACGAATCAACTCTATCAAGAAGTCGGCAAGGGCGTCATATCCAAAATCTTGTATCTCGTCGGCATCGTGACGATTGCCGCATGGGCATGGATGCACAACAATGGGTGGCTCAAATAATGTCCAGCCGGAAACTGATTGACCTTGTACAGCCTGTTCGTGACAAGGCAGAAGCCTTCGTCAGGGAATGTGCCGATGCGGGCATTGATGTCCTGATCTACTGTACTTACCGCTCATCAGAAGAACAGAACGAACTCTACAAGATCGGACGTACGCTCCCCGGCAAGATCATCACGAATGC
>OFRB01000113.1_pt1 | contig 21335 bp, 22 predicted proteins | sample 1543021 | NCBI WGS metagenome assembly OFRB01 (sample SAMN07774230, study PRJEB24372) | wastewater metagenome | isolation source: Exp Tend CN 0WW | collected 2016-02
GGGATGGGGATGGGGGGTATGCCCAGTACTGGGGCCCGGGGGGGTGGGGTGTATGAAGGTACCATCCCCCTGTAGCTTTCTGAAATTTTCAAAATGTGTTATTTTTATAGCGCGCGAAAATTTTTTGGAGATTGAATGGGCAAGTTGACGAGGTGGAGATACGCACATCTTGATGAGATCGTCGAATCCAGAGGAATGGATTGGATGCATGATATTCTAATGGACAGATTGTCGGCTGGTGATAATCCACAGGATATTGCGCGTGAGGAGTTTGATCTGCCTTGGTATATTGTCCGGCAGTGGATCGAGAAGAATTGTCCTGATGCTGTTGCACTGGCAGGAAGGGCGAGGGCAGATTCGCTGGAATGGAATGCATCGGAAATTGTGGCTAACGCGACGCCGGATACGGTGAGTTTGGCGAAGCTGCAATCGGATCATATGATGAAGATTGCGGGGAAGCTGGACCGGGCGAAGTGGGGCGAGGTTAAAGACAAGGTAGTATTGAACACGGTGAATGGGATAGATTCGGCATTGGGTGGATTTGCGCTGGCATTGCTGGACAAGATGCGTGGTAGGGTTGATCAGCAGCAGACTATTGTCGAGGTTGTAGATTACGAGACGGTTAATAGCGGGGGGAATGAGCGAGGTTCAGATGAGTGAATTTAATCCTGAAGTACAAAAGATGCTTCACGGACTATCAGTTGAAGATGCGATACGATATTGGAATGAAGTTGAAGAAGAGGGTCGTCGGAATAACAATCTGAATCAGGCCATTCGATTTTTGTGCATACATGACTTGTACTATTTGCTAGTCAGGGCATGCAAGCGAGTTGATCTTCTTCCCTGTGTTGGGAGGGAAGGATATATTGACAACCAGTTCTCATTTGATCGATGCCGGGAAGTGGAAGCGAACCCGAACGGTTATATAGATTTGTGGAGTCGTGAGCACGGGAAGAGTAGTGTAGTGACCCTTGGGCTTACATTGCAGGATATATTGAAAAACCCAGAAGTGACTATAGGGATTTTTTCTCATACTCGGCCAATAGCTAAGGCGTTCTTGCGGACACTGATGAGAGAGATTGAGGGAAATACAATTTTGCATGCTGCATTTCCCGATGTGTTATGTGGAACGGATATTCGTGCCTATGCGAAATTTTCCGAGGATGATGGGATTGTATTGAAGCGGAAGTCGAACCCGAACGAGGCGACTGTTGAGGCGTGGGGATTGGTGGATGGTATGCCGGTTTCAAAGCACTTCCAGATTTTGCTTTATGATGACATTGTGGTGCAGGGTAGCGTGAGTACGCCGGAAATGATTGACAAGACGATGAATGCTGTTGAGCTTTCATATAATCTTGGAAAGATAGGTGGATTTAAACGGGCAGTTGGAACGCGGTATCACTTCAACGATGCTTACCGGGCAATGATTGATCGCGGGACATTCAAGGCTAGAGAGTATCCCGGAAAGACAGGAGGAACAGAAGATGGTGAAAGTGTTTTGTGGAGTGAAGAAATGCACAGACAAAAAAGACGGGACATGGGGCCACACACTTATGCGAGTCAGATTTTGCTAAATCCAAAAGCGGATTCGTTGCAAGGGTTCAAGCGTGAATGGATACAAACCTACACGCAAATGCATGGCAAGACAAACAATTACCTGTTGGTTGATCCGGCTAGTAGCAAAAAAAGAGGGAGTGATTACACGGCAATGATTGTTGTTGGTTTGGCGACCGATGGTAATTACTATGTGTTAGACATGATTCGTGACAGATTAAGTTTGACGGAGCGAGTTGACCGCTTGTTTGAGTTGCATAGGAAATGGAAGCCTATACAGGTGCGTTATGAGAAGTATGGGGCGCAGTCAGATATTGAGCATATTTTGACGCAGCAGGAAAAGCAGACTTATCGTTTCAGGATTACAGAAGTAGGTGGGCAGACGAAAAAGGTTGATAGGATAGGCCGGTTAATCCCATTATTTGAACAGGGGCATGTGTATTTGCCTGTGAGTTTGCACAAGACGAATTATGAGAAAGTCACTGTTGATCTTGTCCATTCATTTATTGAAGAAGAATTCGTCCCATTTCCCGTAGGAATTCATGACGATATGTGCGATGCATTAGCGCGCATCCTAGAACCTGACTTACCGTTGATTTGGCCGAAGGAAGAATCTATAAAGCCACAAAGATCAAAACCTGTTTCTCATAAGGGTTGGAGGTAAGGGATGGTAGTAGTTATTGACAAGGCGATAGTATAAATCTATCATTTGGATAAATTTACCGTATATATCACTATGGCTAAAAAACCCAAGGAAGCAAAAAATGATGAGTTTGCTATTCTCAGGGAGAAATTCACGAAATTAGCGGACTCGTGGTCTGATGACCGGAAACGCTATAAGGAGGATATGCACTTCTTGCATATTGACCATTGGCCTACTGGAACACGGGCAGCGCGGGAAAATGATCTGGTTAATCCAAGGTTATGCCTTCAAATAGATCAATTATCTCAGTTTCAGAGACAGATAATCAATGATTCACGTCAAAACAGACCACAGATAAAGGTTCACCCAGTTGATAGCAAGGCAGATGTAGATACGGCTGAAATGCTCGATGGACTATGCCGTCACTGGCAAGAAGCAAGCAATGCGGACACGGCTTACGATGTGGCGCTTGAATCTGCTACAGGCGGTGGATTCGGGTTCTTCCGTATTATGCACGACTACTTAAACGACGGGACATTTGAGCAGGACTTCTTCTTTAAGCAGGTTCAAAATCCGCTCACTGTTTATTATGGAGAACATAAGGAGCTTGATGGATCAGATGCGCGGGAATGCTGGATTATCGAGGATATTCCACGGGATGACTACGAAAAGGAATATCCTGACGCGAAAGTCGAGTCATGGCATGGTGAAGATTCTAAATATGGTGAATGGGTTGGGGAGACTGTCCGCGTAGCTGAGTATTACGAAATACGCGATGTGCCAACAATGATGCACCAGCTTGAAGATGGTTCAACATGTTCTGACGAAGAATATCAGAATGCTGTTAATAATGGGGCAGAAGCATTCCCTATTCTAGCTTCACGCCAAATTATTAAAAAGAAACTATATTGGAGCAAATTGAATGCAGTCCAGTATTTGAATGAACCGACTGAGGAGCCTGGCGACAGGATTCCAGTTTTCCCAGTATGGGGGAATGTTCATAATATTGATGGGAAGGTCATTCGTACTTCCTTAATCCACAAGGCCAAGGATGCACAGTTGCTATATGACTATGCGCAGACGGCTTTTGCTGAACGAGTGGGTCAGACGCCGGAAGCGCCGTGGATTGCCGCTGTAGGACAAACGGAAAACTTCGAGTCAGAATGGGATGGTTCGGTAAGTGTTCGTGTCCAGCATTACAACCCCATTGACATCAATGGGCAGACGCTACCTCCTCCACAGCGACAGAATCCATCGGATGTTCCCGCTGGATTTGCACAGGTTATGCAGATGGCCGAGCATGGCATACAGACATCGCTTGGCATGTATGCGGCATCTATTGGGAAAAAAGGCAATGCCACCAGTGGTGTACAGGAACAAGAACAGGCCCGTAAAGGCGATGTATCGAGTTTCCATTACCACGATAACCTGTCACGGGCAATCCGTTCTGCCGGACGATACTTGATAGCAGCTGCACCCTATGTGTTAGACACAAAGCGGGTTATCAGAATCCTTGGCCTGGATGGAAAGCAGAAACAAGTCCAGCTTGATCCTGAGCAACAGGTTGCAGCGCAGAAAATCCCAACAGCCAATGGGGTAAAGAGCATCTTCAATATCGGGATAGGAAAGTACGATGTGGCTGTGGATGTAGGCCCAAGTTACCAAACGAGCCGACAAGCGGCGGGTGCGGGAATGTTGTCACTGGCCCAGGCTGACCCGACCATGTGGCAGACACATGGGGATTTGATTGCTGAAGCCCAAGACTGGCCAGAATCACAACGCTTCGCCAAGCGGTCAAGGTTGCTTCTTCCACCACAGATTCAGCAAGCAGAGAGTGAAGAAAATGACAATCCAGAAGTGCAGCAAGTCAAGATGATGGCACAACAGGAGATTCAAAAGCGCGAACAGGCATTGCAACAGATGCAACAGCAGATGCAGGAAATGGGGCAGAAACTTCAGCAACTTGAGATTCAGAAGGGCGCTAAAGATGGCGACTTGCAACTGAAGGGTGCTGATTTGCAACTCAAGGGACAAGAAATTCAGTTGAAAGAAAGAGAAATTTCAGTCAAGGAATTCGAGGCCGAAACGAAGCGAATGGAAGCTGCTAAGAAACTAGAAATTGAACGACTCCAAGTGGAGCACTCTTGCCGCATGGATGAACATAATATGCAAGAAAAAAATGAATCCATGAATTCAGAGCAACAAGAGGATTTAAAACTGACACAGATTATGCAGATGCTATCTGAATTGAAGGATTCTCAAAGCGCACAGCAAACGATATCTATCAAGCCGATTCGCAATGCACAAGGAATACTTGAAGGGGCAATTCAGGTTAAAGCAGATGGTTCAGAAGTACCTGTAACTATTCAATAAGGAGACATAACTATGGCACTAGCCTATTCAACTGCTATCCGGAATGCAATGCTGGACGCTGTTACCACAGGCGCAGGAGGTTCGGCGCTTCTACGGATTTATGACGGCACACGACCTGCCTCAGGGGGCACGGCAACTACCCTGTTGGCAGAACTGACCTGCAATGCAACGTTTGCGGCAGGGGCTTCCAGTGGTGTATTGACGCTTAATTCGATTACACAGGATTCATCGGCCAACGCCAGCGGTACCGCGACGTGGTTCCGCATTGTGAAGTCTGACGGGACAACGTTTGTCATGGATGGCAATGTAGGCACATCGGGTAGTGATCTGAATCTGACTACTACTACTATTGTTTCTACTCAACCAGTCAGCGTGACTTCCTTTGTTATTACCGAAGGCAATCCTTGATCATGACGCTCCGCGACGAAATCCTCTCCCGCCCTGACTGCGCCGATGCACTGGCGCGCAGGGATTGCGGTGAACTGGCGGCACTGCTCTCGGTAGGCCGCACCAAGGTGATTGACTACAGCATCGGCTACGGCACGGTGCTGGAAGTTTTGGGGGCAGAAGCGGGCGCCGCTTTCCTCGACGGCCTGACGACGCTTGCCGCGACAAGCAGCCCGGTCAAGTGGGCGCTCAAGCTCCTTGACCGTGGTGAGTTGAACATCGGAGCAGAGGCAACACAACAGCAACTGGATGCACTGACTACGGCAGGAGTAATGCCTCAAACCGTGGCTGATGCGCTCAAGGGGCTGGCGACGGTGTCGGAGGTGGTGACGGCGCAGGATGTTGCCCGTGTGTGTTGGTCAGATGATGGCACCTGGTTATTTTAAGGAGAAAATATGGCTATCGCACACGCAACCGTAGCAGCACAAGCCAGTGCCTCAAACGCCGCTGCAGGAACGACAACGGGTTCATGGATCGACCTAACAGCTGCGTATAAGGCATCAATTCTGGCATTGATAACCAATGGAGGAACCGGGCCAACTGTGGCTTGTACGGCACGGATTGATCTCTCGCCCGACAACGGAACAACGATATATACCGGAGCCGGAGGAGCATTTCAGGGAGGGATTGCGGCCAGCACAACGTATGCGGCTGAATTCAGCCTGCCGGAAGATACGATGTATGCGCGTATCGTTTTTACCGGAAACACAGGGCAAGCTGTAACTGTACAGGCCGATGCGACAAAACTGACAGGTATTTAATCCGCCATGCCGGATAAAAACAAACAGGGGAGAATCTTCCTCCTTGATCGAGCCAAGGCGCAGCAAACCGGCACGATCTGGCTGTCAGTCTTTCAGGAAGAAAAAACTGTCCGAGATTTAGTTAGCGGAACGAATCTCACGAATCCGGGCGGCTTCTCGATTGATGAGGGTGGCTCTGTTGCCACGTTCAATGGAGCGCAACAGCAGAATATTGCCTTTGTAGTACCAGTTTTGAATAACACTATCATTGCGGCTCGCGTCAAGGCAACAGCAGCGCAGGCCGCAAATCCGGGTGCCGCCTTTGGTATCTATGCGTCCAGTGGCGTTCAATCAGGTTTTGGTGTGGGGTTTGACACAGCCAATTCGGTAGGTTGTACTTACATTGATAATAGTGCCGCCGGAACGTTGGCAAGATCAGCTGGCTCGCTTAACAACTGGTATACCGTTTTTGTCCAGCATTTGGACAACCGCTCTACCTATGCATGGATTAATGGAAAACCTGCAACAACAGGGCAAGGGTCTGCGCACTCCTCCACCTTTTCCACGATCAATGAAATTTCCATCGGTGCTCAGCATCGTTCGTCTGGATTCTTGAGGCAGTTCAAAGGCAACATTGAATGGGCGGCGATATTAAATCTGCCCGTTGGCGCAAATAACGTTCTCACAGACGATTACGCAGAGTATCTGTATGAGAGTAATTATCCGTATTCGCTAGAGGCCAAGCCGAGCAGGATATTTTCAGCGGGTACAAGTAGTGGAAGCACTGGAACGGTTGCTGTAACCAATGCGAATGATACCTCCTCAGCATCGGGAGCGACCACGGTTACGGGATCGGTTGCCAAGAGCAATGCCAACGATACCAGCGCCGCTTCTGGAACGACGACCATCACGGGGTCATTGGCAAGAACCAACGTTAATGATACGTCTGCTGCGTCAGGCACGCCGACAGTTACCGGCACACTGGCAACAACCAATGCTAACGATACTATCAGCGCCAGTGGGTCAGTCGGGAATTCGATTACCGGCACCGTCGCCTATACGAACGCAAATGACACATTGTCGGCTAGTGGCACCACGACCATTGTTGGAACAGTATCAAGAACGAACGCCAATGACACGAGCGCGGCAAATGGCACGACAACAGTCATCGGAACAGTTTCCTATACCAATGCCAATGACACAGTAACCGCTAGTGGGATAGCAGGGACGATCAGCGGGACAGTTGCCTACACGAATGCGAATGATATAGCTACAGCGAGTGGAACAACACCAGAAACAAACCGTTATTCTGGAGGTTACGAGCAGGAATATACCAAGGGGCATCCATGGATATATCCCATTTCTCGCCCAAGAATTGAAGACATTATTCCAGAGGCAGAGCCAGATCTTGTAGAAGCCATTATCGCCGCTGTGGATGTGGCAGAAAACAAGGTAGATGCAGGAAAAAAGAATATCAGTAGTCCTATCGGTAGTCTGGAAAAAGAGTTTGCTGTTGCAGAAAAAGAACTTAAAAAATACCTTAAATCACAGAAACAGGCATGGGCAGAGGAATATGCAGCAGTAATCAAGGCAGAAACGGAATGGCGACAGGCAAGGCAGCAAGCATGGCAGCAACAGATTATTGAAGAAGATCAGTTATTGATATTATTACTGGCCGCTTGACCAGTGGCTTGACAGTATTAAACTATTAGCGTATAAATCTTGATAGGTTTATACTATCACTGTAATACCACGTCACTGACGGAGAAAATTGAATGAGCGAAGAAGACATTGTACCGACAGCCCCTGTTGCAGCATCAGTGGAGTCAGCAGTGCCAGAGCCAGAAGTTAGCGTAACCCCAGCTGTAGAAGAAGCTGTAGTCGAGCCAAAGGTATTAACTCCTGAAGAACAGCAACGCAAGCAGTTTGATCGAGATGCAGCAGCACAACGTAGGAAATATGAACGTGAGTTGCAGGCTGAACGAGAACAGAGAATTCGCCTCGAAGAACGACTGGCACAGCATCAACCAGCTAGACAAGCAGAAGATAACGAGCCAAAAATTGAGAATTTTGATAACTTTGACGATTATGTAACCGCCAAAGCGAATTTCGTAGCAGATAGACGGTTTGACGCAAAAATTGCAGAAGCATTGCAACGTACAGCGCAGGAAAGAGCGAACTCGGCGCAGATGGAAACCGAGGCGACATGGAATAGGCGTGTAGCGGAATCAGGTATTAGTGATTTTGACGATGTAATATCGTCATCCAGCGTACCGATGACGCAAGCAATGCAGCAAATGATTCTTGAAAGCAAAGTCGGGCCAAAAGTGGCGTATCACCTTGCCACTAACCCAGAAGAAGCAACCAGAATTGCAGGACTGACGCCCATAGGGGCGGTACGCGCACTCACGCTAATTGAGGAAGGCTTTAAGAAGCCTGTAGCAGTAACAAAAGCCACCCCTCCCATCACACCGGTTGGATCGCGGTCGACATCAATCAAGGCTCTAGTGGACGTGAAAGATTACGACGAATTCTCCAAGCGACGAGAGGCCCAAATCGCCAAACGGCGATAACCTTAATTTAGGAGTTAATTATGTCAAATGTCTTTGTTGTGACTGATATGGTCGCAAAGGAATCTTTGCGCATTGCGCACGAGAAAGCTCAGTTTATTGGCACGGTTGATCGCCAGTATGATGAGTCTTTTACCTACAATCCAGGCCGTGGTGCTCATGGTCAAACCCTGCGAGTTAAATCGCCCAACATGTACACGCGTCGTCAAGGTTCACGTGTTATGGCGGTGCAAGATCAAAACGAAATTTCTCAGACCATTACTGTGGCGACACAGGACGGTGTGGATATGCGCTTCAATTCGGCTGAATTGATCCAATCGGTTGATTCTGATGGTGCTTTCGACGAACTTTCGCGCAAGTACATACAGCCAGCAATTTCTTCGCTGGTATCTGGAATCGAGGCAGATTTTATTGCTTATTGCACCAAGGCAACATACAACTTGGCTGGCACAGCGGGTACTGCCCTGACTGATCTGGTTGTTCCGGGGGCTGCACGCGCCAAACTAAATCAGAATCTTGCTCCGAAAGACGGGAATCGTTACATCATGGCAGATTCTGTCACTATGGGTGGCATGGTCAATGGCCTAAAAGGGCTGTTCCAAGACTCTAGCCAAATCAAGCAGCAGTACCGTGAAGGGATGATGGGTCGTACCGCTATGGCCGACTGGTACGAAAACGACCGCATGTGGACGCTTACCAACGGGTCTGATGTGACTGTCACGATGGCGGCGGCTGCGGCGGTTACTGATGGCGGCAATACCATGACGATGGCTTCTGTCGCTTCTGCTCCTGCTACCGGATCGGTATTTACGATTCCTGGTGTGTATCAGTGCCATCCTGAAACTAAGGCATCGCTCGGTGTGTTGCAACAGTTTGTGATCGTTTCTGGAACGACCACTGTCCAGACCGTTTCGCCAAGAATTTACCTGACGGGCGCTCGGCAAAACGTATGTTCGGCAGCGGGTGCGGCACTGACTACAGCTACATTCGATGGGACGGGCATAGTTCCGGTTTTTGTCGGTGCAGCTTCGCTCAGTTACGTTCAAAACCTGATGTATCACAAGGAAGCCTATCAGTTCATTACCGCCGATCTTCCGATCCTCGATGATGCACAGAAATGTGTCCGCGTGAATAAGGATGGGTTGAGCCTTCGTTGCTGGATGGGGTCTGACATTCGCAACGATGAACTCTTGTTGCGGATTGACATCCTCTACGGTATGTCTGCTCTGCGTCCTGAGTGGGCATCCCGGATGATTGGCTCCGCCAACGCCTAACCTTAACCTAATCTGAAAGGAAAATATCATGGCTATTTCTACTGAACTGGAACGACTTGGTTACGATGGCCCATCGGGGTCGATTCAAACCGGACAGCATCGGCCTGTCATCAGCGGAGTCGGGGCAACCCGTACTCTGTTGCCAAAGGAATCCGGAGCTCTATGTCTGTTTGATCGTGCTGCTGGTGTTGTCTACACTCTGCCGACTCCAGTTGAAGGCATGTACTTCGATTTTCAAACGACCGTTACAATTACCAGTAATGCCGCCAAGACCATCACTAAGACGCCTGCATCAGAATTCATATTAGGCTTGTTGATGGTATTTGGAGGCACGACTGAAACAATTGTATCTGCTGACTTCAACGGTACCACACACGTTGCTATCAGTAGCAACGGCACAACTACTGGTGGTGTCATTGGTGATCGTTATCGTCTTACCGCAATCTCTGCGACCAAATGGGTCATTGATGGTTACGTAAGCGGTTCCGGCACTGTTGCCACACCAGCAGCTACCAGCTAACCCTGGTTGTAGTTTACTGCCCCTGTGACAAGCGGGGGCAGTGCAATACAACAAGGAGAGAACATGGCTACTTTGATGGAACATCCCCGGCACGGCAGACATTACGCATCCGGACATGAAATTGAATCCATGAAGGCAAATGGATGGTTAATCGTCATTCCACCTGTTGTATTAGATCAGGTTCAACCTGTGAAACCTGTGGAGCCTGTGGAACTAAAGAAATTAAAGAAGCCTAATCAAGATATGGGACTTTGACATGGCGACAGCGCAAACCTTAATAGACCGGGCTTTGCGCCTTAATGGGGTAATTGCGTCTGGGCAGTCGCCTACCGCCACAGAAACGGCTGATGCACTTATTGCTTTGAATGCCATGCTTGAATCGTGGCAGACAGACAAGCTCAATGTCTATGCTTTCGTCGATACAGCCATAGCATTAACAGCAGCCGATGCGTCTTATACGGTTGGGCCATCGGGAGACTTCAATCTGACGCCTCGACCATCGAAAATAGAGCAATGCTTTATTCGTATATCGAATTTTGATTATCCGGTGAAGTTGGTAGAAAGCGAAGAATGGTTCGCCATTGTCGATAAAACTACAACAACATCGGATATTCCAACGAAGGCTTATTACGAGCCTTCCTTGCCTACAGGAACGCTTTTGTTGTGGCCCGTTCCTAATACAGCGAATTCCCTTCATATCGTCACTTGGACATCACTGGTAACACTTGCCTCAGCAGCGACAGCCATAGCGCTACCAGCTGGCTATGAACGGGCCATTGCCTACAATTTAGCGGTTGAGACTGCGCCAGAGTTCGGAGCACAAGTCACGCGGGAAATCGCCAAGATAGCCGCAGAATCCTATGCCGCAATCAAGCGCATGAACCATCGTCCAATTATGACGCATTCTGCACTTGCACCTATATTTCACCAGCGCAGGACAAATATCGAGACTGGGGGCTGACCGGTGAGCCAGTTCAGAATTCCAATGGCGAGTGCGTATAACACGCGATTTTCTTCGTCAAATGTGCTGGGTTCCGTTTCAGGGATTATAGGACAAGGAATCATCGGGTCGATGATAATTGGAAAGGTTGGAACATCTTCAAAGGATGGCCAGCTAATCAACTGTTTTGTAACAACGGTATCTGACACAATCAATAATGTTAAGCGGACATATCTTGTTAAGCGGCCTGGATTTTCTGCCGCAAGTACACCTGCTGCCGGTAGTATTGGCAACGAATTGGTAATATGGACCGGTAAGGGGACTGGGGTAGAAATTGTATCTGCATTTGGTGCTACCAATTCGACAATATATTTGGGCACAACGAGTTTAGGTACGATAACTGGATTGGCTACAGGAATTGTGGAAACTTTTATTGGCGCTGAGCCTACCCTGATTATATCTAGTAGTGATAACACAGGATGGCAAACCAGTTCTAGTGCGATCACGACTGGAGTTACTTTTACCGGCAGTACACATACCAACACGACAGTGGATGGTATTTCCTCTACAACCGGTCTAGTCGTAGGTCAATTACTAACTGGAACAGGATTTTCAGCTAACACACGCATTGCCAGCATTGATTCAGCAACAGCAATCACCACTACCATTGCAACGACTGCCACAAATGCAGGAATAACGATTACCAGAACTATGCTTGGAAAGATCGTTGATGTTGATTTTCCAGGTAACGCAGGTAAGACACTTGCGGGGACTTTTTCTGTGATGGACGGATATGCAGCCATTATGGATACTGAAGGAACGTTATGGGCATCTGACCTCAATACCACGTCAGCATGGAACCCACTTAGTTTTGATTCAGCTAATGCTTATCCAGATAAGGGGATTGGATGTATTAGGCAAAAAAACATGATTCTTGCTTTTGGCACAGAGTCCGTCCAGTTCTTCTTCAATGCAGGATTGACGCCATTCCCTTTTGCAAAGTCGGTCGCCATGACAGTCAAAGTAGGGGCGGTTAGTGCTACTGCCATCACGCAAATAGCCGACAGTGTTTTTTGGTGCGGATCAACCCCACAAGGGGGATTATCCATCTTTACTTATGACGGTTCTATTAGCCGCGTATCCACGCCTGAAATTGATGGGCTGTTGATTTTAGCTGGTGCATCAAATATTTCACTGACAACTATTCGATTTTACGGACGATCATTCCTGCTAGTTAATTCGGGCAACACGACATATGCCTACTGCATCGAAGAAAGAAGCTGGTTTCAGATGTCCTCTGCCGTCAACCTTTGGCATAAATGCGTTGGTATTTCCATTGGCGGAACGATGGTTAATTATTCTATTTCCAATACGGAAACTTCCGGCAAGATTTATTCAATGAATCCGGCTTCATTTGTATATGCCGATGATACCAATGCTTACACCTCTACAGCCCAACTGCCGCCAATAGATCATGGCACATCGAAAAGAAAATTCTATTCAGAGATTGAATTGATTTGCGATATAGAATTATCATCATCACCAATTTCAATTCTATACAGCGATGATGATTACCAGTCATTCACTACATTGGGGACAATAGACTTGTCGGATGAAAGAGCACGAGTTTTGAGATGCGGATCAAGTAGAAATCGGATATGGGCTATTAGCCATTCAGCACAAGCGCCTTTTCGCATTGAATACTTGCAGGGGACAATGAGTGTGGGGGTCTCATGAATAATATTTTTGGAGAATCATTTCAGGGGAATCAATCACAGAACCCACAGAATCCAAATGATTTTGACAATATTACTATTGATAGAACCTCTTTTTCATATCGTGACCTTCTATCAGTAGATAATTGGAATTCTTTTACTCCTGTATTTGGAAGTTTAACCGTAGTAGGGACTCCAAATTACTCAGGAAGATATAGAACTATTGGTAAATTGGCTCAAATACAAGTAAAATTCAGTGCAACAACATCAATAGCATCTACTGCTGGGACTGATTATCTTAGCTCTCCATTTACGGTGAAAGGACTCTCTGGTATGGGGCACATGACGAATGACACCACCAATATCGCAGTTGGGTTATGTCACGTTGATGTAACTACATCAAGAATCTATCTGCCAACACAAGCAGCATCGGCAAATACGTTTACACTGTTTGCGGAGTTCGAGGTTTGATATGGCTTGGCAACAAGGATTAAATTCCCTTTCAAGTCTATCTGCTAACCAATCACCTAATCGCTATGGGTTTGGTAAATTAGCTCAAAACACTACTGCACCAGTTAATAATAGGCTTCTCCCTGGGTTTATGCAAAAGAGTTTTGACCCATACTCTGATGGAGATTCCTATACATTAGGCGATTTAACCTACAAGGTGGGTGGGTCGGGTTATGGGACAAAAGTATTTCAAAAGAATGGCGATCAATGGAATCCAGTAACAGGTAATGGCACTGCTCCGGCATCATTGCAGCTATCCGCAGCGATTAGAGACCCTCGGTTTTCTAGTTGGCTGACTACAGATGATACATCGACAAAAGCCGACGACCTGATTCGATCAACATGGGCGAAAGACCCAACACAAGCTTTGGCGGTATATGGGCAACAAGCCGCCAGAAAGCCGGGTGGAGTTGATCAGACACCAGATAGTGCATGGTTTACAGATGAGAACTACTGGCCTTCTGTAATGGCTGGCTTTGATGGAAGTACGCCTGCATTGACGCAGTCAGTGAAAGAACTTGGGACAGCCACGCCACAGAATTTAGCAGCGTTAAATCAGTGGCGTTCCGATATGTCACCAGGAGCGCAACATGATCGCAATGATCCAGACAAGGGGCTATTTGGCGGTGGATTGCTTGGCATGGTTGCCCCTGTTGCGCTGGGATTTGCGCTTGGCCCTGCCGGACTAGGGTTATCAGGTATTGGTGGGGGCGCATTGGCGGGGGGCATTACCTCGGCTGTTAGTGGTGGAAACATTCTCAAGGGCGCTGCATTAGGCGGTTTGGGTGGCGGGTTAAGCAATTATGCCAACACCAACTTTTCTTCTAATCCGGCGTCTGGATTTGCTGGAGTTTCCCCTGCACAATTTGTATCAACAGCCGGAAGAACTGGCATCAATATGCTTGCTGGACAAGATCCGACTCAGGCATTCTTAGGTGGCGCTAGTAGTCTTGCTGGGACATCTGCTGCCAGCAACTTTGATAATCCGTGGCTTAAGAATCTGGCAGGGACTACAGCAAGCACTGCAATCCGTGGTGGAGATATTGGCAATGCCGCCATTGGTTCTCTATTGGGCACAACCGCTAAATTCGGGGCCAGCCAAATAGATAATCGGTGGCTGAAGGAATTGGCGCTTTCTTCACCTGGATTGCTAGGGCAAGTAATAAATAATAATCAGCAACCGCAGCAATCACAGAGTCGGCCACAACAGGCACAACAGGCTTCAGCACAAATGCCCAATTGGGTGCGTCAGGCTATGGTGGCTTTGGGACAAAAGGGATATAGTGAAGCACAGGCTAAACAGATGATTCAACAGAGAGGGCGGGGTTAATTATGGCTAATTGGTGGGATTCTTATTTGACGGATACGCCGTCCTATCTTGACCCGAACTTGACCAATTTCAGTTCGTCGTCTACTCAGCCATTTACTCAGATTGATCTATCCAATTCTTCGCCACAAACAAGCTGGTGGGATTCGGTCAATGCCTATAACGACAGCCCGACGACAAACTGGTGGGATACGCCGCAATACAATACCAATGTCACAAGCGACCCTGCGCCTGCCTCATCTAATTGGTGGGATAGTTTGCCCTCTTTGACTTCTTTGTTTTCTGGCACTGGTGGAGCGGGACAATCTAATGGATTAAATTTATTAAGTCTTTTGGGCGCTGGGATACCTGCTGGATTAGGTGCTCTCGCTAGTAGCAATCAGACTGATAAATTGACCGCTTTATCTGACAAGTATTCAGCAATGGGTCAGCCTTATCGGGACAAACTCAGTGCTTTATATGCTGACCCTTCGACTTTCCTGAATAGCGATGCGGTTAGAATTCCTGTTCAGCAGGGGACAGATATGCTGGCTCGTTCGTTATCGACTCGTGGTAATCCGACGGGTTCAGGCAATGCGCTGACCGAGTTGCAAAAGTATTCGTCTGGGCAACTCTACGATAGATTGGGTCAAGAAAAAGATCGCCTGGCCGGGTTTGGTGGATTATCGGCTTATTCAGGAGCCGCGCCACAAGCAGCGACAAACGCTATTAATTCATCGGCCAATACCTACAACGCCATTGGCGCAGGAGCGGCGGATATTTTCAACCCTAAGCCAGCAACTTCATTGGCTGATTTAATGCGGTTGATGAAAGGGTAATCATGGCCTCATTTGAAGATACTCTCGCCTCTATCCCCGGTTATGGCGGGTATTTGGCAAAGCGCAAGATGAACGAAGATGACGGTACGGGTGACTTGCGGAAGTTGTCTGCTTTGATGTCTTTATCGGAAATGGCACAGAAAACGAAACAGGCTTCTTTAGCGAGAGAATCAACTGACAAATACCTTGCGACGCTAGGGGATGGCCCTGATGCACAAACTATGCGTGCTTATGGGCAAATCAATCCATCAGGACTGCTTGAGACATTAGTCAAGCAAAAGATGGAGCAAGACCTATTAGCTTCTGAAAGCGCTCGTTTGGGGTTAAACCAGCCACAACCACAAGCACCACAAGTGCTGACGGGCGAAGAGCCGTTTGCGGCAAAATCTGGCGACATGGCGGGGTTATCAGGGTTTCAGGGCAATCCGCAGGAATTGATGATGCAGATAGCCAAGAGTAATGCCTCGCCTCAAGACAAGCAAATGATGTTCTCGCAGCTTCAAGAACAGATGCGTGGTACAGGGCAACAGTCGCAGCAACCTCAAAGCGAAATGCCACCAATGCCTGCTCAATTCGCTGGAATCACCCGTGAAATGGCGTTAAATATGCAACGTAGTCCGGTAAAGTCGCTCCAGTTGCAAGGGAAGCAGGTAGGAGACTGGTATGAAAAGCGTGACATGCTGGAACAGCAGGGGCAGCAACGAGAAGACATGCTGAGATTGGCGGCATCGTTAAAACCACCTCCGCAACCACAGCGCCCTGTGGAAGTTATGAAATTAGACGGGAGTGGGACTGAATATGTTACCCCTGAAGAATCTTATGGAAGAAAACCACCAGGAGCAGCGTCTAAAGGTATATCAAATATAGACGCCCGATCAATCGACAGGTCAGCAAAGGCTAGTGAAGCCGCAAATGCTGCGCTTCAATTTCTTGACCAAGCCGATTTGCTATACAGCAAATACGAATCAGACTTGACTCAGCCAATCATGGGGCCAGTCAATAGGGTTGCATCTGCGGTGCTTCCGGGATCTACCAAAGCGGCAGAGGACTATGAACATGGTATGCAGATCGCAAAGGATTTGGGTGTTATAAAACTTGGACTAATTGGAGGCTCTGACACTGAAAGAGAGCTTCAAGTCGCCATTGATACGTCTCCGTCGCCTGATAAGACCGTTGGAACAAACAAGAAAATTATCGCCAACCAACGCAAGGCGATAGAAATACTTCAGGAGGAACCCGATTTCAAGACTGATTGGGTAAGTAAGTATGGGTCACTTAACTCACTTGACACCAATGGGAAAGGTTATGGGGCGGCATGGAGGAAGTACCAAAGAGAAAACTTTAACGACAAAGTTCCTTCAGAAAGCCTCAAGCCTGCTGACATTAGGGAACCTTCTAATGATGCTGGGCTGGTTAAGGTCAAATCCGTCAATGAAGCTATGAAGCTAAAAAGAGGCACAAGGTTTATTGACCCAAACGGTGTTGAAAGAGTGAGACCGTAATGGCTGCCACTGAATGGGATGCTTTCCCTGTTGCGAATCCACAAAAATCGTCAATGAGCGAATGGGATGCTTTCCCTGTTGCTAAAGCGAAAGCCCCTAACATGGGAGCTTTCGGCTTGATAGAAGCAGCGGCAAATGTTGCTTCAGGCATGGGGGCAAGCGCCGCAGGTGGGTTGGCTGGGTTAGGCTCATTAGTTACAGGAGGAAGTCTTGAAGATGCTGACCGCAATCTTAGTTCTATCCAAACCAAATACACCTATCAGCCCCGCTCAGTCGAAGGTAAAGTTATCTCTCACGTTGCTGGGCTTCCATTCGAGTACGCAACAAAGGCCGGCCAGTGGCTAGGAGAGGCCGCTGGTAAGCCTTTCGGTCTTGAGGATGAAGGCGGGCTTGCCGGTAATCTTGCTGCCGGTGCAGGGCTTACCTTGCTTGGTGGCAGAGCCGCACTGAAATCCTCTCCGAATTGGGTTCCTAACGCAAAGGCTGCGTTTGACTTCGCAAAGGCAGAAGCAAAAGGTTTGCGCGCTCCTAATGCGCCGATTCAATACGCCCCTTCCAAGATGGCAGAGTTGCAGGCAAAAAGCATTGATAATGCTCCAATGCTGGATGCTCTTGAGGCCGTAAAACGCTCAGGTGGCAAGGTAGACCCTGCTGTATCGAATCCGACAGTATTCAATAAGGGAATGTCGATGGCTTCCGGCGAGGGGCTTCTGGACAATATGCTTTCTCTTGAGAATGCAAAGGCGTGGGGAGCAAAGGGCGCAGAAGAACTTGGTATTAAGAACCTTTCTGTTGACGAGTTTAAGGCTGGTCGTGCTAGGGCCGGCGTTCCGTATCAAGAAGTCAAAGCCATACCAAGCATTGCTTCTGGAGCAGACGTAAAAGCGGCACTTTCAAGCGTTGCTGACGTAGACGGAATGACTCCAGCGATAGCTGAGTTTGTTTTCAAAGATATTTCGCCTACCGTCAATAACCTAATCAACGCCGCTGAAGGTGGGGTGAATGGCGCTGATATCGTCAACCTTACAAGGTCGTTAAGGAAAAAAGCAAACACAACTTACAAGCAAGAATTCCCTACGCCAGAAGCTATGGCAATGGCTGATGCAAATTTGGCTATATCTAGGGCACTTGAAAATCTTACCGCAGAGCGCCTTGCAGTTATGAACAAGGAGATGCCTGGGCGTGGGTATGGAGACCTTGCTGATAGGTGGGCTTCCGCACGGCAGTACATCGCAAACTCACATGCTTGGGAAAACGCATCAAACACATCTACACAGACACTTAATCCACGGAAGTTTGCGAAGATAACCGCGAAGGACAATGCGCTTACCGGAGTTGCTGCTGACGTTGGAAAGATTGCCAACAACATGCCGGGGATTGCAAAGCATATAACTGAGCCTCGATTGATTGCAGAACGTGCAGCAAGATATGGAGTGCCTGGGCTAACTGGCTGGGGGATTGGATCAATGGTTGGCGCTCCCGGTGCTGGCGCAATGTTAGGCATGGCTGCTGGATTCATTGCTCCTCCTCTTTTGCGTAAGCTTATTTCAAGTAGCAAATACCAAGCAAAACATGCGTTTCCGCGTGACTTCCGCCCACCGCCACCACTTCCTGTACCACCCCTCCCACCGCTTAATCCAGCGGTGGTAAGAAGCCCTCTGCCTGAGATTCCTGATTCGATAGTGATACCTCAATCATGGCGTGATGGAATCAATGGAAAGATGGAGCGCCACCCCCTTCCAGTAATCCCAGACCATCTGCTCCCACTCTCTGAACAGTACCCGCAAGGTATCCCCATTGGGGCTGCTGAAGGGCGGATGCCACAACCGCGCACACGATTGCCAAAATTGTATCCAGATAATCCCCTGCTCCAGATGGCAGATGACCAACCACGAGGGAAGCTCAGTGATCTAGGTAAATCTGTACCCTTCGATACTCGCCTTGACGTACTGAATAGCCCGTTGATGGTTAAGGCTACTAGGGCGTTTATTGACGAAGCTGCTGGGCTAAAAGCGGCGATTGCGAAAGAGACAAATGGATTCAAGAAATCGACGCTTGAGGCGAAACTACGTGGGACTGAAAACAGGTTCATGGCAGGACTTAAAGAGATGGGTATTCGTAACGAAGCAGAAGCGCGAAATTTGACACGGAAGATGTACGAAACTGGTGGGGAAACTCAACTCGAGATAGTAAAATCAAAATCATTGAAAGACCTGTCAAATGGGGAAAAGTAACTATACTCACAAGCAAATAAAACTAAGGAATAATCATGTCATCCACCGTATTCACTAATAATGTCACATTGACCGATGCTGACTGGTTCAACGATCTTAATCGTCTGCATTACACGATTTTGGGTGATCCAGCAGATGCAGCCGCCGCAAGAACAGCGCTGAGTGCGGCTGGTACTGGTGCCAATGCCGATATTACATCAATGACCGCATTGACTACCATCAACCGGACTGGCGGGACGGCGATTAAAGGTACAAACACAAATGATGACGCAGCCGCTGGATATGTGGGAGAGTACATAGAAAGTACGATAGCTGTTGGGTCTGCGGTATCCCTGACCACCGGCGTGACGGCCAATGTCACAAGCATTAGCTTGACTGCGGGGGATTGGGATGTATCCGGCGTAGTCCTTATGAATGCAGGTGGTACAACTAACGTCACCCGCGTCTCAGCGGGGACTAGCTCGACGTCGGATACGGCTGATGTTACAAAGGGATACTACAGCCATATTCATTCAGGCTATGTACCGGGTAGTGGACAATTCAGAGCCATGCCGCTTAATACATCAAGATTCAGTCTGTCTGGAACTACAACGATTTATTTAGTGGCCCTTGCCAATTTTACAGTCAGCACGTGTACTGCTTATGGCACGATCTCGGCCAGGCGGGTACGATGAAACTTCTCGACTACCCAGTCATGCTATTCGCCAGAGTCCTGTTGCTGGTGCTCTATCTCTGTGCCTTGCCGTTCGTATTACTTTACCTCGGATTGACACCGCAAAGTAACGGTCGATTACGCTATGTCATTTATCTACTAATCAACTTCACTTTTGACATGTTGGCCACGCTGATTGCCCCTATCTTGCCTCTCTTTGCCACTGTGCAGCTTGGTAATTCAGACAACAACAATGCTAGATTGTATGAACCTCGCTTGCCGAAATGGTTGAGCTGGTTTCAGACGCCGGACAATTCGCTCTACGGCGATAAAGGCTGGCAGACTATTCACTACCCCGCTTACAAGAGCTATCTGGGCCAAGTGCTTTGGCTTGTGCGCAATAGTGCCTACGGCTTGATATACGGGCCGCTGTCGGCAAAGTTTGACCGCATTAGTGACATTGCATCAGTCGGCAATCCACGGCTTGACAAGCGCAATCCTGACCATGCAGGGCAATCTTTTACGGCACAGTACGGCGACTATTTCCAGTGGATGAAGGTTATCCGCGCGCCAATTCTCAAACGTTCTATATACGTTAATATCGGCTGGCTTTTCGACCCATTCGTGGAGAATCCGCAAACGACTAACGCCCATCGCGCCCCGATGAAGTTTTCAATCAAGCCGGGGGCTAAATTGTGAGGTCGATTGACGACAACCTTTCAGGGTTCAAGCTGGTTCTTACATGGATAGGCTTGATCGTTGCTACAGGATTAATGTGGTGGGCGCTGGTTGAGTATGTGTTCTTACCAACGCTGCACATGGTGGGTGGGATTTTTAGATTGTTTGCATTGCGATGAAGCTGATTACCGAAATAATGATCTGGTACTTATTTATCAGAGTGTGTATATCGGACTTCAATGAATATGCGAATCGTAAAATCAGAAAAACATTTAACCTTGAATGATGACAAATGAAAAAACGGCTGATGAACATCGACTGGATGTTTTCTAAATTCGGTAGTGAGCGGCACTGTTTCGTGAGTTACATTTCCGCGAAGTACAACTTGCCAACGAAGGATTTTTAATGGGACAAGATTTAATAAACTGGTTGGTGGCTGGCTTTGGCGGACTGATAGGATTCCTCATGAAGGCAGTTTGGGACGCGGTGAAGGATTTGCAACACGCCGACCAGGCTCTTTCAGAGAAGGTAAATTCCATTGAAATTCTTGTTGCCGGGGACTACGTGGCGAAGAACGAATTCCAGGCTAACATCCGGGCGCTGTTTGCCAAGCTCGACAAGATAGAAGACAAGATCGACAGAAAGGTGGATAAATAATGTCCAGCCGGAAACTGATTGACCTTGTACAGCCTGTTCGTGACAAGGCAGAAGCATTCCTCACTGAATGTGCTGCTTCTGGCATTGATGTCTTGATCTACTGCACTTACCGCTCATCAGAAGAACAGAACGAACTCTACAAGATCGGACGTACGCTCCCCGGCAAGATCATCACGAATGC
>OFRB01000116.1_pt1 | contig 20911 bp, 22 predicted proteins | sample 1543021 | NCBI WGS metagenome assembly OFRB01 (sample SAMN07774230, study PRJEB24372) | wastewater metagenome | isolation source: Exp Tend CN 0WW | collected 2016-02
GAAGTCGCGGAGATGGTGCAGGAGCGCCGCCAGACACGCGGCCTGGTCAGTCAGGTCATCTACGCGGACCCGTCCATCTTCAAGCACTCAGGACACACGGGCGAGACGATCGCGGAGACGTTCCAGAAGCACGGCGTGGGGCTCATCCCGGCCAACAACGACCGCGTGATGGGCTGGAGCAAGTTGCGGTCGTGGCTCAGGCCGATGCCGCCGCATCCGGACCTCGCGCCGCGCCCGTGGCTGATCATCCACCCCCGCTGCACGTTCCTGATTCGGACGCTTCCGCAGTTGGTGATGGACGACACGAATCCAGAAGACATGGACACCACCGGCCCGGATCACGCGGCCGACGCACTGCGCTACATGATTGCCGGCCGACCGTCGCCGACCCGTGATGTGGTCGCGCAGGACTTCCCCAAGGACTCTGTGGGCTGGATGCGAACGCAAGTGATGGGACGGCCGAGTGTGCCGCTACTAGGAGCGAGAAATGTCCGACGTCCAGCCCGATACTGAGCCAATGGCCGAACAGGAGACGATGGAGGCGCCAGAGGCGTCCATGCTGCCCCTGTCGAAAGAGGATCTGGGCAAGTGGAAGCGCCGCATCGAGCAGTCCAAGAAACTGCTCGAGAAGGTGCAGCCAGACATGGAAGAGGCCGTCCAGGCGTATCTGGGCAAGCCCCTGACGAACGCGCCGACGCGTGACACGATCATCGTCAACAAGACGTATGCCTTCGTGGAGCAGAAGAAGGCGGAACTGGCGTTCCAGGTGCCGGAAGTCCAGTTGAAGCCGAAGTGGCCGGGCCTCGAGGGCGCCGTGAGCGTGTTCCAGGCGGCCCTGAACCACAAGATGGGACCAGACGGCGCGAACGTCAAGGCGACCATCGACGAGTGCCTGTTCGACGTCCTGACGTGCGGGATCGCCTGCGAGAAGATCGGCTACCAGGCCGTGGTCGGCGAGAAGGAAGTGATGCAGGACCAGCCCGTCATGGACCCAATGACGGGCGTCCCGATGGTCGATCCGATGACCATGCAGCCCGTCATGCAGCCCGTGCCGGTCACGATGCCGTATCTGGTGCATGAGGAGTACTTCAGGCGCCGGTTGTCGCCGGACAAGTTGCTCCTGCCCATCGAGTTCGAGGGCGAGGAGTTCGACCGGGCGCCGTGGCTCGCCATGAAGTTCGACAAGGACCTCGAGACGGCCAAGCGGGAATACAGCCTGCCGGAGAACTTCAGCGGGAAGAAGCGAGATGACTTCAAGACGCTGTCAGGCGAGAAGGAGTCCGTGTCGTCGGATGCGGCCTCGGATCTGGTCGAGGGCATCGAAATCTGGTACCGGGCGGCGATGTATGACCCGACCGAACTGCATCCTGAGCGCATTCGCTGCCTGGTGCTGATCGACGGGCACGACGAGCCGGTCAAGCATGTGGACTCGCCCTACCAGCAGATGAGCGAGCAAGGGAAGCTGATCGGCCTCATGGGCTACCCGTTGAACCCACTGACGCTGCGCGTGGTGGCCGGGTCGGCCTATCCACCGTCCGATGTGAGCATCTCTAAGCCGGTCGAGGACGAACTGTCCAAGGGCCGCACGCAGATGCTCCAACAGCGGGACGATGCGCGTCCAGTGCGTGGGTTCGACAAGAACCGCATTGACCCTGACACGGCCGAGAAGCTCAAGACCGGGGCGATGGACGCAGGCGCCTGGGTGCCGATGGACGGCCCGCTGGCCGATGCCGTCTGGGAGGTGGCCCGCACGCAGTTCCCGCGGGAGAACTTCACCTTCGACCAGATCGGCAACCGCGACTACGAGGAACTGTGGGCCATTGGGGCCAACCAGCGTGGGATGTCCGAAGACTCGACGCGCACGGCCACGGAACTGAACATTGTCGATAGGAAGTCCAGCGTGCGCCTCGACGCCGAGCGCAGCCGGGTGCTGACGTGGTTCATCAAGGGCACGCGGAAGTTCGCCAGCCTGTTGCAGATGTTCGCAGATGAGACGGAGTTCGTGGAGGTGGTCGGCCCGCAGATGGCGCCGCAGCTTCAGCCGTGGAACCGCCAGGTGATTGCGGGCGAGTACGTGTTCGACGCCAAGCCGGACAGCGCCCTGCGGATCGACGCTGCGGCCGAACGGCAGCAGTGCCTCCAGTTGTACAACCTGCTGGCGCGTGACCCGAACGTGAGCCGCATCGAGCTCCTGAAGGCCCTCCTGATGCGGTTCAACATGGACCCGACGCGCCTGGTCGTGCCGGAACCGCCGAAGCCTGGCCCGGAGAAGCCGAAGGTGAGCATCAGCGTGACGCCGGCCGAGATTGGCCTGCCACACGTCATCGCGCTCCTCGAGCAGTACGGCATCAAGGTATCGCCAGAGATGGCCCAGCAGTCGCAGGGGCAGGCGATGGTGCAGCAGGTAGCCGAACAGGGCAACCCGGCCGGCCCCGCGGCCAACACGCAGCCACACGGAGGCGCCGCGCCACAGGCCGAGCCCCTGAGCAAGCACGGGATGCGGAATGACGGCATCGACGCCAGGACGAGCCCCGGTGGAGGGATGATGTAATGCCTCGCCACACACAGCACTGCACCGTCTGTGACTGGCAGGACGATGTGCAGGTCCAGCCGTACGAGCATCCCCCCTGTCCACGGTGCGCGAGTGCAACCGAGCGTGTATGGTGCGGTCACTCAGCGTCGGTCAATGGTGATGAGTGGCCGGGCGGGAAGACCTTTGAGAATCTCGGCAACGAGCCAGTGACGCTCTATAGTAAATCCGAGCTCCGGCGTGAACTACGCGCCCGTGGCTTGGAAGAGTGCGTCAGGCATGTGCCGGTCCCTGGATCGGACAAGTCTCCGCACACGACCAACTGGGATGTGCCGAGTGCCCGCACGTTGGCCAACGCGAAGGCGTTGCTCGAGCGGGTGAGCGCAGTGCAAGTGAAAGAACAGGAACACCCCCTGATCGGGCCGCTGGCCACGCCAGCCCTGGTCAAGCAGGTTGCGGAGTCATGGCACTGATCACGAATCTCGCGCCGAACCGCACGCCGTCGCCGCTCCTCGACAACGAGGGCCGGGCGATCGAGTATCTGCCGGCCGACCTTGGGCATGTGCTGCTGCGGGCGGATGGGTTGCTGCGGGACGCGGAGATGAAGTTCAACATCGAGTGCCCGACGTGTACGCAGGAAGTCGGACGCCCGGTGTATGTGATACCCGTTGAGCGGGCAGGGCGCGTGGAGTTCGTGTGTCCGCACGCCCGGCGGATCTCGGAGTTGGTAGCCTAGAGGCTACAGAAGGAGTTCAGCCGCATGGCTGAGACAGCGGGGACCGCTGGGGCGGCGTTGCCGACCGAGAGTCCCGTCACGAGCGACGACATCGCAGCATTTGCCAATGCTGAGGAGGCATCGTCACCCTCCACCCCCACGGACGCAGACACGCCCGGTCCCGCGACAGCGGACCCTGCGACGGTTGGGACCACCGTGCCCGATGGATCTGCTGGGCCGATCCCGTTTGATCGGCACAAGTCGATTCTGGAGCACGCACGCAGTGAATCGCGTGCGGCAGCGGAGAAGGAATGGAAGTCGCGGTTCGGGTGGGCTGAGCGGTATCAGCCGGAACAGGTGGAGCAAGGCTCGCGCCTGTACCAGTGGCTCAACACCAATCCCCGCCAGTTCGCGGCATGGCTCAAATCGCAGATTGGTGACGAGGACTTGCCATCCGGGGCACGCGCCCCAGAGGCCGGTCCGCCTGAACCGGACCTGCGAGCGGAAGATGGGACGCCGGTCTTTTCGGCCCCCCAACTGCAAAAATACATGGAGTGGCAGACCGCCCAACTCCAGAAGCAGTGGGAGCCGGTGCAGCGCAAGATCGCCTCGCAAGAGGAACGCGAGCGCCTGCAACAGACCGTCGCGGAGGCCAAGTCGCAAGCGAATGGGCTGTTGTCCCAGGCGCGATCGTCCTGGCCACTCTTCAAGGATCTGGAACCTGCAATGTTCCAGGCCATGCAAGAGGATCCGAGCTTGTCCTTCCACGATGCCTACATTCGCGTCTTCTCCGCGACAGGACCGAACAAACTGCGCGAGCAGTGGACCGCAGATGTGACGGGCACACTGGCACGGAAGGCAGACGCGAGCACGTCTCCCCCTGGACGACCAGGCGGCACGCCCCGCAAGTGGAGCGAGATGCCGACTGAAGATGTCGTCAAGGACCAGTGGGAGTCGCTGACTCGGAAACGATAGGTGACACATGGCAGATCCCGCTCTCGGTCAGTTGATCGCTAGCGTGCTCGAGAAGGTCGTGGGCGACAAGCCCACCGACAACGTGTTCACCAGCCAGGCGTTGCTGAACCTCCTGAAGTCGGGGAGTGGGTTCCGCAGCCTGTCGGGTGGGCGCGTCATCGAGGAAACGCTGGAATACGCAGAGAACACGACCTTCCGGTCGTACTCCGATCTCGAGACGCTCGACACGACCCGCATCGACGTGTTCGACGCGGCCCGCTTCGAGTGGAAGGAAATCGGTGGCACGGTCGTCGTCTCCGAACTGGAGAAGGCGCGTGCGCAGGGCCAGGAGGCCAAGTTCGAGTTGGTCACCGCGAAGGTGAACAACGCGAAGAATTCCATGCTGGCGACCCTCAACCGCCAGTTCTACGCGGCGGGCACGGCGAACGGCGGCAAGGACATCACGGGCCTGGCCACGCTGGTGTCGAGCACGCCCACGTCGGGCACGGTCGGAGGCATCGACCGCGGCACGTTCGCGTTCTGGCGCAATCGGCAGACGTCGGGGGCCAAGACGACCACCGCGTTCGACAACCTGCGCGGCGCGATGCGGACGACCTACAACAACTGCTCGAAGGGCGCTTCGGCCGAACATCCGGAGTCGTTCATCTTCGACCAGACGTCGTTCCAGGGCTTCGAGTCCACGCTGACCACCAACGAGCGGTTCACCTCGAAGGACAGCGGCGACGGCGGGTTCAAGAACGAAGTGCTGAAGTTCAAGGCGTGCAAGGTGACCTTCGACGAGGACGCGCCCAGTGGCACCGGGTTCTGCCTCAACTCGCGCAACCTGAAGTTCAACTACCCGCAGGGGCGTTGGATGAAGGTGTTCCCCGCGGTGACCCCGGCCAACCAGACGGCCGAGATCACCAAGATGCTGGTGATCGGCAACATGTCGATCAACAACCCGCGGCGCCTCGGCGTCATCACCTCGATCACCTAGGAAGGGAGACGCACATGAACTTTCAGAGCGCAACGTCTGCCAACCTGGCAGAGTCGGTGTTCCGCACGGTTGTGAGCGGCATCACCAAGACGGACACCGGGGCGGCCTTGCAGTTGGGCGAGCCGGTTATCCTCGCGACGGCGACCATCGGCGCGGCACCGATCGGGCAGGAAGTCATTCGGGCCCTGACGGTGACCAACGCCGTGATGAACCGTCTGGCCGTGGGGCCGGTCGCCTCGTCGTCCATCGCGCACGAAGCCGTGGGCTTGGTGCAGGTGTACGGCATCGCGACCGTCCGTCTCGCGGAGGCGGCCACGGTGGCGGCTGGGGACAAGCTGATCCCAGACCTGAACAGCACGGCGACGGCGCTGGCGGCCTATGGGCGCGGCGCGTGGATCGCCCGCACGATCACCGACGTGCTGCACAACCATGTGCCGACCGTCTTTGCGGTGGCTCCGGCGACCGCGGTGAGCGGCACGAACAGCTACACCAACGGGACCGCGTTCATCCGCGCCCTGTGACGTAGGACCGACGCACGGGGGGCCACTGGGGCTCTCCGTGCGTTGCCATATGGAGTGTGCATGGAGCGAGTCACGTTTACGACGCCGGGGGTGTTACGGATCTTCCTCGCCTGCAAGTCGTGCGGACGCACTGTGCCGCACTACCGCGTGTACGGCCACGTCCAGGGACGCTGCCGTTGTGGCCACGCGACGTTTGTGCCGACGCGGCTCCCTGAGTGGAAGGCTGCCTGGTATGTGCTGGTGGTTGGCTGGCTGTGGCGGAAGACGCTGCGCCAGTGCGCGGAGTGGGACCCACGGATGCCGGTGCGTGAGTCATGAGCACGCCCAAGAAGAAGATCCTCCTCGTCTTTCCCGTGTTCGCGGTGCTGTATCCCCGCGCCTTCGACAACTTCGCCCAGATCCTCATCGCGGCAGGCCGGCAGATGGGCTACCTGTTCGGCGTGCATACGCCTGAGCGGCAGTCGCTGGTGAGCCTGATGAACGCGGTGGGCGAGCGCATGGTGCAGGAAGACTGGGAGGCGTGCATCGTGTTCGACGACGACTGCTTCCCGCCCTACGACGTCATCCCGCGCCTCCTCGCCCGCTGCTTCGATGAGGGGCATCCGTTCGTGGCTGGGGCTGGCGTGATGCGGGCGTACCCGTTCACGACCACCGCGGCGACCTACTACCCGGAAGGCGTGTCTGGCGTCATCGGGAAGACGGGGCGTGTCGAGCATCTCGCAGGCTTCAAGTGGCTGGACGATCTGCCACAGGAACTGATCGACGTGGACTTCTGCGGCGTTCCCGTGGCCATCATCCACCGTCGCTGCTTCGAGGCCATCCAGCCGCCGTGGTTTGCGGATCTGGACCCGCAGGGCGTGCGGATCACGCACGACGTCTACTTCTGTCAGAAGCTGAAGGCCGCGGGCATCCCCATCAAGGTCGATGGGACCATCCGCTGCGGCCATCTGACGGATGCGCCCATCATCACGTTCGAGAACCGGCCCCTCGCACGGGCAGACATCTCCACGACATGAGCGAGATGCAGGCCATCACGCCGTTCAACTGGATGAAGTTGCTGCGGCATGGCGACCGTGTCGAGGCCGGGCTGCGTGGCGAGTGGGTGGCGCCGATCTCCGTCGAAATGGACGTCAATAACCGCTGCTCGCACGGCTGCCGGTTCTGCTCGTTCGGGACCGTCGAGACACAGGGCTACCGCCAGCAGAACTGGGTGGAGTTCCCTGTCGCCCGTCTGCTGCCGCTGCTGGACGAACTGCGCGAGCTGGGCGTGAAGTCGCTGACGTTCACGGGCGGCGGGGAGCCACTCGAGCACAGCAAGATTGGCCTGATTCTGGAGCACGCCACGTCGCTGGGGTTTGAGTGGGGCGTGGTGACGAATGGGAACGGACTGCGCGGACGCGCCCAGCGTGCGATTGCCGCACATGCGACCTTCTGCCGGGTCAGCCTGGACGCCGGCACGTCGGACACCCACCAGCATACCCACCGAGTGGCCACGCCGCAGTTCCATCAGATTCTGGATAACCTGCGCCATACCCGCGCCGTGGCCGGCGATCGCGATCTGACGTTGGGCGCGTCGTTCTGCGTGATGCGGAGCAACTGGAAGGAACTGTACCAGGCCGCGCAGTTGGTCAAGGAGCATGGCGGGAACTACCTTGAGGTGCGCCCGACGTATCCGACCGACTGGCGCGGGGATGGCTGGAATGACGATCTGTCGCGTGATGAGGTGGATGCGGCGACGACGGAACTGGCACACGCGCAGACGCACCTGAACGACGACACCTTCCAGGTGATTGGCATGGTGGACCGCTTCGCCAGCCTGCATGGCTACCAGAAGGGGTACACGAAGTGCCGGACGGGTGCGGTGTCCACGGTCATCGGGGCCGATGGTCGGGTATGGCAGTGCTGCATCCAGCGTGGGATGGACGGCTTCGAGGTCGGGAACGTGATGACGCAGTCGTTCCGCGAGGTCTGGCAGGCCCCAGCCCACAAGGCGATGGTGGACGGGATCGACGTGAGTAAATGTCCCCGCTGCCGCTACGATCACGGCAACCGCCTGATCGAGGCCGTGTTCATGGGCGCTGACAAGATGCACAGCAATTTCCTCTGAGGAGACGTATGGCGAAGAACGATCCGGCCGAGCAGGACGTGACGTTGAACATGGCGCAGTTGGTCGAACTGGTGCAGTCGATGGCCAAGGCGAACATGCTCGACGCGGAGGCGATCTCGACCATCGCGGCCAAGGCGGCGACGACGGCCAGCGAGACGCTGAAGGACCAGTGGTGGAACGAGGCGAAGTATCCGGCCGTGTCCGCGTTCAACCCGGCGGGCGAGAAGGCCCATCCGCGTCCTGAGCTCAAGGGCGACGTCTACTGGGCGGGCTACCTGCTGCGCGGCGACGAACTGACGCGTGACGAGATCGACTTGCTCAACCAGGTGCAGCCGGGCAGCTACCGGATGCGTGACCGTGGCGGCAACGACCAGCCGTTCATCGTGCGTGATCTGGACCCGACCGTGCGCGGCTCGCGCCGGTTGCTGATCCTGTTCCCCTGCACGGACACGGACCAGCGACACAACCTGCCCACAATGGTGGAGATGTTGACGCAGGTGCTCCAGCCGGTCGCGGCCTGACGGGAGAGACGGGATGACCTTCGACGAGTTGGTAGACGGGACGCTGGAAGAGATTGGCTATGCGCCCTCGACGGCGTCCTCGGAGGTCATCGCCCGCATCAAGCGCCGGGTGAATGAATGGCATCGGCGCCTGCTGGCCCAGCCGGGGCACAGCCGATTCCTGAAGGACACGTTCAGCGTCACGTTTGCCTCGGTGTCTGGGACGGCCACGTATGGCTTACCCGCCTCGGTGGGGCGCATCAACAGCGTCTACGAAGACACGAACGACGTGAAACTCGAGCAGCGGTCGCTGGCCTGGCTGCGGACGAATGATGCGGGCCTGTCGGCGTCCGGCACCCCGGAGGCGTACATTCCGCTGGGCATCTCTGCGGTGCGGACGCAGCCGGCGGATGCCTCAGCGCTGTTCGTGAAGTCGTCCGCGGCTGGTGATACTACGCAGACGGCGAAGCTGACCTACCTCGATGCAAGTGGGCTACAGCAGACGGCCTCCGTGACCCTCACAGGCACGACCGCCGCCGCTCTGGGCACTGGGGTGGTCGAGGTCCTCTCGTTCCGCCTGACGGCCGTCCCGGTGGGGTACGTGACCCTCCACGAAGACTCAGGCACAGGGACCGAACTGGCGCGCATCCCCATCGGGGCGGCGTCGTCGCGGTTCCTGCGGGTGCAGTTGTGGCCGACGCCCACCGCGGCGGTGACGTATCACGTCGATGCGACACGCGATAGCGTCGATCTGGTGGACGACTTCGACGAGCCCCTCCTGCCACGCGACTTCCACTACCTGTTGCAGTTGGGCGCGGTGGCCGATGAGTTTCGCCTGCGGGACGACTCGCGGTATGAGGCGATGCGGCTCGACATGGAGCAGGGCAAGCGCGACCTGAAGTCCTGGCTGTGGAACAACGCGGACTTCTCCCCGACCAGTCGCACGGCGGATGCGCCGTCCCGGCTGGGCGGCTGGTTCCCGGCGGGCTCGTAAGATGTCACGCCCACGCGATGTCACGAAGTGGCTGACCGGGTTCATTGGCTACGCGCAGCAGCCGCGGCCGGATGTCCTGCGTCCGGCCAACCGGCTCGCTGTGGCCAGGAACGTGTGGCTGGGCGGCACCAAGGGGCTCGCGCAGCGGCGCGGCGGGATGGGCCTCGCTATCACGCTGACCAGCGACACGATCTCCGCGACCACGCTGCCCGTGTTCATGTATGACCGCACGTACTCGACGATGGTCGTCTACAGCGGCACGGAATACGTCACGACGCAGCCCGGCACCGGGGTGCAGATCAGTTGGGCGTCCACGCCAGGCTACTTCACGCAGGGGGTGGCGCTGAACCGGCGCGGCTACCTGGTGCCGTCGTCCTCGACGAACCAGCATCTGGATGTCATTGACCTGAACCTGCTGGGCTACAGTGCCGCGGCGGCCCCAACACTCGCGAACACCGGGGCAGGCGCGTATGCGGCCACGCTGCGCTACTACCGCGTGCAGTTCTCGGACAATTCCAACTACGCCTTCCGCGGTCCCGTGGGGCCGGCGGCGTCCGTGACCCCCTCAGGAGCAGGCGCGGGCATCGAGGTGACCCGTCCGTCGCTACCGTCGTTGCAGTTCCCCACGCACTGGATTCTGTGGGCGAGCGCAGACGGGGTGACGTACTACCGGCTGGCCACGACGGTGGTAGCGACGACCACCTACACGGATACGACCGCGCCGGCCTCCTACAGTGGCGTGACGGGCGATGTCCTCGAGGATCCGCTGCGCCAGGTGCCGCATCGCTGGGTGGGGCTGCCGCAGCCGGCCGTCCCGTCGATCGCCAACACGGGCGCGGGGGCCTATGCGGCGACCCTGCGGTATTACCGGGTGCGCTGGGCCGAGTATCTGGGCAGCACGCAGACGCGCCGCGGGGAGCCATCGACGTCAGTGAGTTTCACGCCGTCTGGCGCAGGCACCGCGGCACGCATCACGGCCCCGTCCGGCCCTACGTCCACATATGGCGCCACGCACTGGGAGATTGAAGCCTCGACGGACAACGTCAACTTCTACCTCCTCACGACGAAGGCGTTGGGCACGACCACCTACGACGACAGTGCGGCCACGACGACGTATAGCGCCGGGACCGTCTCCGAGACGGTGGGCGACTACACGGAACCACCGACGTGCCGGGCGATCGCGGTCGATCGGGATCGTGTGCTGTTTGCCGGCGGCTGGACCGAGAACCTCTCCCGTGTCTGGTATACGCCCGTGCTGGGCAGTCCGGGGCTGGCGGACGAGGAGCGCGTCCCGACCGACAACTACGTCGATGTCGAGGCGCACGACGACGACGAGATCCGTGCGGTGGTGGGGCCGATTGGCGGCGCCATGCTGGTGTTCAAGCGGCGCAGCATCTTCCGACTGGTCCGCACCGGCAACGTCGAGGCGCCCTACGAGGTCATCAAGATTGCTGAGGGCCTCGGCTGCGAGGGCGTGGATCACGTCTGCCTCGGCATGAATGCGTCGAACAGTGAGTCGGCCTATTTCGCCAATACGCAGGGCGCGTATCGCTACGACCCGAATGAAGGCATCACGCGCCTGAGCGACGACCTCCACCCGGCCTGGGATGGGGCGAGTCCGGGCGGTGTCCTGTATCGCGTGCTGCCCTACCCGCAGCGGAACGCCATCCTGTTTGGCGAGTATGCCTTCGACATCGCGTCAGGCGGCTGGACGTGGCAGGACTGGACGCGTGGGAGCGCCAAACTCCAGATGCTGGTCCGCCGCATCGGCTACGAGCAGGCGTATCTGTATCTGCCGTCGTTCGGGGCGACCGCGGACGGTGTCTATCTGGCCGACTCCGAGTTGACCACGACCGATGCCGACAGCCAGACGTTCTCTGCCGAGATCCGGACGAACCGGCTGACGCTGTCGGAGACGACGCGCCGCTGGCGTCCGGTCAGGCTGCGTGTCTGGGGCACCGGCGGCGCCCTGACGTGCAAGTTGTACACGGCGAGCCGGGACGTGACCGCTGGGCTCACGGCGCTGACGACGGTCAACTTCACGCTGGGGTCCGAGCGGGAGGAATACGACCTGACAGAACTGGCGCTGAGCGGGCCAGTGGAGTTCGTAGCGGTGGCCATTGAGGACGCGGCCACGCCGGCCGTGTGGGCGCTCGAGGCCATTGAACTGACAGGCCTGCCCGGGGAACCGGTGCCATGAACCTCATCCTGAAGTTTCGGGAGCGGGTATCGGTCCTGTCGTATGCGCTAGTGCAGGAGCTCGAGCAGTTGCTAGGGGTGATCCGGCAGACGTTCCGCGCCGAGCACAATGACGACGGGACGCACACGGACGTGACCGCGATGAGCGTCACGACGGAGAGCGTTGCGGCGGAGACGCTGGTGGCGGCACAGAACGTGACGGCAGGGGCCTCCGCCTCCGCCGGCCTAGTGCGTCTTGTGCGGGGCACGGCGGTCAACACGGGCTACGTGGAGTTCCGCACGCCCGCAGGGGTGCGACAGGGGTATATCGGCTGGGGCGCGAGTGGCCTCAACGTGTATTTGGAGAACAGCGCCGACCTTGTGGTGCAGGACGGGGCGGTGCGACTGGTAGAGATGGTGGCGCCGAGCAACGGTCCCGCGAATACCGGGCGGTTGTTCTGCCGGGACAACGGGGCGGGGAAGACGCAACTGTGTGTGATCTTCGGGAGCGGCGCTATTCAGGTCGTGGCGACCGAACCGTAGCCGTATACTGGATATAGGAGTGAACGAATGGCGAACCCCTACATGCGTGACGCGTTGCTGGAGCAGATGAATCCGGACGTCCAAGCCGAGCCCCAGAACAAGCTGGGCTGGAACCGTCCGGGCACGCGGAATCCCGCGACGGCTCCCATGACGGATCCCGCGCCGACCAGTTCCGCCTACACGTCTACGCCGACCAGCCCGACAACCCCGACTAATCCAGGGTATGCGACGACGTCGCCCGGCTATGAGGTGTCCACGGTGCAGCCGTCATCCTCGACGTCGCCCAGCGGCATCGGCGTGAACGGGCTGGAACCGCAGACCGCGCCGACGAATCCGACGTCACCGGACAACCCCAACGCGGGGGCCACGGGGACGGGCGATCCCGGGGCGAGTGCGACCACGACCGCGCCGACGACCTACGCCAATGCGGGTCAGAACCGCTACGCCGGGTTCGACACGCAGCGGGCACAGGATCCGACGACCTCCGCGAAGGACGCGTTCTACGCCGCCACGCAGAAGGCGCCGCCCATGCCGAAGGACAAGGCGGGCAGCGAGGTGTGGTTCAACCAGTACATCAAGTCGGCGCTGGAGTCGGCCGGCTATAAGGTGGACTGGGTGAAGGGGGACAAGGCCTTCGTCCGCACGCGTGAGAACCCGCAGGGCGAAGAGATTGACTTCAACCAGGGCGCGGACTCGGACGCCTCGTCGGTCGCGTGGCAGTCGAACATGGCGGGCCAGACCACGGGCGGCACCGGGACGGGCGCTCCTGGCAGTGCGGGCGCTAACCAGGCGCAGTTGAACGGGGCCCTGTCGGACCCAGCGGTGCTGGAGAAGATCAACGCCCAGATCGATGCGCTGATGAAGCAGGGCATGACGATGGAACAGATCATGGCCCTGTTCAACACGACGCAGCAGGGCACGGGAGCCTGACGATGGCAGGATCACCGGGAGACGGCTGGTTCCAGGGACCGGACGGCGGGTGGTTGCCGCCTGACCGGAAGAAGGACTTCCCGGCGACGGGTGGCGGCGCGAGCACCAGTGCGCCCGGAACGGGCACGTCCTCGCCCAATGCGGGCGGCGGCGTGTTCGACTTCAACATCCCCGCGATCGAGACGCCGACGTCGAATGTGAGCGTGTCGGGCGGTGGGGCGCTGCCAGCCTCCTCGCCGTCTCCGGTGGCCACGTCCACGCAGCCGTCCCCGACGCCTGGGGGGGGCATATTCGACATCCCCGCGGCGACACCGGCGCCGACGCCTGCCCCTGTGGGCACGGGCACCGGGGCTGGAGTGACGCCCGGATCGGTGGGCACGACCGCCCCGCCCATCAGCACGACCACGGCCCCGAAGACGGTCACGGTCAACGGGCAGACGTATACCATCCCGGCCGCGCCGGACATCAACACGACGCCAGTGACCGGGGCGTCGCCGACCGCCAACACGCCGAGCCTGGCCTACACGCCGGAAGACCCGATGCTGGCCACGGTGCGTGAGCAGTTGCTGGCGCTGATGGCCCGTGCGAATGGGACGCCGTCGATCAACGACGCGACCATCAAGCCCGCCGCGGATGCCTACACGGCCGCACAGGAACGCGCCAGGCGAGGCTTGCAGGCCGACACGGCCGAGAGTCTGTCCGCCCGCGGGCTGGGCTCCAGTGGGGCGGCAGACAGCGCTAATCGGCAGTCCTACGAGACGATGGGCCAGAATATTGGCGAGTTCAACGCCAAGTTGCTCACGGACGAGCAGACGGCCCGCCGGTCGGACCTGAAGTCCGCGCTCGAGATGGCCAACACGCTGGGCATGTTCAAGGAGCAGACGGCCTTGCAGCGTGACCTCGCGAGTCTCGACACGCAGACGAAGGTGAATCTGGCGAACCTGAACGCCCAGTTGACGACCGCCGGCCTGAACGTGCAGGAGCGGCTGGGCATCATGGACGCCGAGTTGAAGAAGTACGGCATCAACTTGCAGGGCGACCAGGCGTTGCTCCAGACGATCCTGAAGAACGACTTCGACTACGCGCAGTTGAAGGTGCAGGGCGACGTGGCCAACCTCGACGCGAACGTCAAGTTGCAGCTCAAGAAGATGGACGGCGACCTCCAGAAGCAGGGGTATGGCTTGCAGGAGCGGCTGGCCTTGCTGGACGCCGAAGTGCGGAAGTATGGCATCAACACGCAGGGCGACCTCGGGAAGTTGGACGTGGCGTTGCGGAAGGAACTGGGCATTGGCCAGTTGAATCTGGGCTTGTTGAATGCCCTGCTGGGCAACCAGCAGTTCAATGACAAGTTGGGCTGGGACATGGCGTCGTGGGCCGCCAACCAGAATGCCAACATCGTGACCGGAGCGTAGCCGATGGCTTTCATGATTCCGCTGATGTTGGGCGCGGCGGCGCTGGGGAAGGTGCTGGGCGGGGCGTCACAGGGCGCGTCGGCCGGGCGCCAGCTCGAGACGCAGAACAACGCCACGCAGGACAACCAGAAGACCACGCAGTACGGCATCAACCAGCAGGCGATCCTCGACGCGCTGAAGCAGGCCGAGTCCGCCAACATGAACCGGGCCACGCTGGATCTCAACCAGCGGAACTTCGCCCTGAATGCCCCGACGACGCGGATGCAGCAGTCCGCCCGTGGGTCCATGCTGGCGAACGCGCAGGACGTATCGGTCAGCCATCCGCGGGCGCACATCCCGACCATCACGGGTGGGGCGCGTCCGTCTGCGCTGTCACCGGAGACGCGGCAGTTGGGCGCGTTGGTGGCACGGCAGACGCTGATGTCGCAGATGAATGGCGACACGTTCGATGCGGTCCCGCAGCAGAACTGGCAGGGCGGCGTGGTAGCGCCTCCGGGCGTGACGCCGCAGCCGCAGGCGAGTGGGCTGGAGAAGTGGGGCGGCATCGCGGGCATCCTCGGCAACCTGGCAGGCGCGGGCGTGAGCACGTATCAGCAGGCGATTGGCCAGCAGGCCAACACGCGGGCGCCTGGCAGTCAGACGGCACAGGCGGGCGGCTGGTCGCTGCCGCAGTTCTAGGAGACGCGCATGGCAGGCATCAACTGGGGGATGGCCGCGGGCGGGGCGCAGGACGCCATGCAGCAGATGCTGGAGCAGCGCATCCTCGAGGAGAAGATGGCGCTGGCGCAGCGGCAGCAGCAGGCGGAAGAAGCCTACCGGGCGGCCCAGTTGCAGGAACAGCAGGCCGGGCGGATGCAGCAGGGGAGCCAGTTCGGGCAGACGCATGGACTGAACGTGCGCGAGTTTGAGGCGGGCACGCCGCAGCGTGAGGCGAACGTGGCCGCCACGCAGGCGCAGACCGGCGGGCAGGTGCTCGAGAACGTCGGCAAGGGCATGGACGTCACCGAGAAGGCGCGTCTGTTCAAGGCCCGTCCCGCCGCAGAGGCTCGTATCGCTGAACGTCCCGGTGGTCAGGCCGTCATGGATGCCAGCATGGCTGGGATCACGACCAAGGGTGTGGATCCGAACGATCTGGATGGCGCGGTCAACCGCACGTTCGTGTCTGATCAAAACAAGGCCGACCGCGGCGCGACGATCGCCGCGGCTGGCATTCGGTCATCCTCGGTGGGCGGGCAGCGTCCCATGACGCAGGGGCAGCGGGCCTCACTCGCCGCCGGGCTGCGGAAGGACTACAACGCGAACGTCAAGGAAGCCCGCACCATCGGCAAGCAAGTCGAGTTGATGAACCGCGCCTGGGAGAGCTACGACCAGAACCCCAACGCCGCCTCGCAGGGCCTGCTGGTGACGTTCCAGAAGATTCTGGACCCGACGTCGGTGGTCCGCGAGTCTGAGTATGCCCGCACGTTCGACGGGCAGGCCGTGCTGGACCAAATGGCCGGCGCGTTCGAGCGGCTGAAGCAGGGCGGCTCTGGCGTGCCACGGGCGCAGCTCGAGGGCTTCAAGCGCCTGGCCGAGCAGTTCGCACAGGGCTACGCCGGGAAGGCACAGGAGTATCAGGGCATCATCGACGCGAATGCCGACGAGTTCGGCATCGACAAGACGCTGATTTACCGCGAAGGCGAGTTCGGCGGGGCGTCCCCTGCAGGCGAGACGCCTGCCGCGGGTGCGGCTCCCGCACGGAAGGGCCGCTACAACCCGGCCACGAAGCGCATCGAGTACTGACATGCCGAAACTCATCGACATCCCCGGTGTGGGCGAGATCGAGTTCCCCGATGAGATGGACGACGCGTCCATCGCCTCGGAGGCGGGCCGTCTGTCGATGGAAGCCACGGCGTCCGGCGACAAGTGGTCCGATCTCCCCGGCAACATCCTGCCGAGTGTCGGCCGCCTGATCGGCGGGGCGGTGTCCGGCGTGGCCAGCCTGCCTGGCCTCGCGATGGACCTGATGAATCCGCTGCCGGTGAAGAACCCCACGCAGATGGGCGTGGCGCAGGCCGTGAGCCATCCCGTGGACACGGCGACGGCCATCGGCAGCGCGGTGGGCGACAAGTATGGGTCAGGCGCGGCGCTGAAGCACAGCCTGATCACGGACCCGGCCGGTGTAGCGGCAGACGCCTCGGTACTGCTGGGCGGCGCTGGGGCGGCCCTGCGTGGCGCAGGCGCAGCGTCGAAGGTCGGCGGGCTAGTGAAGGCTGGGGAGATGGCCGGCCGCGCAGGGCAGGCCGTAGACCCCCTACGGGCCATCGCCTCGACCGCCGCGGCCGGTGGGCAGAAGTTCCTGCGGCCGACCACGCCGACGCTTCAGAACTGGGGCACCAGTTGGATGCAGTCGGCCATGAAGGTGGCCAAGCCCGTGCAGGACAGCAACACCTTCAACGTGGCTCAGGTCGCCGCTCGCGACAAGATCATGCCGACCGTCGAGGGCTTCCAGCAGGCCGCCGGCACCGCCAAGAAGCTGCGTGGGCAATTGAATGCCCGCGCCCGTGAGGCCCAGCGCACCGGGGTGCAGTTGGACCCGACCGCCATCGTGAAGAAGCTGAAGCGCGAGACGCGCAAGGTCGGCGAGATGGAGGCCACCCCGCAGCCGTATCAGGGGGCGCTCGAGAAGACGGGCGATCAGTTCTGGGAGGCGCAGTCCTCGCCGGTCCTGTCTCCCGTGGAGCAGACGGTCGATACCGGCCTGTTGGACGAGTTCGGCAAGCCGCTGACCCGCAGTGAAACGGTGATGAAGAATACCGGCCAGCGTGAGGCCGAGCCGATCAGTGTCAGCCGGTCGATGCGGATGACCGAGCGGCTGAACAAGCGCGTCGATCACACGAAGAAGAACCCGATGTCGATGACGCCTGGCGAGACGCCGAACGCGGAGGCGCAGGACGCGCTGCGTGGGGCCATCCGGGCGGAACGGGAACGTGTGCTGCCTGGCACGGATGCCATCAACAAGAAGCGCGGCGAGCAGTTGGCCGTGATGAAGCAGCTCCAGAACTACACGCTGCGGCGTGAGGGGAATCTGGACCCCATCCCCGCCCGCGCCCTGCTGGGCGGTGGCATGGCGGCCGGCCTGGCCGTAGGCGGTGCCCCGATGGGTGCCGTTATGGGCGGCACGGTCGTCCCGTGGGTGGTCAACTCGCCAAAGTTCAAGGGTGACATGGCCATCAAGTTGTTCCACGGGGACAAACTGCTGAACCGTGCCGGCCAGGCCGCACGCACGGGCGCGACGGCCACCACCCGCACGGGCGTGGCGTCCGACGCGCTTAGGCAGGCCCTGCTGGACGCGATGAACAAAACGACCGAGCAGCCCTAGACCGCCCACCAGACGGCGAGCACCAGCAGGATCAGTGTCGGGTAGGTTAGGCCCATCGGGACGTCTGTCGCCACGTCGATGGCGGCGGCGATGACCTTCAGGACCCAGCAGCCGAACACGATTGCGGCGACCAGCAGCAGCAACGTCAGCATGTCCGTCTCCGACATCTAGCGGATACGCCCGTATGGTGTATCCTAAAAGAACGAGCGCGGCCAGTGGCAACTGGGACCGCGCTCTAGTGGGCGAGGCAGTGAGGCTGCCGAACGCCGAACACCTTCCCCACTCTAACACACCAGTTGCGCGCACGTTCGACGGGGCGAACCCACCAGGAACGTGTGGACATGGCGTCTACTGGGTACCGCAGAGACGCACACAGGTGGAGCCATGTGGCCAGAGCCTGCGGGGGGCACCGTACAGCGGTGTAGCAAGTCTGGCCCACAGGCGGCGTGCTGTTACGCGACCGTCTGCCTCTGAGAGGGCGACAGGCTCATTGCTTGTTGGACACGATCAGGGTGAAGAGGCTGCCCAGCTATGGGGAACCTCTACCTCTTCAAAGGCTCTTGGCTATTGCTTGTAGAAGAACAGTACAGCCAGTACAGGAGTACACAATGCAGAAGACTCAGGCTGGACAGATCGTCTGGGTGGTCACCATGAAGCATGCGGTCCATGGGCAGCATCCCATCAGCGTGCATCCGTCAAAGAAGGACGCCGATGTGTTCGTGATGCGGTATCCGGGAGGGCAGGTGACGCCCGTGCAGGCGTACCCGCCCTCCGAGTTGGGCTAGTCCTTGCCCACCTTCTCGACCGCATCCCTGAGCGCCTGGCTGGCCGGATGCACGTACTTCTGGAGCATGTTGATGTTGGCCCAGCCGCCCACTTCCTGAATGGTGCGAAGGTCCACGCCGGCCGCGGCCATGCGGGTGGCGCCGGTGTGCCGGGTCGCCGCATGGAACGTGATGCCGCCCTGCTTCCGGCCGTAGCGGATGCCCAGCCGTTCGCAGACACGCTTCAGCCGCTGGGTGTAGGAGTTCGTGGCCTGCTTGCTGGTGCCACCGGCGTTCTGGAACACGTAGTCCGTGCCGATGACCGGCGAGGGCAGTAGTTCCACAACCGCATCGACTGCCCGGCCAGACAGGGGCACATGGTAGGTGCGTCCCGTCTTGCTCTCGTTCACCCTGGCCGTCCGGTCGTCCACGTTCACGTCGGCCCACCGCAGGGCCAGCACGTCCCCCAGCCTGACCAATGCGTCGAGGGCGACCAGGAAGATCGCTTTGTCCTCGGCGTCCATTTCCGCCAACAGTTTTTCTTCGTCTTCGCGCGTCAGGACTGGGATGACCGCAGGCGCGGCCTTCAGGCGGGGCATGAGCCGAATGGGCGATTCCGGGTAGTAGGTGGGCGCCCCCTTGGCCAGCACGGACTTGAGCAGATCGACGTCCCGGTTGACCGTCCGCGGGGCGGTCCCGGCGGCGAGGCGTCCCACCCGCCACGTATGCACCACGTCCGGCGTGATGCTGGTCAGCGGGAGGTGCCCGAAGACGGCCTCCAGTGACCGCAGGCGGTAGTTGATGCGCCCGTCGTAGCCACGCTGCAGGCGTCCCCATTCGGCCTCCCAGCGAGGCAGGAACGCGGCCAGCGTGGGCATGTCCGGCGCGGCCGGCACGAACCCCGCGTGCTTGTCCTGCGCGAAGGCGGCCCGCAGTTGCACGGCAGTCGCTTCCGCCCGCTTCTTGGCGGCCCGGCGTTCCGCCGCAGTCGGGTGCTGCACGCGTTCCTTGCAGGAGGCGCGGACCGTCTTGCCGTCCTTGCGCCCCAGGTAGGTGAACCAGACGTTGTTGTTGTTGAACACGATTTCTGCTGACCGTTTCGCCATCTCTGTCCTCCGCTGCCACAGAGTCTAGACACACACGGCGCAGTATGCAAGCACAATCTGCAACCGAGTATGCCGTGAGCGTGTATACTAGTGTTCATGCCGAGATTCATGAAGAAGCCTGTCGTGATCGACGCGGTGCAGTGGCTCGGGTCTAACACCGACGATATGTCGGCGCACTTCGGCACACCGATCTGGGGTGGCCGCAAACTGCTCATCCAGACGCTGGAAGGCGAAATGCGTGCATCCATCGGCGACTGGATCATCAAGGGCGTGAAGGGGGAGTTCTATCCCTGCAAGCCTGACATCTTTGCTGCCACCTATGAGGTGGCAGAGTGACCGCCTACCCGCTGACCTTCACGCGCTGCACTTCGCCACGGTCGCAACCGTCCTTGATGTTAACGAAATCGCATTCCGTTAACATCAAACTGCGTTGATGTTAAAAAGTGAGCGTCAACCAGCGAAAACACTGACCCGCCGCGCAAATTTGATCGCGTGGCGATTCCATTTTTGAATCCAATGAGATAGACTGAATCGGCCCGCCAGATGGTTGCAACATCCGGACGGGCCTAACCGCAACGGATCGTGAAAGGACGACCCGATATGGCTCAGCCCATATGCCATTGCGCCATCGAAGGGTGCAACAGAAAACACGTAGCGAAGGGGCTATGCTCCATGCATTACCAGAGAGTGAAGAACCACGGGTCTCCGCATCATGTCACAGACATGCGCAGGCGCATTCCGTTCCTTCAGTCTGCCGGATCAGACCCGGTTCGGTGCGTGGAGTGGCCGTTTGCATTTAGCCGATCTGGATATGGTGTAGCTTCGTTGGATGGCAAACAGACTTCCGCTCACAGAATATCCCTCATCCTTTACGCCGGCCCGCCGCCATTCCCTTCCGCAGATGCCGCGCATGATCCATTGCTGTGCAACAATAAGAAGTGCGTGAACCCGCACCACCTTAGATGGGCTAGCAAAAGTGAAAACGCGGCCGACAAAATAGTTGCGGGAACAGTGACAAGGGGGACGCTCGCATCAACATCCGGCATCTCGGAAGATGATGTTGTCGAAATATTCCATTCGGACGGCCCCGCTAAGGATGCGGCCAAAAGATACAACGTGCACGAGGAGACCATCCGGCGCATACGCAAGGGCGAAACATGGGGATGGCTAACTAGCCAGAACAAGCAGCGTCAATCAGGCTGACCAGATCGGCCCCCGTCAGCGCCACCGCATCATCCGGCGTTTCCGCCAGCGCCGCTGCGTGACGTGCGAGCGCGGGGCCTGTCCCCTCGCACAACG
>OFRB01000117.1_pt1 | contig 20802 bp, 30 predicted proteins | sample 1543021 | NCBI WGS metagenome assembly OFRB01 (sample SAMN07774230, study PRJEB24372) | wastewater metagenome | isolation source: Exp Tend CN 0WW | collected 2016-02
GCGCTTCACATCACCATCAAGTGACCATTCGCGCGGCTCGTCAATTAAGCCGTGAATAAAAGTATTTCCAACATGGTCTAATATTATCGCATTAGGTTTGCCGCCTGCCTGTATAGATGCTAATCTGCCTTCTCTGGTCTCTAAGTCAAACCCCGCAGCATACACAGGTCTCAGGCTGCGACCGCCCTGTTGGATGTACAGCGAAGTTGATTTTGTAGGGCGCAATTTTATCACACATCTAATAGCCGGAACATCCACACCCTCACCCACCAAATCGCAGCTTGTAACCACTTGTACGCTGCCATCGCCCAAGCCGTTTAGAATCTTATCGCAGTCGGTTTCTTCCATCGTGCCATCAACAGAATAGGCGCGATAGCCAGCCGCGCGAAATTCTTCGGCTACGTGTTTTGCGTGTTGAACATTCACACAGAAAACCATGCACGGAACGCCTGGGCAAATCTTTGTGTAATGCTCCACAGCATCACCTGTGATTTTGGGCTTATCAACCGCAATGGCAAGTTCGGAGGTAACATAATCGCCCATCTTAACATGCACGTTAGACAAGTCTATTTTATCCTTTGGCGCGTAAACGATTGGCTTGCACAAAAAACCATCCTCAATAAGTTCACCTATTTGTGGACCAATCACAATATCATCAAATACACCTCCGCTTTCAATGCCTAAACCGGAACCATCACCACGGCACGGAGTAGCTGTAACACCCAAAACTAAAGCAGAAGGAAAATAGTTTATGATGTCTCGGTATGACTTCGCTAAAGCATGGTGCGCTTCATCAATGATAATTAAGTCAGGGGGCTGTAATTTCGCCAAACGCTTCACCAAAGTTTGAACAGATGCAATTTGCGTACGCGCATGTAAATCGGGTGTGAACTGTGGATTTATCAGCCCGTGGTAAACACCAAATTCGTGCATCTTAGACGATGCCTGCCTGAGTAATCTCATGCGATGTACTAAGACCAAAACGCGCTTGCCTTTACCTTGCGCGGAGTGCGCTATGAACGCGAAGCAAATCGTTTTACCTCCGCCTGTTGGAATTACTAAAAGCGTTCTGCGTTTGCCACGTTGGTAGGATAGCCTCACACCATTAACACTGTCGTCTTGATAGTACCTTAGATTATACATTTTGAAGGCTGTACAGGTAGAATAAATAAATTACGAACGATGCGACAGCGATAGGTAGTAACCACGTAAGAGCGAAGTCTATGGCTTGCAGGAATAGGTCGAACCAGTCTTCAAAGGTGTCGTTTGGTTTCATGTGTTAAATTTATTTAAGCCCGTTGTAAATTTCCGCGCTCCATTTTGGAAAATTTGTTTCTCTGTTGATGGCTTTTTTTACTGTAGGCTCGTTCAGAACATGTGTAAAAAGGTCATTAAGCATAACAAACGATTCTACTGTGTAGATGGAGGCGTGACGCGCTATGTGCCTTGTCTTAAAATCAATAAGCCTTTCAGTAATTACACCTACTGAATGTTCGCCACTTTCGCTTTTGAAAAGCGTTACTGTAGCGCGTCTATTCTTACGCTTCGCCCTTATTTCATAAACTGCTGTACCATTTTCCATTGTGTTGTGTTCTGCATACCGTGCAGGCGGTTTAGTGGGGGAGGCTGGACTTGAACCAGCAATAGAACCTATGCTTGCCGCCCCGAAGGACAGCCCCGATTACCATTATACGGACTCTCTAGGCTATCAACCTAGCGCATTGTGACCTGCATTCACGTTAAATGCAGGCATGTATACCAATTCCATCACACCCCCGTGTGCATGCCTTTCCACGCTTGTCAATCATAAGTGTTCTTTTTGAAATGTTACTTCGCTTGCCTTCAAATTAACTTACTAATTCTCTATACTTAAAACGACTTTGGCTATCAAGAATTTTCAGCAGAACACCCTTCGCTTTACCCTCACCATTAGATTTGAATGGTGCGCTGTTATGGCAAGAACCATCATCTGTTTATTTACTCCCCGACTTCCCCGCCTTTCTATCCTTAATCTTCTTAAGCGTCTTTTCCAACGCAGACAAAATCTTCAATGTCTTTGGCTCTCTGTCTCGCCACCTGCGAATGTTTCCATCTTGAATGCCCGCTTCTTTACACACCATATAAAGGGTGGTTCCTGCGGATTCGGCTTCACTCTCTAATCTCTTGTACGTTTCGCTCATCTATTTTAGTTATGGCGGCAAATATATATTCTTATTTCAAAAATACAATTATATTTGCACCCAATATTTTTACACGTATAAAACACAACACATGTTAGAAGACGAAAATGAAGCGTATCACCGCGATATGACACGCATCAGCAAATCAAAGTTAGATGTTATCGCAAAATCACCTTTGCACTTTTGGGCGAAATTTCTTGACCCGAACCGAAAACCAGAATCTGATACGGAGTGGGGCGTAACGGGCAACGCAGTTCACACGGCAATTTTAGAACCGCATAAATTTGATGCGAAGTATGTTGTTGTTCCGCCACACGCACCCAAGCGACCTACATCGGTTCAAATCAATGCGAAGAAACCAAGCGATGACACACTGATTCAGATTGAATGGTGGCGAAGATTCAACAATGATAACGCTGGCAAATCAATTTTGAGCGCGGATGAATACGAAGAAATTCGCGGTATGCAAGACGCTGTATTCAGGCATCCAACGGCAGCTACGATTCTTATTTCAGACGAGTTGAAAGTAGAAGAAAAATTAGAGTTTACAGACCCGCACACAGGCGAAGAATGCAAGCTGCGAAGGGATGCCTTCAACACCAAATTAAATTGGACTATTGACCTTAAAACTACGGAGGACGCAAGCAAAGAAGGCTTCGCGAAATCGGTTGCTAAGTATAGATACCATGTTCAAGATGCGTTCTATACGGATGGGCACTTGGCAGTTCATAATGAGTTCCCGGAGGCATTTATTTTTATTGCCGTGGAAAAAAAGTATCCTCATGCAGTTACGTGTTATCAGTTGAATAGAACTGCATTTGAAATGGGTCGCGAATTGTATATTCGCGATTTGAACACATACAAGGAGTGCAAGCGAACCGGCATCTGGAAAGGATATTCAGATGAAATTGAATTGTTAGAGTTGCCTAAATGGGCTTTGAAATTGTAATCTCTCGTAAACGAATATTTTTAATCAAACAAACACCATAAACATGGAAACAGAAAAAGCGTTGGCAACGCAAACAGCCACGGCAAACAGTCCGTCAATATTTAGCAACACCGCCCTGTTTGAAGATGCGCAGCGATTCGCAAAAGCGCTATGCGAATCTAGCATTGTGCCAACTGCATATCAAAAGAATATCCCTAATACTTTGGTGGCGTTAGAGATGGCAAATCGCATGGGTGAAAGCCCCTTGATGATTATGCAGAACCTCGACATCATTCACGGCAAACCTTCATTCAACAGCAAATTTGTAATTGCAAGGCTTAACACTTGCGGCAAGTTTTCACCGCTTAGATTTGAGTATTCAGGTGAAGGCGACAAACGCCAATGTGTAGCGGTTTCGACCGATAGTGAAGGAAAGGTTTTGCATGGTCCACCGTGCTCTATTGAAATGGCAAAGAAAGAAGGTTGGTGGACTAAGAACGGTAGCAAGTGGCCCACAATGACAGACTTGATGTTGATGTATCGCTGCGCAACATTTTTTGGACGCATGTACGCTCCTGAGTTGTCTATGGGGATGCAAACCACGGAGGAGATATACGACATAACCCCTACCCAAAACACAACATTCACAGAAGCGGCACCTACGCAGAATTTGAACGACAAAATAAAATCTCAAACCGCGAATGTTGTTGCTGATAAGAAAAAAGCTAAGGTTGTAAGGAAAGCGGCTGAGCCTGTAGTAATAACACCCACAGAGCCGAGCGCAGAACCGAACGCAGAAGGCATCAACGATGATTATTTGTAAGCCTCACCAACAAACAGAAGCCTCCGATTCTCGGGGGCTTTTTCATTTCAGCAACTTCCAACCCGCAACGTTGATATTCCTATCCAAATCGCTTGGCTTCATTTGCGTGGTGCGATTGATTACCTGGTTAAGTTCACCTTCGCGCTCGAGCATAACGATGTTAGATGACGCGGCGGTGATCCTGTAAATCATTTTGTGAATGTCTTGGAATCTCTGACCTTTGATGTAAGCTGCCATGTTGTGTTGTTGTGGCGGCTAAAATATTATTTCTGATTGAAACGAATAGCATACCCTATTTGCGGAATATGTTCGTTTCGTCTTGGTTCATATCCATACCCAAAAGAAAAGCCCACAGGCGTTGTGATATTGACAGTAGGAATGGCAGAAATATAGTTCTTGCTTACGGGCATTTGAAGGCAACCATAAACCACCCATTGTTTACGTTTTACTACTGTGTTTGTTATGGTTGTTTCATAGTTCGGCTTAAGGTTCGCGTTCCATATTTTTAAACTCAATAACCGCCCTTCAACCTCTAACTTATAGTGTGTTCTAATCGAATCGGCAACAAGTGTACTATCGTATTTAGTTGTGTCAGGCAACAAGCAAACAAGGCTATCGCAGAGTGAAGACAAGCTATCAATTACAGCCTTCAATTCAACACATCCCGAATCTACATTCTCGGTGTTCGCTTTCTGTTTAATTTCTGCAATCTGTTTTTTAACCTGTGCTTTCTTTTTTGAGGGTTTCGTTTCTATTGGCTTTGGCGCGGTATCAATCACTGCCAATTTCAAAGATGTGTCGCCATACACCACCACGCGAACGGTATCGCTTTTGACTAACTCTGCGCAAGGTTCGGCAATGAATTTTCGTTCAATGAAACCCCCTGTGAAAGTTCCCATCAGAAAAATCACAATTGCAATGATTAGTAAGATTGTGTTTGGTTTCATCGGGTAAAATTATTCATTTTATTTTTTACTTTGGAAACTTTAGTTATTTTTGATTCCGATAACGTTTTGCGGCTTTGCGATGGCCGCCAAAGGAGAAACTAATTATTAACCGAGAATTGTCAGGCGGCTATTGCAAAACCGCTGTTAGCCGCTGGCCTTCTTCACAACACAAATAAAAATGAAACCAAAAGAAAAGGCAAAAGAGTTAATTCACCACTACACAAAAGAGTTATTGAGTGCCAAATATTCAATAAACGGATTTGTTATTGAGCAACTTGCAAAGCAGTGTTCTTTAATAGCAGTTGAAGAAATATTGAGCAACAATTGCGGCACAAATACCGATGGTCAACAGGCTTATGAAGAAGAAATATACTGCGATGAATATTTTTGGCACGATGTCAAAGAAGTGTTGCAGTCGTCATAGGCTTGCGGCTAACTACTGGCTACACGCAAGTTAAAATCACAACGAAAACAAAATCAATGATTAGCAATTTTACTTTAGTAGGTGCTGAATCTTATAGGATAGTAGGTAAAAAGCCGCACTCTAAGATATACAGACTTCCGTATATTGATAGAAAAGGTCGGCAGCAATCCTTAAAAGAAATAAAATCCACAATGAACGGTGGCTATTGGATTGTTTTTGACAATGGGGAAAAAAAGTTTATCAGCCTGCGACAATTGCAGACTAATCAGGCACTATTAAAGAAAGACAGAATGGTGATTAACTTCAAAGAAAAAGGTATGCCGTTTTAGCGATTCGCAAACGTAGCCAACACTAAGGCTATCCTTTTAGCGAGTTTAGTCTCATTAAACAGATACGTTTCAAGTTCTTTTTTGTTTGACATAAAACAAACTTCCATAAGAACATTCTCGCCTGTTAATCGCATCCAACCTAATGAACCGCGTGCGCTTTGATTTTCAGTCTTAACGCCTTCTTTTCCGTAAGCCAAACCGCGAAGTTTGACACCCATCATTTCGTGTATGCTTTCACTTATTTCAGCCGCTAAATCCAACTCGAATTGAGAAGGCGTGTTCGGCACGAATGTTTCCGTTCCGCTTGCTACTTCGCCACCCGCATTGAAGTGAATATCAACGAGTATTGCAGTTGGGCTTATGTGCGCCTTGAATGCATTTATGGTTTGAACCAATGCGTTCTTATCATCATCCACAATCGGAACTACGCCAAGCAATTTTAATTCGCCTACAATTTTGTCACGCAATGCAGCTGCTAAGTCGCCCTCTTTGTATCCGTGAGCAACCGCACCTGAATCCGTTCCTTTGCGAGTATGCCCCGCGCTAATGAATAGTTTACGCATCTTGTTCTGATTTACGCTCTAAAATTCTAATCAAAGGCTTAAGAATATCAACCCCGGTAATTGCTTGTATGTTCTCACGTACGCTTTGAAGTTCCGTAACGGCTATAATCGCAACAACCGCCTTAACCATAAAATCAGCGTCCCCATAATAGCCTCCGATAACGTGCGCTATTAGTATTCCGAGAAAGTAAGCGATGACAGAATAGAACTTCCTAATCATCTTATTTGACTTAATTTCTTCACCCTTAGATTTTGCCCCTAATACCCCCGTTAAGAAGTCAACAATGCTTATGAACCCAACTAGCCACAGAGTAGGATAAAGTGGCGTTAATAGCGTTACGATTGCCGCAAAGATTAAAGCTATGTTCTTATAAAACCACGATTCAAATGTTGCCTTTATTTCCATCTCACTAGCATCTTTTTTTAACTGACTATCTATTCTGCACAAAAGTAAATATAAGAGAATTTCCATGTGGCAAATTTCGCCACTTTAAAACCCTACCGTTCTACAATATCAATTCACTTTTGAAACGTTTATTCTTGTTTTTTTAAAATCTAACCATTTGCATCTGAGGCTCTTGTCGTTTCAAGTGTCTCTAAAAACTCAGCGTGTTCTTTTTGCGAAAAGAAAATAATCAATCTGCTTTCATCTTCGTGAAATAGAACATTGCCTGTTTTAGCAATAGGTGCTCCTGTGTTGTCAATGAATCTTCCGTGTTGGTCTTTTTTAGTAATTGTTATCATGCCCTTTCCCTTTTTATTAATGATGATCGTAAACTAACTGTACCGCCTGCTATTGATTTTTGTGAGGTTATGTAGATGTACCATGTCGCGCTAAGTGTTGGAGATGTAACGTCTGTTATTTGAACACCTCCAGAAGGCGAAAGAAATGCACGTGCCGCGCAAACGATATTACCGCCACTAAAGTGTATGTAGTTGTTAATCGGAACATAAATGCCACCGGCTGTTGCTGTTGATGCCAAAGAGTTTAAAACTAATGTTTCTAAGGTTATATCAACAGGAACGGCAGAAGTTCCTATCCTTGCTCTCACGGTAAGCGTTCCGCTTGTTTGCGAGCTGCTTACTTGCTCTGTTATCCAAACTAAATCAGTGCTGTCAACCACGCCACCAACCACAGGAATAGTTCTTAGGATAGTTTCCGCCTGGTTTGTAGTTGTGGAATTTCCTACCCATAAGTCAAGGCTGATTTCTTTTCCAACTTCATTATCAATATAAGTTTTAACTGCATTTTGGGTGACTGCCACTTTGTGACTTGTTCCTAATGAGTTATTATTAGACAAAGCCATTGCCGGACGAACCATTATTTTTCCAAGCGTAACGTGCGAACGCTCCACAACCCCTACTTTTATAACGAAGTTTGGAGAAGCGGGCGGTGTAGTAGTAAGCCCTCCTGCAACTGTTGAACTTAAAAACACTTCGTCACCATCGCTAAATGCAGACGTGTTTAAGTCATTTGCCAATCCGGTAATTACAACTCTGCCAATGCTATTATTAGCAATGTCATGCGTAGCCATTCCGATAATAACAGAAGTAGCCTCTGCATTTGCCTGCGCCAATGCTATTGTTGAATTATTTCCAATAGCTCCACTTACATAAACAACTTGCCCGTTTGTTATGGTAGAACCTGTGTTATTTCTTGCCGCCATCAAAACCTCATAACCTATTTGAGTGCTCCGTCCGCTTATGCTATCCATGTACGATAGGCAGTCGTTTACATCATCGAAATATAGTTTACCTCTTGTATGGGTAGGGGTTGAGATAGGGGTTAAAATTATTTCACGGGCAAATGTTTTTAACCCCGAAAATGTCATGTCTCCAGAAATGATATTAGTTATTTGAGCCTGCAATTTGCCGAAAGCAGACAAAACACTATCGTTCGCATCTATAACCGCATTGGTTGCCAAAGAAAGCCCCGTAAGCAATGTCGCCCGGACCTTATTCGATATGTTGTTGATTATTATCTGAATCATAAATCAATCATGATTGTTTGGCTATCGCCAAGTGTGATTAAATTTCCGCTACTCACAACAACTGAATCTACAATGACTTCGTAAGGCGTGTCAGGCAAAATCAAAGTGTCCCCAGCATCAACTTCTACATCATAACTCGCATCTGAATTTTGAACAGTTGCAGTACCTCCGCCAGTAACATTCACAACCCACTTGTCGCCAATTTTCGAGCCTACTAAATTACCGTCTTGGTCCGTAACCTCAATATCCAAGGTTTCGCCACCGTCAACAAGCGAAAAGAAAACAGTGTTGATATTTACCGTTGCTTCATCAATTACAGGGGTGAACGGGCTTCCGGTGAATACATAGCCTTTATTGGTGAGTTCGAGCCTTACAAGTGTATCAACACCGCCCAAAGGTAACGGAGTGATTAGCGTGTTCGATTCCGGTGCTTTAACCGAGTAAACTAAACGCCCCATAGCTACGCTTTGGTTGTCGTTAGAATCGCCTCCGTCAATCAAAAGCGAACGAACATTTCGATTCATAATGAACGGGGCTTGAAATGCCAATGTTTTATATTGCGGATCGTCAAGAATATACCTGCAAACGCCCATTAGACGCTCCAATTTCAAAACGGCTTCTACATCACCGTATTTTCCTTCTTCGCTTGGTGCAGAGGTGTAGAAATCTATGTTGAATAAATATTCCCCATCCGATTGCCCCTGGTGCTGATTGCTAAAATCGCCTGTTGCCAAACGGACATTTATTGCCGGGCAAGATGTTGCATCAAATGCAATGAACCTTTCCACCCAGACTTTCGCTGAAAGTTCTTCGGCATCATCCAAATAAGATTGATGCGCCAATTCAGTAGCAAGAATTTCACCAATCCTCGTTCTGATTTGCTCAAAAGCACTTGCACCAATAAGACCTGTAATCAGTGCCATTTACCAATAAGATTATTTATTAACGCCATTCTCCGAGTATCATTACTATAACACCTATCGTTTCATTCGGGAACCATTGTCTAATCACATACGTTTTATCAACTCCTGTCGAATCTTTGCACGTTACCCGGTGGTTTGCCATGTCAACCTCGCCTTTTCCGTTTCTTGTTGGGTAACTTAAATCAGTAAGCAGTTTTTCACTTACTGATACGTGTGCATTTTTAGAGTTGACAGCTATACCTTCAGTATTAAATGAAAGGTGATGTTTTGTGTGTAAGCCAACAACGGATGCTGTTTGTCCTTCCGGAGCAACAAATGCAAGTGCAACACCGAACTCCGACAAATCGGATGTTCTTTCGCGCCATAACTGCTCTGCATCTGCTATTAGTCCCATTTTTCTATACTAAAAAGGGATGTATTGCTACACCCCCTCTAACCACACACATGAAGCACGGTGTTATTTCTTTTTGTCTGTTTTCGGGGTGTTTTGTTTGGGCTGGGTAGTCTGTTTGGCAGGCTGGTTAGCATCCGCCTTCGCCTCGTTATCATCGTTCGTTTTAGGCTTGTTTGAGCCTGTAACTACCGGTGATTCAACTGGCTGTTCAACGCGAACTAAGAAGCCATCGCTTACAAGTTTTTCGGCTACGCCATCGTCCCACAAAGCAGCGTCCAATTCAAGGTCGTGGTCCGTTACCATTCCACGCCTTGTTGTTACGTTTGTGCATTTTGGATTCAGCTTGTACTTTGCCATAATTTCAGATTTATGCAAGAACTTGCGCGGTGTAAATTTGGTCAACTGCAACCGGGATAGCCAAACCTGCGCTTTGTACATCGAAGATGTGGTTACGCTTGCGAGTGTCCATGTAGTTATCAAAAACAAACTTGCCTTTTTTCGGCATTTGCCCGTCAACCAACAACTGCGGAATGGCAGCGTAAGAAAGAACGTTTGCAGTTACCTGAGGCAACACAACGATTTTCTTAGGGTCTAAGTAAGGAGTTGCAGCACCTCCAACGGCAGCAGTGTAAACTTGCGGGTATGTCCACAAATCCATCAAGTAAGAACCTACCGAGATACGACCGTGGTAAGATGCACCAAGAGCGTTTCTTTGCGCCATTGTTACATTGTCAAGGCTGTAGTTGAAATTGCTTCCACGCGCCTTTACTGCGGTGTTATTTAAGTAAGCATTCAAAGCTGATTCGCCCAAAATAACATTTAAAACAGCACCACTTGACAATCCAACTTCGCGAAGCCATTTAGCAGCCGTCAATAAAGAAGTGTTAGGGTCAACTGCTGAGTTATCCCAATACGCACCTGTCAAATTAACCATTGACAAGGCTTTTCTTTTGAAGTCAATAGTAGTGCTGTTCGCAAGTGTGATTACACCTGTTTGAAACACATCCCAGCACTGCTTTTCATAGCTTCTGTCGATTTTGTCCGTTAAGAACTTCATCTTGGTTGCCAGCGTGTCAATGAAACGACCGAACAGCGCAGCGTCACCGCCATTTTTTAATGAGCGCACAAGTTCATCGTAAACGCTCAAATGGTTGGCAAAAAACTCCTCCGCGTAGTAAGGCGGGATAAACAACTTTTCAGTTGATTTGTCAAAGGTGTTTACGTTACCATTTGCACCGCGCGGCAAATCAATTGCGATAGGCTCACCGCTCCGTTGAACTTCTACAGACACTTCCAAAGTGTCGGCTTCCACTTGCTTGAAGAAACTCATTCCAAAAGCCGTAGGCGAAATATTGTCTGCAAATCTCGCTACTAATTTTTTGGTAGAAAGCGCATTAAAATCTGTTGTATTGATCGATAATCCCATTGCTGTTTTTTTATTGGTTGTCGTAAGAAGTTTGGTCTGTTGTTGGAACTATTCTGATGCCTACAGTATTAGCGGCAATAAGGTCTGCAACCGTCTGTCCACCAATCACGGTAGTTAATGTTGTGCCTGCCGGTAGTGCGATTCCATCTTCTGCCACATCACCCGAAACAACGAAGTAAACAGTGCCGGAAAATGTTTCTCCGTAAGCTATTGAAACATCATTGTAAAGCATCCCTACAGGCTTCTGCGAACCGTCCGAAGCGTCCTTGTCAAGAATAACAAGTTTGTTTGTGGCTGCGATTCTACCTAAAACAGTACCCGCAACAATCATAACATCATCATCGGTATTTTCATAATCGAAAGTTCCTTTGTTGGTGTCGTTGTTGAAGATAAAAATCTTCGCTAAATTGGTGTTTATGATACCCTGATTAGAGTTCAATAAAACTACTGCATTTGCACTCATTATTTACCTCCTTCTTTTTTTAGTCCCAAAGCCTTGTCAGTTTCTTCCTCAAACTTCGCAAGTGTTTTTTGATATTCGGTTGTCGGGGCCGCCTCCGCGCCTGTAGTAACCACAGGCGTTGCTTCGCCTTCAATAGCTGCAACTTGTTTCGCGCTAAAAGCCTTCATTGCAAACTCAGCCATTGCGGTTTGAGATAGGTTTTCACCCTTCTTAACGCCTTCAACTACTGCCTTTACATCTGCCTCTGCGAAAGCCAACCATGCGCCTACACGGTCGCGCTCTGTTGCTACTGCATTCGCAGTAATTTGCGCGAACACATCCGGGTGCTGCGTTTTCAATTGTTCAACTGTCATTTTATTTTGATTTGAATTTTGAATCGGTGCTGGTGTTGGCGCGGGTGTAGCCGCGATAGGCTTCTGCGCGTTCGGGTCGTGGCTTGCTGCGATAGCATAGTAGCTATCAATTTCTGCGCTGATTTGCGGTGTCAATTGAACTATCTTATTGATTAGTCCGATTTCTTTCGCTTCTTTTGCCGTAAGTACCACGTCTATTCGGCTATCAATAGAGAAAATATCTTCTAAAGTTTTGCCTGTGATAGCTGTGAATTTTGCAACATCAATTTTTGCTTCTAATGCAGCGCGTGAAGCATCGTTAATGACTTTTAAAGACTTCTTTCTATCTTCTGTAAAGAAGTTCGCATCACTTTCTAAGAAAGAAGCATAAGCGGCTCTGTGTATAAGGAACTGTGAAACACTCAAAGCTTCAACATCTTTAGAGTAAGCAAGCATTAAAGCACCTGCTGAATACGCCCTGCCATCTACTTTTATCTTAGTGGCTTTTGTGCGTTCCGCAGTTTTAGCAAGCATTCCCCACATATCTTCGGGCGAACCTCCGTTGGTGTTCATTCTTATTACAACATCTTCGTCTTTAGCCGCCTCCATTTCACTAATGAAAAACTCGGCTGACCAGTTGTTGATATTGCTATAAAGAAGAATTTCCTTTGCCATTGCGTAGGCAAAAGAGTTGTTGTTTTGGGGGGCGCTAAAATATTGTGTACAATTTGTGTATTATTTTTATTTTTGCCGTATGGAAGGCAAGAAAACAAAGTACGAGAGATTCTGGGGAGTACCACCTGACAAAGACATCCCCGACTCACAGGACGCAGCAAGCAAGCAATTCGACAGGGTAGTAATTACGGGAGTACCCATGAAAAATAAGCGAGAGTTAGAACGCCTCGCAGGCAAAAAAGGTACTACCGTTTCGGCATGGCTAAAACCTAAGTTAATTGATATTATTGAAGCTGAAACTAAACGGATATTTCCGAGGGGGTAAATTATGAAAAGATATTGGTTATTTTCATTTAGCAACTTCTACCCGTATGGCGGGATGCTAGACTTTACAATGGATTTCGATTCAATTAAAGAGGCTCTAATACATTTTGATAAATCAGACGAAGACAATGCAAATATTTTAGATTCGCACGAAAAAGTAGTTGTGTACGATTCTCAATTACCGCAGAAATATGAAGTGCATGGCTTTGAAAAGCTAGACAAAGACGAGCAATATCTTAATGATAAAGTTACAGATTCTCACTTGAAAAATCTTTATCCTGTTACTCTTTGGCAGGCGGAGTAACCACAACTTCCTTCTCAGGCTCAATCCCTAATTCCTTACTGTACTTCAACTCCTCCGCGTATTGCTTCATCACTTCATCGCTATTTTCACCACGAAGCATTTCAACACCTTGTTCAACCGTTATCAGTGGCAGATGCGCACCTGTATCACCAAGCATCGCACGAACGGCATTTACTTCTTTCAATGGGTCAATATGTCCCGGAATAGCACCCGTGAATCTTGCATTTCTGTAAGCATTCAAAACCATTTCGTTGCCTTCTGCAAACGCAGTCAAATAGCCCGGCGCCTGTACTTTATTCTTAAGAATTTCTAAGTGTAACCAAAGGTTGTAAATGTGCTGGTAAAATTGCTCTGTAAAATCATCGCGGTTTACAAACAACGTGTGCTCCCAATCCTTCAAAGCCGCGCGGCTTGCGCTAAAACTATCGTTATACAATGACATGGCAACGTTCGGAGGTATTCCGATAGACGCACACATCATGTTGAAATATGTTTCGTAAAAGTCTTTAAAATAGAGTTCTCGTTGGTTTGATGCGAGTTGTTTAATCTCGCTACCAATAGGCAAGTTGAATGCCTGTTTATTTGTTGTCGCAGCTACTCTATCAGCTAACTGCTGCCCTTCTATCGTTACAGGCAACATATCACCTTTTGCATCAGCATCACGCGCCCTTGCAAGCTGCCTAACTAATGGGTTTTCGCCCGTTGAATTTCTATCGTGAACAACCTGCAAAACAATCTTAGCGGCTTCTTCAGCACTACCCAAAGTTGCCCCAGCGTAACGCTCTAATTTCTTCAATGATTCCAACACCGTGGACATTATAGGAATGCCGCGATTGTTATCAATGCGGTACGTTGCGCCATACACTAAGTAAGCCATTGTAAGCCCTGTTGATGGGCTTTTGGCGGCTATTTCGCTAAAACTATAATCTTCGTTTCTGATATGATACTTAACCACCTCGCCATTCGGCTTGCTTTCAACACCGTTGATGATGCGGTTTCCGTTACTTAAAACATACGGCATTGCCTCCGTGCCATAGTTCGGGCTTTGCACATGACATCCGTCAATCAATTGCACCTTTACAGTGCCTTTTACAACGCGCAAAACAACAAGAACATCACCGCCAATCTTTGAGTTCATAAACACAGACTGCGCGATTTTATTCAGTGAAACCATGTTGGAGTAATCTCCCATTTTCGTTTTAGCCCAAATACCGAAACGAGTTTCTGCAACCTCATTAAATGCCTCCGTCTCTAACTTGATACCCTCCGACTTCAACACCTGTTCTATGGGGTCGGATTTCATCTTAAGCCCCGAACCTATTACCCACAGTTTGAACTTATTTATAATAGTTTGGAAGACCTCGCTTTCAAGATATGCTTGCCACGAACGGACGCGCAAAGTATCGTAGTCTAGGGTGTAATCTTTTACGGGACCTATTTCACCCAGATTTTTTTCGCCATTAAAAGACACGCCTATGCTGTTGGTGTATCTACCAAAGAAAGCCTCTGATTTTGGTTGTTCGATAACCTGCGCATCAGGCTGTTTGTCGCCCTTAATTGCCTTCCAAATCTGTTTTATTCTACCTTCTGCCATAACATCCCCTTCCTGTAAAGTTTTTGCCATCTACAAGTGTAAATTTGCGCCCGTTAAGCCTGTTAATATATCGCTGTTTAATCTGCTCAAACGTGTTGATTGAGTTAGCTATATCAACAGAGTTTCTATACACCGTTTTAATTTTCACTTGCCCATCATCAAGCCAATATTCACTAATGCCGCTTTTTGATGCAGCAGATAAAGCGGCATCTTCAAGGGCTGTAATCACGGCATCAATACGTGCAATCTTACCGCGCAAATCAGTTGCGCAATCAATATAAATATCTGCCGAACTATACTCTATCATGGTGTCTTAATTTTATCTGTTTTAGCTTGCGAAATGTCTAGTGTAAGAGTGCCAGGCGTGTACACTCCACCAACTCCAACGATAGCGGTTTGAATTTTACCGAGTTCTGTTTGAATCAAATTTTTAAACGCTGTCAATTCGTTGCTTAACGGACTATACCGAACCGCATTATCAGCGTCACCACCCAACAAAATATCACCGTTATTCTTAAGCCAAACGTAGGTTTGCAAATCACCGTTCGCATTGGTTGAATACAAACGATTTTCGCCTACTTCTGCGAGTTGATTAACATTGATGTAGCCAATAACAACAGTGTCCCCTTGACGCTGCGTTGTGCCATAAATCGCTATCATATCTTTGATAGGGTTTGAATCGTGACCGTAAGGCGCGGCTTCGATAGGCGACTGAACATCATTCTTGCCAAAACGCAACAGCTTTACAACGCGCCTTTTCAGGTCGTCAAATGATGTTGAATTAAGTTTTGATGTGGATAGCATTTAGTTTAAGTGCGCAGCGTATATTTTTACCAATTTGTTTTCTTCTGTTTCTGGGAAGTACTCATGCTTGTTTATAGTTTCAAAAGCATCAATATTGTTGTGCACTCTTACGATAGAAACATCAACTTCTGTACCATCTTTTTTTATCTCAACAAAATCATCATTCGTTGCGTAAAACGTTACTTCACTCATCTAATGCAAATTTATTCCTTTAAACAAATATTCCGGCACTTGCTGCGAATACACTTCGGGCAGTACACACGTCAAAGTTGCAATATTTTTAGATTCATCACCAGAAAAATCTATGCCCTCAATAAACCACGTACTTTTTTTGTAGAGGTAAACATCAGGATTTATCACGGTAATAAATTCACCGGTGCGCAGCAACTTACCATCAACCACCCATGTACTAACATCAATTATTAACTTCAATTCCTTCAATTCATTTGCTAATGCCTGCCGCGCAACCTTTGACGTGTCGGCATCTGTGCCGCTTGTTTGGATGATTGTTTTAGGGCGAAAAACAGAATTGATAACATAGGGATTTCTGATAGTGTGCTGCCCTGCATTGCCCCCGTCCATGTCCGCTTGCTTCATTACGGTAATGTGCGAGTGCATCGCCTGTCCGTTGAAACTTAGCCTGTAATTTGTAGCTGGTTGTGATAAACCTTTGGTGGTGTCAAGATTTAAAATTGGTTTCTTCTTGGTGTCAATCTGCGTGAACAATAGTTCACCGTTTGCCGTGTTTGTGAGAATGATATTTTGCTGCGCACACAAAGAAGTGATGTAACTCTTAACCGTGGCTGACTCGCTTGCCGTGGTGGTATTCAGCACCGTGTTCATTCGAGCGGAAACGACACTATCAACCTTGAATTTGATGTCAAATGGTTGCAATAATTTAGATACTATTTGCCTTATTGTAAGCCCATCAGATTGCAACGGGTAAACGCTTGTAGGGATATTTGAATCCTCTAAAACACCGGGCAAAGAATACCCTGCCAAACTAACGAAACTACGTTCCGATTGCGAACTGAAATTCTGTGAAATAATATTCCCTTTCAGCACCATTTCATTATTAAATTCTAAGGTGCAAATGTGATAGTGTCCGATACAAAGCAACTCCTTTAACTCTTGGTCTGTAGGCTCAAAATAAAACGAGAACGCAAACGTTCCGCCAACAGAATCAAACTTCTGACTAACGCGAAATTCGTTGAATTTATCAACGCGTCGATTTCGGATTCTATCGTTTATTTTGAGTATCACACGTAGTATTTTATTAACCGTCCTTTTTCAACATTCAAAGCCTCTTTTAGCCCTGCATTGTTGTTCTTGATAAGTGTGTTCAAATTTTCATCTGTAAGCCCGTAAAGCCTGTGCGTTAGCACTATCCAATTAGAATCTTCTTCCAACAGAAAACTTCTTTCCTGTTTTCCATTCAAAGCAATATTGAACAGATTTGAAGCGGTGAAATTCACCAATTCCGAAAGATTTTTCAAACTTTCATAATCCGGGATGTAAGAAGTTGGTGAGTTGTTGTTGTTTGTCGAAAGCGAATCTAAATCCGTAACATATTGGTTAAACCCATCGAGCAAAATATCAACCGCGTTTAGCGCATCTATTTGATACGCGAAGTCATTTTCTAGTGGAGTTGCAGCCGTCAATGAAATAGCTGTAAGGGTTGCCGCTACATTGGCTTCGTAGGCTTTCTTTTCTGTTTTCTTGACGATGTTTTGCAGGTCGTTTCTTTGCCCTGATAATTGAGTTGTGAGTACTGAGAATCTCTGTTGAGCTGATAATGCAAATGAGGCAGGCATAACCAAAAGAGCCTGTGTTTTCTGCATTGCTTCTATGGGTTCGGTTGCAGCTTCTGCAATAAATGAAACAGCTTCATTGTAAGCATTTACAACGTTGTTTATCATGCCTTCGCCTGTGGACTTAAGCATGTTCTTATAAGCCCGCAAAACGTTTAGATTAAGCAAGTTTATAGTTGTTGGTGTTGGCGTAATTTGACCGAATGATTTTGCAAACGCAGCACTTGTGTTTGTCGCGGAGGTTTGAATGTTAGCCAGAGGGTCTTGCGAACCTTTCGGGAATATGTCCGTTATGGTTTCGATTACCGGGCACGTTACTTTGCTTATGTTAGAGTTACTGTTATCAATGCTGATTGATGTAGGCTGAACAATGAGCCTGCCATAGTAAGGGTGTGTTAAAGTCCACGCCCGTCTATCGTTTGCCGACAGCATAAAATTGCTTGCAAAATCCAAATGGTTTTCGCCTTGAAAATACAACTCCAAATTATACCGCTGACCTTTCGGAGTAGTGCGATACACAAGAGTTCCGTTTACATCCGGGAAATTAAATTCAGTAATGTGAAATTCTTTTCCGCGATTGGCATTTAGCCAGTCTGGGCGGTATTCTTGCCCGTCCCCTGTTTTAATTACTAACTCCGATTTTACTTTTTCTAACCAACTCATTTTCGATAGAATTTAAGTGCTTTTGCAGCGTGTCCGTTAAAAAAAGTTTCCATATTTGAGTGAGTTTTTCGGCTTGCTATTTCTATAAAGTGAGTGGGCTTAATTCTTACCGCTCTTCCTCTTTTTTCGGTGTATAGCGGTGTTGCATCCAACTTTACGGATTTGCTTTTTCTATTGGAGGAAATGCGGTTCACCTTGAATAAAGTATTGCCCGACATCATATAACCACCTGTATTCACAACCGCGTATGCAGCACGTACAAATTTCGCCTTCTTTGACCTTGCACGTTTTACGTTTTGTGCACTTGCTACTTTGCTGCGATTTATGGTGCCGCTTTTTGTTACAATACCCTCCGATTGAAGTTTATTAAGCGTCAATTCCTTTCTGACTTTTCGGCTGATATTCTTACCTACGCGAATTTGCGAAGTTCCCATCAACGGGCGTTTAATACTTCCACCATGTTCTTGCTCCTTCAAATCCGAAATAGCCGCTTTACTCCCCGGGCGCGAAGCATGAGGAACGAAACCAACCTCTGACTGCATGGTGTTCACATTTGAGCCTTTTGCAAAGTTTACTTTCGATTGTGATTTGAAAAAATTTGGTTCGCGCTGTTCGAAACTTTTCTTCGATTGTTTCAACATCGTGTTTTGCTTCACATCTTTTGCGGCACTATTCAACGTGTCTTTTACAGCGCGTGGAAATGCCCTCTTAGAATATTGTTCTAAGAGTAACATTTGTTTTTGTACCGCATCTGTATTGACGTTGAATTGCATTATGCTATTTCAAAAGTTATCGTTCCACTTACTGTAATAGCCTCTCCGCCAGCGGCAACATTTTCTATCGTATGAACCATTTTTCCGTAATCAGAACCATTTCCTATTCTACAATCCCCATTCCTTGTATTGGCGGTTGCCAAGTTGCCAAGCAAAACATTTAACGCTTGCGGTGCAAGTCCTAAAATGGGGGTTGAAATAGTTGATAAATCCCAAATAACAAATGTGCCACCGGATGATGTTGTAACTATGCCATAATTATATCTGCAATGAACCGTTTTTCCGATTATTTTCCACCTGAATGAAATGTTATTAGTGCTGGCAATGTTGGCGCTTGATGAAATTGTGGGCGTTGAAGCAAACCACGCGCCAAACTTTGAAACAAACCAATTTGCCAATTTTAAAGGCGTTACAATAGTAGCATCACTAACGCCCGAGTTTGTTAATGCCTGTGTAGCTATAGGTGCCGTGCCGCTTTCGGTTTCGCTTGCGGACAATAACCGAACAAATTTCGCAAGTGCATCGATGTACTGAAATCCATTTACTGCATTATCCCTAAGCCCATTAAAAGCCATAGATGCAGAAGCCATCAATACAGCAAAAAACTGATGAAAGTCTCCGTAAACTTGCTGGTCAACAGGCGTTCCATCATTCGAGCCTGAATCATTTTTGATGTCTCCGTATGGGTATGTTGGAGTAGGCGGTATTGTGTTTGTTTTATCTTCTAATGCTATTGCCATTTCTTAAATATAATTTATGAATAAATACGCTACCGTCTGCGTTGGCTTCAACCTTAAAACCAACTGCCTTAATTCTGTTCGTCTGTTTGCCGGGATGTTTGCATAGGTGCCGATCGGTGAACCTCCAATGAAAAACGTGCTTCTCAAATTTGAGCCTACATTGAAATTCAAATCTATTGATGGGTCCAGACTGTTGGCTATTTTATCGCCCCAACCACCACCGTGTTGCCTTTGCCCGTGCTGAAATTGCCCGTGTTGATTGTAGAACACGCCACCGCTGCCGGCTACTGCCTGAGGCGTTTGCGTTTCCAAACCTCCCATTCCATCATCAAATCTATTTTCGTACACATACAAATCAAAACCCGCTGCTTGTAATTGTCCTTGCACATACAAATAGTGTTGGCGTGCCGGTATAGTTCCGGGGTGATTCATTTTTCTTCTGATAGCCAACTTTCTATCAGCCAGCGGTGCGGTGCTCGGTATCATTCCCAATCTACGCTCCCAGTCGCTTGCATCTTCAGCTAAGAAATTATCATTGTCAGGTAAGATAGCGTTTAAAGTCGCAAGTGAATCTCTATAAGCAATATTGAAACGAATAGACATTGCACGAATCAGCGTATCAAACCAACCTCCAAAAGGTGCTTTGAATGCGATTCCATCCGGCAAGAGTTGTCTAAACAGTTTCTCAAACATTACACAAATGTGATTGAATTAACGTAAGGAATATTTCCATCGGTGAAGGTGTAAGTAGGCATAGGTGTTGAATTTATAGACAACGTTATGGTCCCGAACACACTACCTGGTCTTGCGTTCAAAATTTCGGCAATGATTTTGTTTGTGTCCAGAATGTCGTTCTTATTTTCAATAATATCAGCAGCCGCAACAAATGGTCTTATTTCGTTTATGGCATTGGTTAAAGCGGTTGTGATAGTGTTTTGAATAGGCGTTGTAAGCCCAACGAATCCCGCAATTTGAACATCAACATCAATGATTGTTATTGCAAGTACATGCACATCAAACACGCCCAGAGGCCTGCGCCCTCTTTCAGTTAGGGGGCGCGTGGTGTCGGGGTCAAACTCTATTACATCTGCAACATCATTTAGAATACCCCCTGTTGGCGTTCCTTTGCCGTCTGTACTATCTGCCAATGTAGCTTCTACAAACACGTTTATTTCGTTTGCCGCGCCACTTTTCGCATAAGGGTAAACACGTTCTACGCCTTGCGCATCAGCACTCCAAAGACGGTAATCTGTTGCAGCGCCTCCCTGTGGCTCTAATCTGTACGCATCCAATACTTTCTCTCTGTAAGCCTCGGTGGTTTCTGCTGCTAAAGGCTCGATTGTTTCGGCTGTAACTTCGGCAGATTGATTGACGTTCAAAATAGGTGCTGT
>OFRB01000119.1_pt1 | contig 20545 bp, 38 predicted proteins | sample 1543021 | NCBI WGS metagenome assembly OFRB01 (sample SAMN07774230, study PRJEB24372) | wastewater metagenome | isolation source: Exp Tend CN 0WW | collected 2016-02
CTCACGAAGCAAGAACAGTTGGCACTCGACCGAGAGCGCTTGGCGATCTTTGTGCGAGAGATCAAGCACTACAAAACACGCTGGGGTATCCCCCCAGATCGCATCGCTTTCCGAGACGCTTGGAAGGCAACCCAATTGCAGACATTTTGTCTGCATCAACCAGAAGGAGTATCGAAATGAAAGTCAAAGTATCAACCGCGTCCGGCCCCGTGCTGGACAGGATGGTGGCGAAGCTCGTTGGGAAGTCCTATGTTAAGGGCGATACCGACTATGCGCCTGACGGCCGCATTTATCAGCGCGGCACTGCACAACCAACCGGGCCACACTACTCCACTGACTGGGCACAAGGCGGGCCGATCATTGAGCGGGAGGGCATCTGTTTTGCCTCTATTCGAAAGGGCAGAAAGATAGCCGGGTGGCGGGCGGCATATAGAAAGGACGGCGTATTCGGATTCGACAGTTCTACCACACTGATCGCAGCATGCCGCTGTTTCGTGGCGTCGAAATTGGGAGAGGAAGTCGAGGTGCCTGATGAACTCGCCTAACCCCACGATGCCACGCACCGCTCATATCGCCAACAACGCGACGCTATTTGTCAACCGCAAGGGGCAGATCACACTGGACCCACGCATCGTGTACCGGGAAGGGGAGCCGGTGATCGAGGTACGCACACGCTACACCCATGGGATGCCAGGGCAGGGGCCCTTCTACTACATCACCACAACATACCCGTGCACGCAAGTGCCGGCCACTGCCAAGGACAAGAAGGAGTTGCTGCGCAACATGGCAACGCTCCACGCTATGACCTTGGGACACGACTACAAACTCAGGAGTAAGTTATGACAACCGAAGTCGAGGAAAAGACCGTGTTCAAGTTCACCGAACTGAGCCAAAGCGCCAAGGACGCGGCCATCGGCCGCTACGCCATGCCTGACTACGACTGGTGGGACAACATCATCGACGACTACAAGTCCGACCCGGACGTCAAAGCCAAGGGCTACGACATCGACGAGATTTATTTCTCGGGCTTCAGCTCGCAGGGTGACGGGGCTTGCTGGAAGGGGCGTGTATTCCTGAAGCCGTGGATCACCACGCATATGGTGGCGCCCGAGGATGCTGTGAAGCGCGAGATACTGCTGGCGCTGATCGAGGAGGGTTGGATTTCATCGTCTGCCAAGATCACCACGGCGGGGCGGTACAGCCATAGCTACACGATGTCTATAGACGACATCCCGCAGTACACCGAGGACAACGACGGTGACGGGCTGCTGGCCATAGAGGGGCTGTTCAAAGATGCGCGTGTCGGAGACCTGTTCGACGCCATCGGCGGGCAGGCCGCGATCGACGCACTGGAGGCAGACATTTTGTCTGCATGCCGTGAGCTGGCCGACACGATATACAAAGACCTTGAGGACGAGTACGACGGGTACTTTGAAGAGGATGCGTTTGCCGATACCGCCGCGGTGAACGAATGGGAGTTCGACGAGAACGGCGTTTTAGTGTAGCCCTACGGGGTAACACAACTCAGGAGAAAAGTATGGACGCTTTTGAAAACGAAGATGACGTGCGCTGCGCTAGGTGCGGTGCAATACCAGAAGGAATCGTTTGGGACTGCGATTTCGATTATGACGGCAACGACCGTGTGCACGAGTACGGCAAGTACGACTGCCAGTGTGGGCACAGCGAGAAGTTCCAGACCAACGATCCTTATGCTGGGGACGAAGACTAACTTAAAAGGAGCAACACATGAATGAAGACCTAAACCCCCTGCAACTGTTGGTTGCGCAGCACTACGCCAACGGCATATACGCCAGCGTGAAGGACACCAACGACGTGGCGCACGTTGACGAACCCCTGTTCACGCGCTTGATCACTGAGGCTGCCGAGTGCAGCGGGCCCTACGATCTGACCGGACAGTTGTACCGCGCCCGCGATGCCATCAGTGCGCTGGCCACCATCTTTGAAACCCTTTAAGGAGAAAACACAATGTTATCAAACACACGCAACCTGCAACGCGCAAACTCATACGCAAGCTGCCTTGATCTTTTCGCCAAGATCAGCAAGCCCCGCGGCCAAGCATGGGGCGCCCGCCAGCGACCCTTGGGCGATGTGCGCCAGTATCACTACCGCGTCGAGCACGACTACAACAACGCCTACTTCGACGTTATCCTGTACCACACCACAATGGCACGCTTCTACAAGCCCGAGGCGGACGGCAGCTACCGGGTGCAGTATTCGTGGGACAGCCGGACAACCAGCAGCCAATTCATGCACCACGTGGTGCATGTCAATCAGGTGGAGATGTACCGTACCAAAGACGGAGAACGCAAGGTGCCCATCGGCCCGGGTGAACTGAGCACCGACCTGTGGATAACGCCCCTTGGCACGTTGGATATGGCCCGGAGTCACCACTCACAAGTGTACGTACCCAAGGTAAGCGAGGAATTCAAGACGTGGCGCAAGGCGTTTCGAGAGAACCTGTCCAATATCTGTTTCCTGTTGGAGCAGACGGTGCCGGAGGTGATCGCTACCCACACCCCGGATGCAAATGACGGGCACCCGTTCAGAAGTAGCAAGACAAGCACGTGGGAGCTGCGCTATTGGGACGGGGAGACGCTGCAGGAGAGCGTTATCGAGCACTTGCGCACCATGTATGCACAGGCGACCCAAGACCTGATGAACAGCCGCGACTATCACGACCGGCCCCGCAGCATCTGGCAGCGCAGCAGCGGCAAGGCGAAACCCTACGTCGACCCTTCTCCACAAGAGGTTACACGTAGCGTGCTGGCCCGGCTGGAGAAGGGTGCGTGGGCTCCGAAGCGCCACGACGCCGTGCCGCTGCCGATGTTTCCCGAGGAGCTGCCGGCCAACTGGCACTTCTGAGAAATACGTTAAGGGTTAATCCCTACGACGATTGCAGACAAATTGTCTGCAATCCGACTGTCCAAGGTTTGACAATATGACCTATAATTCATTGTCGAAAACACAACTTAGAGTAAACATTATGACTACTATTGACATCCTGTCCCACAAGCAAATCTCCAACCTGATCAAAGCCACTGGCCATGAGCAGACCATTCTGATCGAAGGCGAGGCCGGCGTGGGCAAGACCGCTATTGCACACGAGTTCGCAACGGACCCGTTCTTTGCCAACCACCTGATCGTCAAGCCCATTGACTGCACCCAGTTGAGCGATGGTTCTGTGTGGATGCCGGACATCGACCGTGATGCAGGTGTGTCCCGAGAGCTGCCCAACGAGCGCTTCGGTGTGCATAACGCCAACCAGCGCAGCGTGCACGGTAGCGTGCCGATTGTGGTGTGCTTGGACGAGATCGCCAAGGCGCGGCAGTTCATTAAAGACGTCTTGGCACCCATCGTCTACGAGCAGCGTATCGGCCAGTACCACATGCCAGAGGGGTCGGTGGTGTTCGGCTGTACCAACCTGAGCGAAGAGGGTTTGGGCGACGCTATGCAGGCACACTTGCGTAACCGTATCACCATCGTGCGCATGCGCAAGCCAACGCAGAAGGAGTGGGTCAACGACTTCGCCATCCCCAAGAAGCTGAGCCCTGAGTTGATCGCTGCCACGGAGATGTTCCCCCAAATCTTCGATTCCTTCCTCGACTACGAGCCGGGCGGCAAGTTCGAGGGCAAGTCCATCGGCAAGCACAACGCATGGATCGCCAACCCCAAGGACGCAGGCCAAGGTCAGGTGGTGACGCCGCGCTCGCTGCACAGCGCATCGAAGATCATCAACAACAGCAAGCGTGCCGGTACCGTCGACGACCAGACCCTGCAAGCCGCGCTCAATGGTACCGTGGGGCCAGCGTTCGGGGCAGAGCTGACATCGTTCATTCGCTTCGGGCGTGACATCCCGACGTTCGAGCGCGTTGTCAAGGACCCTGCCGGGTGCCCGATGCCCGAGTCCCCCGTTGCACAGATCGTGCAGACGTTCCAGCTGATCACCCAGACCAGCAACTACGAGCAGGCCGAGGCAGTGACCGAGTACATCGCCCGTCGCAAGGGCGAGATGCAGAGTTTGTTCATCAGCAGCATCGCCAACAGCAGCGCCATCAGCATGTTCGCGACGTCGAAAATCTTCGGCAAGTTGTTGGGCGAGAACCGCAAGTTCTTCAACTGAAAACGTATCAAGGAGTAAACACAATGGCTTGGAAAGACTTAACCGCGCGTGAGCGCGTGACCGCTGCGTCGTTCGACATCATGCGCGACGACGAGTTCTGCCTTATGGGTGGGGCTACACAAATCGGCAAGGTGGAGATGGTGGGTGACGACGTGATGCCTACTGCCGGCACCGATGGCCGCGACGTGTTCTATAACACGGCCTTCATCATGGGCCTGACGCGCAAGATGGTGCGCATGCTGGTGGCGCACGAGACGCTGCACAAGATGCTGATGCACTGCGTGGAGTACACCTCTATTGTCGAGAAGCACCCAGAGCCGTCCAACATGGCGATGGATCACGTGGTCAACCTGATGATCGAGGACTTGGATGGCGGGCGCGGGTTCATTGAATGGATCGTGGAGCCACCACCACTCATGGACCCGAAGTACCGCGGCATGTCGTTCCTCGAAGTTCTGCAAGACCTGTTGAAGAACCCCCCACCGTCGCAACCGAAGCCACAGCAGGGCGGTAAGGGCAGCGGCCAGCCCGGTGGTACCTTGGATCAGCACATCCCGGGCAAGAAGCAGGGTATGCCGGGTGCAGACAAAATGTCTGCAGAGGAGGTCGACAAGCTCAAGCAGGATATGCAGGACGCCAATGCCCAAGGCCAGATCGTGCGCGAGAAGATGTTGGCCAAGAAGCGCGGTGCATCCGGTAGTGGTGGCCGTGTCAGTGGGTTCCAAGAGCGGCGTACGGATTGGAAAGGACCGTTGCGCCGGTTCATACAGGACTTGGCCGAGGGTGACGAGATGTCCCGATTCAGCCCGCCCAACAAGCGCTTGCAACCGCTGGGGATTCTACTGCCATCACACTACAGCGAAGCAGTGGGCGAGATCATCATCGCCTGCGACACATCAGGCTCCATGACCGGGGTGTATCCCACGGTGTTCGGTGAAGTGGCGCGCATCTGCCAGCAGGTCAAGCCGGCCAAGGTGCGGATGATCTGGTGGGATACCAAGATCGCGGGCGAGCAGACGTTCACTGCGCGCGACTACGACAAGATCGCCAAGCAGCTGAAGCCTGCCGGGGGCGGGGGTACCACTGTGTCGTGCGTAGCGGAGCACATCAAGGCCAAGAAGATCAAGGCCCGTTGCATCATCATGCTGACCGACGGGTATATCGAGACGCAGTACAGCATGGCGCCCATCCCACATCTATGGGGTATCGTCGACAACACCGGCTTCAAGCCGCTCAAGGGCAAGAAGATCGACATCCAGTCGGTGGGGCTATGAGAATCGGCTGGATCGAAATACCCCCGCACCTGCAGCTGCTGCATGAATACAACTTCATATTAGGTAGCGTCGCAAACCTGTATATGTTCTGCAAGGTGGCTGCCCCGCAAGGGGGTTCGTCTGAGACGTACATAGCCTATGTTGTGGACATGCCGGAGGGTGCGGATATGGAGCAGCTGCAGTCCAACATGCTGATGATGGCGGAAGTGAGATACAGCAATGGCCTACCCACCACGTAAACCCTTCGCCCCCAAGCAACACCCCTACGACGCGCTGCGCGACAGTCTGAAAGCTGTTGACAACAACTTGTTCGGAGTGAAGTTGTACACCGTCACGATCAACGGCACGGAGGTAATGGGCACGTGGTCGGGCAGCGGGCCAATTGAAACATGGAAGACCGCCAAGCTAGGCTTCCCCGGGAAGCGCCATGTGCGCATCCTTTACGACTCAGGGCATACCGTGTATGTCCCTGATGAAAGCGACGAAGAACTGCAACGGCTGGCGCAGGTATTCGCAGACCTTCTCAACAGTCAGTATCAAGAGTAACCAAGGAAACATCATGTCAAACACAACGACAAACCAAGTTCATTCCATCTCTATCGACACAGCCACCATGCTGATGTCATTCAACGCTTCCGTGTGGACCGCGCGCAAGCTCGACAAGGGCGTCACTGATGAAGTGCTGCACGACAAGGGTGCCGGTGCCAAGGGTGCCGCCCGTGTCAACAAGTCCCTCATGGCCGGACGCACCGAGCTGGTGGACATTCAGGCCGTGGTGGGCGCAGCGCGCACCTACGTGTACGAGAACACCGCCGAGTGGGCCAATGGTCAGCGCTGGATTCCAACCAACCGTCTGTTGAAGGTTGACAAACGCATGAGCGACTTCAAGCAGGAGTTCACCGCGCTGTCCGAAGCGTTCTTTGAAATATACCCATCGCTTATTTCCGGGCAGGCGTTCGCTATGGGCAATATGTTCATCCGCAGTGAGTACCCCTCGGTCTCCGAGATTCGACGCAAGTTTGCTTTCTCCTATGACTTCGATCCGATGCCGGTGACCAATGACTTCCGCGTGGCCATCCCGGCCGAGGCGCAAGCCGACCTGCGTACTAGGCTGGAGAAGGCGAACACACGCCGCATCGACGAGGCCATGAGCGGGCTGCGCAAACAACTGGGTGATCACCTGCGTCGCATGGCCGAGCGCTTGGTGTCGGTGGAGGGCAAGGACGGTGAGCTGAAACAGCAGCGCTTCCATGACACGTTGGTAACGAATGCCTACGAGCTGTGTGATCTGATCGGGGACTTCAACGTCGCCGGTGATGCGGACCTGTCCGCTGCCAAGACCCAGCTTGAGAAGGTGCTGGCAGGCACAACGGCAGAGACGTTACGCATTGATCCCGACCGTCGCGAAGAGGTGCGTGTGGAGGTCAACAAGATGCTTGACGCATGGAGCTTTTAGGGTATACTGTAAACTCTAAACACAATACCATGGACAAAGACCTTCGGGAATTTAACAAGGAGCTGTCGCAGGGGGGCCTGCGGCTCCTCAAGATGTCACGCACCGGCAAGGGCCATCACAAGGCCGAGATCGTCGATGCCACCGGGCGCAAGCTGGTGTATGTACTGGCCAGCAGCAACTCTGACCATCGGGCCGTCGCCAACCGTAAACGCGACATCTCACGTTTTTTCAAGGAGCAAGCACAATGAAGAACCCGTTCGCACCACTCATGAATATGTACCGACGTCCGTCGCCGCAGGCCGTGGCATCCGACGATCTGTATGACGCCGAGCACTCGCTGCTCGAAGCGCTGAAAGACCGTGAGTGGGCTGAGGCGCGCATCGCCGCCTATGAGGCTCGTCTGCAACGTCTGCGGGTGTACATCATCAAAGGGGAAGCAGCATGACAATGCAACAAATCAAACACCGCCACACAGGCTCCGTATTGTTCGAATATGAATCTGGATCTGGATTAAGCATGCGCGAAGCGTTGGAAAAGGCAACGACAGCGAAAGCGAGCCTGGGCGGCGCGAACCTGCGCGGCGCGGACCTGCGCGGCGCGGACCTGCGCGAAGCGAACCTGCGCGAAGCGGACCTGCGCGGCGCGGACCTCAAGGGCCAACCGATTATCGACGGTGGAATTCGGTCAGACGGCTATCGTTTCATGCTGACCAATTTCAAGCAGGATGGCTTGTTCGTTATCGCCGGTTGTCGCCGGTTTTCACCAGCCGATGCGCGTAAGCACTGGGCCGAGACGCGCGGCGGAACGCAGCTTGGCGCGGAATCGCTCGCTCTTGTCGATCATATGGTCGCGCTCGCGAAGATTCGCGGATGGAATCTGCCGGCGGAGGCGCTGTAATGTTCGCGCCCCTCGAAATGCAACTGATTCACGCCGCACGGCCGGTTTCCAAGCATCGGCAGTTCGACGAACACGGCCGTCACATCCCCGGCAAGTGCCGCTTCAACCGCAAGCAATCCGGCTTGCGCAAACTGATGCGCGCAATGCGCCGCGGAACGCTTGACGTCGAGCATCAGCGCGACATTCGTCTCGCCGAGGGAGATGCGCGCGATCGGCGCTGGGTCTACATGAGCGCCTATCAACGCAGGATGGACGCAGTGCGATCGGTGCTCGCATGATTATCGTCCGCGTCGAACTGCATAGCGCCGTCACCGGCCGAGTCACCGAATTGGCTCGCGCTCATATTGCCAACATCGGCGGCACGAATACGCGCGGCGATTATAGCGTCGCAACGTTGCGCGGTCGCGATAAGGAAGCACTCGACCGCTGCGTCGTTCAACGAAATGGCGAGGTTCGCAATTATCCGCGCCTTTCCATTCACGTTTGGCACCTAGTCGCGCGTGCGCTCATTGCGATGGGATACGCAGGTAAGGTCGAACAGCAGCAGCAATCCGACATGGATGCCCCAGCGCCATTCGTCCCTGAGCCTGTCGCACCGGGAGCGAATTAGCCATGCTCTCCCGCTCCGCAATTCTTTTTTTCGCAGCGGTCCTTTCGCTCGTCTCATGGGTGGCGATCGGCACCGCGTTGTCGAGGGCCTGGGGATGATCTTCACAGTCGGTTCTTGGATTCTCCCGCTCGCTATCACGTTCGCCGCTTTTGCCACGGGATACGCGCTGACGCCGGCGGCGAAACCGTCCAGCTATTTCCCCGACTTCGGCGCGGCGGTTATCGGTGCAATCTGCATGATGCTCTCCGTCATTGTCTCGCTTGCCGCATGGCTCATTTGGGCGCTGGTGCTATGATCGACGACACTCTCGCCGACACAATCGACCTTGCGCCGCCGCTCGCTCCGCTCTCGGCCGATCAGGAACAGTTCGTCGAGCTGCACCGCAATCGCCTGGTCGTCAAATATCAATGGTTCATGCAAAGCGCGCAGTTTCGCGCTTACACGGACCGCGGTCGGACGGCGACGATCAGCGCGGCGGACGCGCAAGACCTCGTCGATCGCGGGCTGTTCGAATGGGGCGTCGGTAAAGCTTACATGAGGAAACGGTAATGGGCTGGCCGACTCGGGAAGTCGCAATGCGCGAAAAGGCGAAAGAGCATCAGGAGCGCCCGGCCCCGCTCCGCCGTGCGATCCACGGTGGTCTTATGATGCGCCTCGCCAATTCCGTACCGAACCGCCTTGCCGGCGCGGAAATCAATGAAGATGGGGACGCGATATGATCGTTTGCAAGGGCGATTGGTCGCTCGGTACGGCTTGCGGAAAGTGCGATCGTTGTCTCGGCGCTGACCTACCAGCGCCGCGCACCTGGCAGGGTCATAGCGCCGGCCCGCGCGGCGACTGGATGCAAACCATCACTGGTCGCGCCTTTTACCCGCTGGACCCGCGACCCCAGGAAATCCATTTTGAGGACATTGCGGGCGCGCTGTCCAAAATGTGCCGCTATGGCGGTCACTGTCTGAAATTCTATTCGGTCGCCGAGCATTGCGTCCACATGGCCAATGCGGCGCCGCGCGAGCTGGCGCTTGCCGCGCTGATGCACGACGCCAGCGAGGCTTACCTGTCCGACGTCATTCGGCCGATCAAGCCGTTTCTGACCGGCTATGCCGAAATCGAACGCCGGCTTGAGGCCGCGATCGCCGAGCGGTTCGACCTGCCGTACCCGCTCCCGGCAGAAGTGAAGCGCCTCGATAATGCGATACTTGCCGACGAACGCGACCAGGCGATGGCGACCCCGCCGCAGGACTGGTGTTTGCCGGAAAAGCCGCTCGGCGTGCGCTTGCAGTTCTGGTCGCCTGACGACGCCGAAGCGCAATTCACGCTCGCGTTTCGTCGCTTCGGTGGCAAGTACTAGCAGAAATTAGTGTTGACAATCTGCGTTATTGTTGGCAGGTTCAAAGCCACCGCCTAACCGCCTGATATTTCCACGGGAGCGCCTGCCCTTGTCGTCTATTCGCGCCCTGCTCGATTGTATCGCTCGCAATCCGAATTGCGATATGCGGACACGGTTGCGCGCGGAATTGCTGCGCCGGCGGCTCGCATGAATATCACTGATCTCGCGGCAGGTACGGCTGCGGAACACATGGTGTGCGCTGATCTATTGCTCGGCGGCTGGCGCGCATTTCTTACGGACCAAAACTGTCCTTATGACGTTGCGGTTGACGTCGATGGACGGTTGGTCCGAATTCAAGTTAAGGCGACTCGCTCCCCTCGTCGAATTCCCTGGCGCGCAAACTCAAACGATATAGCTGCATATATGTGGCATGTACGCCGTGCAGGAAAAGGTGGCGCTCGAGTATATGATTCGGGTGACTTCGATTTGCTGGCGCTGGTTGCACTCGACATTCGGCAAATTGCGTACCTTCCTCCTGAGCACGCGAAGCAGACAATCCATATTCGCCCGCCCGGTACCATCGGAGGGAAACAATTCTGTCAGTTTGGCTTTTCGATCGCAATCTCCGGAATCGCAGTATGAACCGAACTTACACCCTTGACGCAGGTGCTACGCTTTTCCACGCTGACTGTCGCGACGCGTTGCGCGCATTACCAGATAACTGCATCGACAGTGGGGTCATGGACCCTCCTTATGCGCTGGTGTCGATCGTCAAGCGGTTCGGTTCGCCCAACGCTGCGCCTGCCAAGGGCAACGACGCCTATATGCGCGCGTCGGCCGGCTTCATGGGGAAGCAGTGGGACACGGGCGAATGCGCGATGGACCCCGGCTTTTGGGCTGAAGTCCTGCGCGTCCTGAAACCAGGCGCGCACCTGGTCGCGTTCGGCGCGTCGCGTGGCTATCACCGCATGGCGTGCGCGATCGAGGATGCGGGTTTTGAAATTCGCGATTCGCTCATGTGGCTCTATGGGACGGGGTTTCCCAAGAGTCGTGACATCAGCCGGGATGTAGATAAAATGATGGGCGGGGTGCGCGCGAAAATTCGTTACGCACCCCGCCCCGAAACAAGTGGAACGATAGCCGGAAGTTCGGATACCCGACTTTGGATTGAGGCGGCGCGCGAACGCGGCTATCACGAGACCGATTCGACTGTTCCGGCGACCGACGCCGCCCGAGAATGGGAAGGATGGGGCACCGCCCTGAAACCGGCGTTTGAGCCGATATGCCTTGCGCGCAAGCCGCTATCCGAGGGCACCGTTGCGGCCAACGTGCTGCGTTGGCGAACAGGTGCGCTGAACATTGATGCGTGTCGGATAGGGACGGAAGGTGACAAGTTAGTGCGTCCGGCAATACAGCGGCACGATAACGACGTACTCGGAAAAGGCTTAGGCGCAGGAACTCAATTCGAGCCGTCAGGCCGCTGGCCGGCCAATCTGATCCACGACGGTTCGGACGAAGTGGTGGGCATGTTTCCGCAGTCAAGCAGCACCACGGGAAAGCGGAGCGCCAAGAGCCAAGCCGCCGAAGTCGAGGGCACCGCTTGGCTGATGAACAATCACAAATCGACCGAATACACTGACGGCGGCGGCTCCGCAGCCCGCTTTTTCTATTCGGCGAAGGCGAGCAAGGCCGATCGCGCGGGCTCAAAGCATCCGACCGTCAAGCCTGTAGCGTTGATGGAATGGCTTTGCGCACTGGTCACGCCGCCGGGCGGTACGGTGCTCGACCCGTTCGCAGGATCCGGCACGACCGGGATCGCCGCGCGTGCCAAGGGCTTCAACGTGGTGTTGTGTGAACGTGAGGCGGAATATGTCGGCGACATTCTGCGTCGCTTCGGCCATGTCGATTCGCCGAGCATCGTGCCCGAGCAACACACACACACACACCGCGGTCGGACAATCGGACCGATCGGCCTCAAGCGGTAGATTAGTGTACGGGAATTTCGCGCGGGATAAATTGCCTCGCCGAGCGTAAATTAACGTTGACAGTTGGCGTTATTGGTGATTTGCTGCGGTTATGGCGACCACCGTTACAACCACCTGGCGCAACGATAATCCGAACACGATCTGGAATCGTCTCGCCTTGAAACTCGGTCGCGAACCGACGCACGCCGAAGCGAAGGCGGAAGTCGAACGCATCATGCGCGAGGTATCGGTCGACCTCGCCGCCAAGGGCAAGCTGCGGCATCAGCGGGGCGCATTGTGAACGTCATTTATCAGTCGACGCGCTTCGCCGAGGACAATATCGCGACGACCTACGCGCGCCTGTATTCGAACGGCGAAGTGAAAATGTTCGACGTGGATATGCGCCACAAAACGATTCGCGAGTGGTGGACGACGCGCGACAAACTGCCGAACGTCGAACTGCGGCTCGGGGAACAGGTCTATGTGTCCGGTTTGACTATGCAGGAACGAGACGCGAGGGCGCGCAAATGAGCAAGACGTCCGACGCGAAGGCCGTGAAGTTGAAAGTCGAACTTGAAACGACGAACGACGCTCTGGACGAGGCGAACGAAACGATCGAACGCCTCGAGGCCGCTTTGGTCGAAATCAAATATTGGCTCCACGATGGCCTGTTTTACGGCAAGCCAGTGACGTCGCCGCGGCGAATCCTCGCGAATGTCGAAAGGGCGTTAAATCCATGACCCACATCATGCTCGACCTTGAGACGCTTGGCACGCGGCCCGGCGCGATCATCCTGTCGGCGGCGCTGGTGCGCTTTTCCGACGAGGCTTGTGTGCAGGTCAACCTTGCGATCGAGCCGCAGCGCGCTCTCGGAATGCACAGCGACCCGGCGACCGAACAGTGGTGGTCGACGCAATCGCCGGAAGCGTGGCAAGCGGCGACGTGCAATCCGATCCCGCCGGCTCATGCGACGGAATTCCTGCGCGACTGGATCGCATGGGCATCGCCGGCGGACGAGCCGCTTATCTGGTGTCACGGTGCGACCTTCGACGTCCCGCTTCTGGCCGAGCTGTATCGCTTGCTTAGCGCGGTGCCGCCTTGGCAATTCTGGAACGTGCGGGACACGCGCACGCTGTACGACCTCGCCGGCGTCAACGTGAAAGATTACGCTGTTCCGCCGCCTCATATCGCGCTGAACGATGCGATCGGGCAGACGCGCGCGGCGAACGCGGCTTTGCGAATTATCGCGGGCAATAGAGGACTGGTGGCAAATGGCTAGACTGCTTGCGTCATCCGCGACGATTGTCGGAGTCCGAACTCTGATTGAGGATTTTTATTGCGGCACGCAAATCCGCCTCGTCGAGAGCGATGCCGACAAATGGTGTGTGGTTCGTGTTTCGGACGGCAAGCGCCTGGACGGCGTCGCAGTTTCGCGCAAGCGCGACCGCTATCGATTCGAAATGGTTTGAAGGTGGCGCGCATGATTAAAAACATCCTCACCAAGATCCCCAAGGTCGTCCGCGTCGCCGGTTACGACATTCGCATCGAACTAATGTCGACGCATATGGCCGCCGGCATGCAGCGTTATGGCGAGTTTTCCAGCATCGAACAGATGATCCGTCTGCAATGCGAAATGCCGTCGCGGTTTCAAGCGGTCAGCACGTTTCTGCACGAGGTCAATCACGCGATCTTTTGGGCGTACGGCCTTGAGGACGACGACAAAGAAGAACGCATCGTGAGCACCTTCGGCACCGCTCAGATGACGCTCTTTCGCGACAATCCCTGGTTGACGAAATGGATCGCCGAGGCGCTGAAGTGACCAGCAAGCCAAAGTCGAAGTCGAAGTCCCTGCGATGGCCGCATGACGTTTCGACTATTCTACGCGAACGTTTCGGCGAACGACTGACCCCGAAACTGCACATCGAACTCCGCGATTTGATTGAGGATATTTCCGCTCAATCTTATGACGCGGGACGCGACGATGCCTGATTGCCAAGCCCGCGCGCAATCGGACGGCTCGCACCGCTGCGTTGCGTGTCGCCTGGCATGGGACCGTGACGACGAGGCTCCGCCCTGCCCGCGCGTCGTGGCGCCGTCGATCGTGCCGGACGAACCGGAGCGCCTTCCTTTCGCGTCCGGCCTTCCCACTTTTATTGTCTGATTGTTCACTTTATTGTTGACTGTCTGCGCTGATTGCATACAGTGAGGGCATGAAACACATTCGCCCTCCCCGCACCTACGCAAATATCATGATGTTGCTGGTCATGGCCGGCGTTCCCGAAAAGGAAGCCGCGCAGATCGCGCGTGAATTGGCGGATAAATCATGAGCGCGATAATCGGTAGCCCTGCACGAAAGGGCCAGATTGTCGCGCTCGAACGGCAAAACGAGTACACTTCGGTCGACATGAAACGACACTTCTACACGCGCTTCTATATCGGCGTCGTGGAAGCATCGTCGCGCGCAGGCAAGGTGCAATTCGTTCGTCTAGCAGGGGCTAATCACGCCACGCTCGTCGGCATCAGTGACCGCGTATTGACGCTGAACGGCAGGCCGGAAGTGCAGGCTGCCGCTAAGGCGCTGTTCGCTTCAATCACAGAACACCATCGCGGCTTCGACTGTGGGGAAGAACTCCGCACCGCTATCCGAGCGCACATGGCGTCGTCGTGACCGTTACCCTACGACCCAATCAGATCGCAGCGGCCGACGCCGTCGAGGCCGCGTTCGCGCGCGGCATTACGCGGCCACTGGTCGATTCCTGCGTCGGTTCCGGCAAATCGCTCACGATGGCGGAGATTGCGCGCCGCCGATGGGAACACGGCGAGCGAACGGTTATCTGCGCGCATACGCGCGAGTTGGTTGAGCAGAACGCGGCGGCCTGCCGTGCGCTCGGGTTGCAGGTCGGCATTAACGCGGCGGCGCTCGGCGAACGCACCTGGCGCGCGCCGGTCATCAGCGCCGCCATTCAGTCGGTCTATTCGTCCGGCCGCAGTTTCGGCCCCGTGGCGAACATGCTGGTCGACGAGTGTCACCTGATTCCGCATTCCGAAGCGGGCATGTATCGCCAGTTACACCGCGACCTCGGTGCGCCGCGTCAGCCGGGATTTTCAGGGACGATATTTCGCCTGCAAGGCGGGTCGCTGGTCGAGGGTGAAGCGGCGCCGTTCGAGGCGGTCGTCTACCGTTACGGCATTCTCGACGGGATCCGCGACGGCTATCTCGTACCGGCATTCAGCGCCGCGGCCGACGACAAGATCGACCCGAGCAAGCTGCGCAAAAAGCAGGGCGAATATTCCGGCGACAGTCAAGACGCGCAAATGATCGCGCTGATGGACAATCATATTGCGCAGATGGTTTCGCACGGTCGCGACCGACGTGCGTGGCTGGTGTTCGAAGCGACGACCAAGGCCGCAAAGGCCATGTGCGCGCGCATGAACGAATGGAACATTCCGACCGGGTTGGTGCTCGGGACGACGCCCGCCGGCGAGCGCGCGCAGACGATCGCAGCGTTTCGGCAAGGTCGGTTAAAGGCGCTTGTTAACGTCGCGGCGCTGACGACCGGGTTCGACGTGCAGGAAGTCGACATGCTGGTGATGCGGCGCAAGACCATGTCAGTCGGCCTGTACATTCAGATGACGGGTCGACTCCTGCGCACGATCGGCGGGACGATCGACAAGAGCATCGCGGCCGGCAAGGCCGATGGCCTGGTGCTCGACTTCGCCGGCAACATTGACCAGCACGGTCCGCTTGATTTCATCAGACCGAAAGAGACGCGCGCGAAGCTGGTATCCTGCGACGAGTGCGGCAAGCGGAACGCTGCGGCTGCAATGCGGTGCTGGTCGTGTGACGAACCGATGACCAAGCTATGCCCGGCGTGCTTGACGGCGATCCAGAAAGGTTTGCTCGACTGCCCGCATTGCGCCCATGACATGCGTGCCGGCGACCGTGCGGAGTCGTCAGGACCGAAGCTCCTACAGACGCCGAGCGGCGCGGCGCTGATCGCGTCGTTTCGACCCATGTCAGAACGCCTTGGCGGCTGGATACCTATCCGGCGAGCGTTTGAGCAGGATGGCGCGCATTTTGTCGACGACGTCAACGGCGAGCGGTGGCCATTGCTCGGCGCGCTTGCGCATCACGCGATCGATGCGCGCTGGCTGCGCGGTGCGAACGGTGTCGTCGAGGCGGTGCTGAAGCCGAACGGCGCGGCGCGCTCGATTGCTATCCAGGTCATGCCGGACGGCACGAAAATGCCCGTGCCAATGCCGGGAGCGAAAATAATTGCTGAATAGTGCATTTTATTGTTGACTGTCTGCGTTATTAGGCATATGTTTACATTATCAGCAGACAGGCAATCCCGCCTTTTCGGAGTTTTCTCCCATGCTTCACGACCTCGCCGTTTTCGCCGCTCGCTTCAATGTTTCCGCCAAGGAGGCGTATGTCCTGCCGGCGCTGTTCGAGAACGCTGCGAGCAAGGTCGGCATGGCGCCGCGTGCCCTGGTCGCCGAGGCCACGTTCCGCAATCACGCCTTGGGCGAATACCTCGCCAATGCAGCACGCAATGTCGCGGCGGAAGATCGGGAGGCCGCGTGATGAATATCGAATGGACACAGGACGCATATAGCAAGCCGGGTTTTGTTGCCCATATCGGCAACATTACTCTCGGCGTGTCGCCGGACCGGATCAAGTTCGGCAAGCCGGTTCGCGGGACTAAATGGCGTGCAAGCGTTTCCATTTGGGACGGCAAATTCACCATCTCGCGCTATGGCCGTGACACGTACGATAATCTCTGCGACTCAAAGCAGGAGGCGATGCGCCTTGCGGAGACGGTCTATAACGAAGCGCGTACGAAAGCTGCATGACCTCTCCCCGCGTCCAGCAGATACTCGACATGATAGACGGCGGCGCGCATCCCGTCGCCGTCATCGCCGCCACGGGGCTGTCGAGCGCCTATGTCTACACGGTGTTGCGCGAGCATCGGCCGGAACGCAAGCGCGCGCCGCGCACCAGGACGTCGGACAAAGTGCCGATGATTGTCGGCCTGCGCAGTCGCGGCTTGGCGCCGGCGCGCATTGCTGTACTGTGTGCATGCAGCGAGGCTTACGTCTATCGGATACTGGCGGAGGCGGCGAAATGAGTATGGTCGACGCGGGCGCCAAGCCGGCTCGCCTGGTGACATGGGGCCGATCAAGCACGCACCTTGTAACGTGGCGTCGCCGCCCCTCGCGCGGCTGGCGAAAGCATGTGCGCCGGCAGAAGCAAGCCGCACGCCTCGCACTTTTTCGTTGACAGTCTGCGTTATTGGTGACACTCTGCGCGCGAATAGGAGCGCGCATGTCAGACATCAAGGTTATCATCGAAGGGCCGCAGAAAGTCGATACGTCGAGCATGTCGGCGTTTCTCAACCGTCTCTGGCGGTTTGGCCCACCTCCGCCGGCAAGTCTTCGTGGTCTTGACGTCGAATTTATCACGCGCACGACGCCGGTCGCATCGATTTCCACGCTCGACATTGTTGTCGACTCGACGCAGGTCAAAGAGGCAACCAAGGCGCTGAACGACCTTGCCGACGCTGCTGCGCGCGCTCGGCAAGCCATCGGGGCGCTGTGATGGATATTCCGGCCCATCGCCTCGCCGACGCGATCAAAAAGCACTGGCACGACCTCGGCTTTACGACTGTGAAGATCACGGTTGAGATCGTCGACGGCTTTCAGGTCGTTCGTTCGAACCTCAAGAATGGACTGCCGCCGAATCACTACTACCGCAGCCGTGCCGGCGAGATTGCGGAGCGGCCCGTATGATCCGCAACATCCGCAATCCCCTACTCCGCAAAACCGTCGTCGTGTTGACGGTCGCCGGCACGGTGCTGATCCTGTTGCCGGTGTGGGTTCATGCTGCGATCCGCGATAACCTAGAACGGGATTTCGGCGAGGACATTCGGGACGCCTGGCGTGGTCGTTAAGAAATCCGCCAAGCAGCGCGCCGCCGAGAAAGCGGAAAAGCGCAAAAAGGTCGAATGGCAGAAGCATTTCGCGCGCATTCGGCGTGAGGGAAAGCAGTCCGATCGAGAGAAGACCAGATCACTCGAATCGCCTCTCATCAGAATTAAGCGCGCAGGGACGCTTGACGTGTACGAGCTGACCGCGGCGGACGAGATGCTTGCGTGCTATTCGTACGCAATCGGACGACCGGCGGCGCGCGATCCTGACCTCGACGTTCCGGTCCAGAAGTCGCGCGTTGACAGCGTGGAAAGTGCTCTTGCGCGGCAATCCGATATGCTGCGCGCTTTCCAGCAGTGGAAATCCGACTTGACCGAGACACCCGCGGGCAACGTCACAATGCTGGTGCTGTTTTCCGAAACCGCTTTGCAGGATATCGACCGCCGAATGCGTTGGGGATCCGGAAAGGCGAAAGAACTATTTGTTCGGGGAATTCGCCATTACGCCGCGCTCCGTAAAAATACGCCGCGCGGTGCCCATGACTGGAAATTGAACGACCCTCGTGCTTGATTGCTGACAATCTGCGTTATTGTTGACAGACAGTAGGCACTCTGCTATAAAAAGGCACGGTGCCGAATTATGCTTCGCAGAACTCACGATTTTGGCGGCGAAAAGGTCCATTTGGCGGTCGATCCGGCTCCGGACGAACCTTTACCGCTTTATGTGTGCGACAGGTGCGAGCGTAGTTTGCCGGGCGACGCCTTCGTTCGAATTGGCATATCAAGCAATATCAGCCAGCGAATTACGCGATTCCGGCGCGTTGCAATCCTTCACCCGCATTGCTCGAAATGCCGCAGGCAGCAGGCAGGTCGACATGCGGCGCATCCGCTCTATTCGCCCGGCTTAGACACGTTCTTTACTGAACTGCTGCACGGCACTCGATCGGGCGCAAAGAAGCGCGGAATTCTCGTCGGTATAGATAAGGACGATGCACTCGGGCTGTTCCTCAGCCAGCAAGGTGTGTGTGCGATTTCCGGAATGCTGATGGACTGGAAAGCGCGCGGTTATAAAGCACCGAGCATCGACCGCATCGATAGTAACGGGAACTACGTACTCGGAAATGTCCATCTCGTGTTGCAGATCGTCAACATTATGAAAAACGACCTTCCAGTCGACACGTTCGTTCAAATGTGTCGGCAGATCGCAGACCACAATCTGACACTTTAAGCCTTCCCGCCTGTCGTTCGACCCGACGACCTCGCCGCCAAGTCAGAATTAGGGCGCAGCGTTCGCATCGTTGGACGACAGACGAAAGGGCTTTCCAATTCGAAGCGCGGGCACCGCGGATAGGCCCATGTGTCGCCATTCACTCGATGATGGCGCGTTTCGAGCAACGCAGCGGCGTCTTGCTGGTAATTCCGAAGGTCGGAGTCGCACTCCGGTTAAGGTTCGTGCGGCACATGATGGTGCGAGGGCTTCCGTATGGTGCCTGCGCCGCTGCGTCTATCCAATCTGAACAACGGCTGCGTGCGCTTCGACTGACGCGAGTGGGGTGGCGCGGCGGAACGGTGCGCATGCGGTCGTTGTGCCGGAAAGTGACGGCCGATGGCGACAGTATTCAGCCGGGAGCAGTGGGAATTCATCGTTCGCAAGCTGGCGCAGTACGTGCAACCCGAGACGATCGTCGCCGAATTTAACATCAGGTGGAAGGACACGCGCTGCACGGCCGACGACCTCGCGCCGATGCATCCGAACCGGCTCCCGGCGGACTGGCGCGCATTTTTCGACGCCGAGCGTGCGGCTTATCTGGATTCGCCGACCAAGCACCGCGACGTCCGCGTTGCGCTCTTGAACGAACTGGTCTTTTCGGCCCGCGCGCGAAACGCGAGTTTCACCGGCTACCTGGAACAGATTGCTCGCGAAATGGCGGACTCTTACGCGCCGCGCGGTCCAGGCGGCAAGGTCGCGGATCCGGCTGCGGACAAAGAGCCGATTGCGAGAATTGAACGGGTCATCATTGACCCGAAAGAGTCGGAAGCGAGCGAGCCGTGCGAATCCTGACGCCGCGCGCGTTCAAACCCCTACTCGCGCGCGCCCGTCATAAAGGTGCGCACGGCGGTCGCGGGTCCGGCAAGTCGCACTTTTTTGCCGAACTACTCGTGGAAAAATGCGTCACCGAACCCGGCACGCATGCGGTCTGCATTCGTGAAGTGCAAAAGTCGCTCGCGCAGTCGGCAAAGCGAACGATCGAGGGAAAGATCGCCGCGCTCGGCGTTGGACACCTGTTCGACGTCCAGAAATCCGAAATTAAGACTCCCGGTGGCGGGCTTATCATTTTCCAAGGTATGCAGAACCATACCGCGGACTCCATCAAGTCGCTTGAAGGATACGACGTCGCGTGGGTTGAGGAAGCGCAGACGCTTTCTGCGACGTCGCTGCGCATCCTCCGTCCGACAATGCGCAAAGCAAGTTCGGAACTGTGGTTCTCATGGAATCCTCGCAAGAAAGAGGACCCGGTCGACCACTTCCTGCGCGGCAATGGTCCGCTCAAAGAGGGTGAAAAATGGGAGCCGCCGCCGAGCACGGTCGTCGTCGAGGCGAATTGGCAGCATAATCCTTGGTTCCATGAAACCGAGTTGCCGGCAGACAAGGATTATGACTTCAAACGTGACCGCGATATGTACGCGCACGTTTGGGGCGGCGAGTACGAAAAGAATTCACAGGCGCGCGTTTTCAAGAACTGGCGTGTCGAGCACTTCGAACCACCGCCGGCCGGAACGATCCTGTACGGTGGCGCCGATTGGGGTTTCTCCAAGGATCCGACTGTCGGCCTAATTTGCTTCATCGTCGGTCGGACGCTGTATTTCTGGCGTGAGGTTTGGGCGATCGGATGCGAAATCGACCGCACGCCGGCGCTGTTCGACAAGCTGGACCCGAACTGG
>OFRB01000121.1_pt1 | contig 20465 bp, 26 predicted proteins | sample 1543021 | NCBI WGS metagenome assembly OFRB01 (sample SAMN07774230, study PRJEB24372) | wastewater metagenome | isolation source: Exp Tend CN 0WW | collected 2016-02
ATTGAGAAGCTATTGGAGAATAAGCAATGAGTGACGATATAAAGCTGGCCGATTCGTTTAACTCATCTATTCGAATAGAAGCTAATATCAATGGCGTGAAAAAAGTCGAGACAATAATGTTTTCATCCAAGGCGCTAGATAATCAAGAGTCAAACGAGCTGTATGATTATGCCGCCGAAGCGGTAAAGGATACCGTTAAGGCATGTATAGCGGAGAATAAGTAACAGGTGCGCAAACGCCTAACACTACAAGCAATTGAAGCCTGCGAGCAAAAGGTAGCTAATGCCGATGGCAGCTATCACTCAACCGTATTTGGCATAGTCCATCCTAGCGGTGAATTGCTTAGATGTATCGAGTGCATAGACGGTGAATGGGTAGAGGTAGACAAGCCTGCTGACATATACACCGCTGAGAAGCTAGAGCGCGCAGTCACAAGCAAGAAGCGCTTCGTCATCGTGATTGGTGGCCGTGGATCAATGAAGTCGGTGGGTGTGGTAGATATATGCTTGGCCGGCGTTATGGACTACGGCGATAAGGTCTACTGTTTGCGCGAATACCAAAGCTCAATAAGCGAATCAGTACACGCGCTAAACAAGGGCGAGATTGAAAGGCTGGGGCTGCAAGGGTTCGAGATACTAGATACCACCATTCGCCATAAAAACGGCGGAGAGTTGAAATATTTGGGGTTATCAAGAAACCCCGAAAGCATTAAGTCGGCGGCAGGGTTCAGAAGGTTTTTTAGTGAGGAGTCTGCAAAGCTTAGTGATTCATCGCTGACTAATCTAACGCCCACTGCGCGTAACAAGGCAAAGGCTGGGCTACCTAATCAGCAGCAAGAAGAAAAGAAAAGTGCTATAGATGATGTACAGATGTTCTTTGTTGCTAACCCTAACTCAAGCAATGACCCATTTAGCAAGCGTTTTATAGTGCCGTTTCAATCAGAGCTAGATAAGCACGGATTCTATGAGGATGATCTTCACCTCATAATCAAGATGAACTACACCGATAATCCGTGGTTCGCTGATTCGGGGCTAGAGCAAGAGCGAGCGTTTGACTACGCTAACAAATCAAGAGCTAAGTACGATCACATATGGCTAGGGGCATTCTTGGACGACATAGATAACTCAATCATAGAAGCCGAATGGTTTGATGCGTGTGTTGATGCCCACATTAAGCTCAAGTTTCACCCACTCGGCCAAGAGAAGATCGCCTTTGACCCTGCTGATAGCGGAGACGCTAAAGCAATGGCATATCAGCATGGGTGCGTTGTTCTAGGCGTGACAAGCACCAATGCGGGCGACATTAACGAAGCTACTGATTGGGCGCTTGGGCATGTCAACAGAATCAAGCCGGATGTGTTTTTGTGGGATAGTGACGGTGTAGGCCTATCGTTGCGCAGACAGATTACAGATGGAGTTAATGGCAAGCGAATTAAGCTGGTTCCATTCCACGGCGGAGGCGAGAAAGATAACCCGTTCGACACTTACGAAGACATCAGCAATGACTTTGCTGGCGATATAGAAAAAGAGCGAAACAATGCTGAGATGTTCGCAAACCTACGCGCTCAATGCTATTGGATACTCAAAGATAGGATGTTTAAAACCTATCTAGCTGTAGAGAAAGGCCACAACATACCAAACGATGAACTAATCAGTTTTAGTAGTGGTATCAGTGAACTGGCAGGGCTAAGAGCTGAGTTATGCCGAATCCCCAGAAAGCTAAACAACAGAGCCGGTAAGATTCAAATCATGAGCAAGCCCGAAATGAAAGCGCTAGGCATACAATCGCCTAACATGGCCGATGCTGTTATGATGTTACAAAAACATGTTGACATTTACGAGCATGATTACACCGATAATTCACCGAGCAGAGCTACAGGTAATTGGGCATGACAATACAATCAATCGTTAGCTACGTTGGCGAAACCAACCTAGTAAGCAAGCTAGAAAAAGACGAACTAGCCAAGATCGCCCGCGATGTTATTGAGCGAGCCGATCAAGATAAAACCACAATGAAAGAGTGGGAAGAATGCGTAACTGAGGGGATTAAGTTATGCAAGCCTGAATTCAAAGCGCGCAATGACCCTTGGGCTGGCGCTGCTAACTTTAAATCTACAATCCTCACCGAAGCCGCCAACACATTTGGCAATCGCGCCAGTGTTGAAGTAATGCGAGAGCTAAAGCTAGTGGGTGCTGATGTTATCGGTGCCGAAACAGTCAAGGCCGTGATTGACCGCAAAGCATCACAAACTAATCAGCTAAAGTCTGAGCTTGAGCCGTTAGTCGCGCAGGTAGCACAAATGAAAGAAGCGGGGCAAGATACCGCTGAGCTAGACGCAGTCATTCAGCAATTCCAACAACAGATCCAAGCTAACGAGAAAACAGTAAAAGAGAAGCGCTTAGCGATGCGCAAGAAGTACGACAAAGCTGATCGTCGATCCGAGCTATTGAACTGGCAGATTAACTACCAGATGCCGGAGTGGCGAAAGGAACAGAAACGATTGTTCTACTCGCTACCACTTGAAGGCACAAAGTTTAAAGAGGTGTTCTACGATGACACCCTTGGCCGTTGCGTGGCAAAAACTATTAAGTGGCCTGACTTCATAGTCAACCAAAATACAACTGATGTTAATGCTGGCAGATCGTTTACCCACGTTTGCGCATTCACTAAAGCCGAATTCGATTTACGTGTTAAATCTGGAATATGGGAAGGCGACATATACGCAGATGGGCTAGATCGTGACCACGGCGGAAATGAAGCAAGCGATGCAGAAAACACAGAAGACAATGCCGACAAGTTCTATAAACAGTATTGCTGGCTAGATCTAGACGATGATGGCGTTGAAGAGCCCTATATCGTTACTGTTCACGTTGGCAGTACTACCGTAGTTCGCATCGTTGCCCGTTACTCTATTGATTCAATCGTGGTTAAGTTCGAAGACGGCAAGCCTATGCGCCTGCTAGACGCACAGAAAGCACAGCGCGCTAGAGTTGATGAAGATGTAGAAGAGTTTGGTATAGCCCCAGAATACCCAGACCCAGAAGACCTAAGCGCGTTTGAAGTGGTACGCATTGAGCCTATGCCTATTCTGGTTAAATATGGACTTATTCCTAGTTTTGACGGAACCTTCCTAGATGTTGGTTATTATCACCTGATCGGCTCTATGTCGATGGGGGTGAATAAGACCACCAACACGCTGCTGAACAATGGCGACTTGGCCACGATGAACGGTGGGTGGGTAGCTAAAGGCTTTAAGATGAAAGGCGGCAAGTTCGCTGTCAATCCTGCTGAGTTCATTCAAACAGATGTGCCCGCTCAAGAGCTTATGCAGTCTGTAATGCCGTTTCCGTACAAAGAGCCTAGCCAGATGCTATTCATGCTTTTGCAGATGATGGAGCAGCAGGCTAGAGGGTTCAGCGCTAACGTGGACGCAGGCATCCAAGCCAACACCGCACCGACTACCGCATTGGCTATGATCCAAGAGTCAATGCTGAAACAAACCGCGCATAACTCAATGATTGCCGACTCGATGGCAGAAGAATTCAATATCCTGTATTTGTTGGATCGTGACTACTTTGACGCTACGAGATACATGGAGATAGTGGGCGATGATGAAGCGGTATTTGCTGAGGACTTTGAGGAAGATGGCATTCATGTAACCTGCACATCAAACCCCGAAACATCTAGCAAGATGCAGCGCATGCTATTGGCAGAAGCTGAGATTCAACAAGTACCGCTAGTAATTCAAGCGGGCGGTAACGCGGTAGAGATTATTAAGAACTACTTCAACCGCATTGGGTCAGAAAACACCGATAAGATATTCCCCAACGAAGCCGAAATGTCGCCAGAAGACAAGGCGCAGATGCAAGCTATGCAGCAACAGCAGGCTCAGGCAAACAAGATGGCCGAGACGCAAGAGAAGCTACTCACCGCGCAGACTGAAATTCTACTGGCTGGCGAGAAGCGCAAAGACGCAGAGTTTGAACTAAGTAAGCAAGAGACATTGGCGACAATGGACAAAGTATTAGCGGAAGTTAAGAAGGTTAATGCTGATACCTTGCTAAGCGTTCAAAAAGCTATTACAGAGCATACAAACAACGGGCTAGCCATTACAAGCGCAGTTAGTGCTGAGATGGACAAATCAATGACGTTAGCTAATGGTGAAAACTACGATCAAGAATTTGGAGTAACCAATGCCGCTGAATAAAGATGCCTATCTGCTTTGGAAAGACAACGAAGTCACCCGCTCTTTTTTAAATGAAATGCGCGAAGGGCTTCAGTCTCACGTTGAGAATCATGGATTTGGTAAGAATCTTGAAGAAATTGGCATGAATGCGCTAATACGCAAAGCCAAGATTGAGATTTTAGAGAAAGTTTTAGAGTGGAAACCAGAGGAAGTAGAAGATGACAGTAACGATTAAAGCAGCAGGCCATAAGCTATTGATTGAGCCTGTAAAGGTTAAGACTGTAAGCGCTGGCGGTATCATTTTAGGGGACGCTGAGCGTGAGAATAAGGCTATTGGTCTGGGTCGTGTTGTTGATATTGGCCCTACTGCTTTTGTTGGTGTGGCTGGTTGTGATCCTTCCAAGTATCCAACTAATGACCCACGCTACAAGATGGATGCGCATGAGATTTGGGGCGTAAAGGTTGGCGATGTGGTGATTTACAACCGCTTTGCAGGATTTAACCCTGACGTACCAGAGTACAAAGATTTTAAGTTCATACCTGATATTGAAGTTTCAGGTGTTGCAAGTGGTGAGTTTGAAGTAAGCAAATCAGATTTTTAAATAACCGAGGGAACCCCTTATGCAAGATCAAGAGCTTGAACAAGAGTTTAATTTAGAAGACGAAGAAATAAACGAGGCGTTAAAACTCGAAGAAACCGAGGAGGAGTCGCCTGAACCTGAGATAGACCACAAAGAGCCTGCCCCCAAGCTGCACATAAGCAAAGATGACTGGGTTAAGCAAGGCCGAGACCCTGAGCTATGGGTGCCGCCTGAGGTATTCAAAGAGCGCACGCAGCGTATCAATGAAACCAGCAAGCTCAAGCAAGAAAATCAGCGATTACGCGCAGAGCGTGAAGAAGACAACCGCCGATTAACTAACGTGGCATTTCTTCAGCAGCAACAAATTACACGATTGCGCGCAGATTTAGAAAGTCGCCGTGATGATGCTATTGACGTTGGCGACAGAACAGCAGTTAAGGCATTCGACAAGCAGCTAAGAGATCTTGATACAGAAGAGTCTCTGATTAAAGAGCCGGTGCAGCAGCAATCAAACATTCCGCCAGAAGTTCAAGAGTGGAACGAGGAAAACGCATGGCTAACCGCTGACCACCCGCTAAAGTCAGTCGCTAATGATGTATTCATTAAGGCTATGAATGACGGTAAAACAATAGCAGGAGCCTTGCGTTTGGTTGATAAAGAGCTGGCGAAGCACAAAGACGAACCCACGCAGAAAAGGGTTGCTTCTCGCTCAATGGTTGACAGCCCATCACGCGGCGCGGTGTCGCGTTCGGATTCGGTAGGGTTGAGAATGTCAGACTGCACACGCGAAGAGCGCGATATGTTTAACGAGTTCTACAAGCCAAGCGGAATAAGCGAGAAAGAGTTTTTAAAATCCGTTTCAGAATCACGCAAAGGTAACTAATCATGATTGAACAATCGAAAGAAGTAACGCGCCCACGCTCAACTGCTGACAAGAGCAACAAAGAAGCAAGCGAGAATCGTTTTAATATCGAGTTTGGAGACCGTTCACGCCCTCGTCAAGCCAATGAGAATGACGACCTTAACCTATCTATTCCGGTTGGCGCGGTGCCCGATGGTTTTATACCAGAATGGAAGATAGACGACGGCAAAGGTTCGCTTGATCGTTACCTAGCCAATTGGTGGGCATTCATTACCGACTCGCAAGGGGTTAGGTATTCTCGACCAACTGGCGGCGGCAGAACTCAATATTTAATGGTGATAGAGAAAAGCTATTACGATGAGGCCGAAGCATTGCGCATGTCGCGCTATCGTGCTAGCATTGGTGAAGATGATTCAAAATCACTTGGTGTTCAAGGGTTAGAGTCATACACGCCGAACGGTGAAGCAAACAAAATCAAGGTCACAACTGACCCTTTTAGTAGTTAGCTCACACTTTCAGGCAGCGAGCCTTCGCTGGAATTTGAAACGAGAGATCACACATTCTTTTATCAATTTTTAGTGGAGGGTTGCTATTATGGCGATCAAACTATCTGGCAGCGGGATAAATGAACCCCGTGGCCGCGTAAATTCTTACGGTGTGGCCGCTGGTCATGCTGGCAAACTGGCTATTGGCGACTTCGTTGCACTTACTGGTACTGCAAACGCAACAACTGGCGTAGCTGAAGTAGATATCGGTGTGGCTGGTTCCCCCTTGTTAGGCCAAATTGCTGGCTTTGTTCCTGACTTCTCAACCGAAAACTTTACTGATGCGGGCGGCCTTGCGGCTTCTACCGCTGGTACTGCTTTGGTATTGGATGATCCGCGTGCCGAGTACATTGCAGACGTATCAAACGGCCCTCTAGACGTTGCTAACGTAGGCCTTAACGTAAACTTGCTTGCAACTGTTGCCACCCAATCGGGCGGTTTAACTATTTCAAATATGAACGTTAATGCTACAGGCGTTGCGACTACCAATACGCTCAATTTCCAAGTTCTCGCATTGCTAGAAGACGATGATGGCGTGCTTGGTAATCGTGCGTTGGTACGCTTGAACTCTACTCAAATGATCACTGGCGCGGCGGGGGTATAACCATGTCAAATACAATTACTAGCGGTTCAGCCGCACGTTTATTGCAAGATGGCGTTAAGAAGGTATGGAGCGCAGCAAGTAAAGAATGGGAGCCAATTTATACCCAGCTTTATAAAACTGATTCATCTTCAAAAGCGTATGAACTTACCGTTCAGATGGAAAACATGGGCTTGGCAAGCGTTAAGACTGAGGGTGATGATATTACTCTTGACTCCTTCCGCCAGTCATTCGCGCCTAAGTTTGTACATGTGGCATACGGTAAGGGATTTATTGTTACCCGTGAAGCCAAAGACGATAACCAATACGGTTATTACAAGAAAGGCGCACGCGCACTAAACCGCTCCATGAATATCACTAAAGAAGTTCGTACTCATGTGTTGTATAACACAGCGTTTGCGGCCACTTCTGCGATGACTGGCGGTGACGGTGTTGCGATGTGCTCAGCTTCACACATTAACGGCCCATCTGGTGGTACTTACTCCAACATCATCACTGCTGCTGAGTTTTCAGAGTCTTCACTAGAAGATATGTTGAAGACCATCATGCGCGCTAAAGATGATCGCGGCTTAGCTATCAAATTACGCGCTATGAAGTTAATCGGTCACACTAATAACAAGTTTGAATTTGATCGCGTATTAAATTCTAGCTTGCGTAGCGGTACTGCTGACAACGACAAGAACGTGCTCATGGGTACGATTTCTAACGGCGTTGTTACATCACCCTACTTGGATGCAAATACTAAAGCATGGTTCATTATGACCGATGCTGACGAAGGTTTGACCTACTACGATCGCACACCTTTGGAGTTCGGCGAAGACAAGGCGTTTATGTCTGACAACACCCGTTACAAAGCGTATATGCGTTTTAGTACTGGCTACAGCGATCCACGCGGCATCTACGGTAGCAATCCTACCTAATTAATCGGGGGAGCAATCCCCCTTTTATTTAATCCTAATTTTTCTTAATAGACCGAATTCGGTTTAGGAGCAATAAAATGGCTTATTCTCATTTTCAAAATGGTTTCACCAATGGTGTAACTATCCGTGGGCTTCCTTTACAGCAAGTTCAATCTGGCCAAGTGTTCTACGTGAATAACTCTAGTGTATTGGCTAGCGGTGGAATTTCTGGCTCAAACGGAAACAAAGGTTCGTATCAACAGCCGTTCTCTACCTTGGCTTACGCATCCAGCCGTTGTGTTGCTGGTCGCGGTGACACTATCTTTGTTATGCCAAATCATGCCGAGACAATTTCTAGCGCTACTGCATTAACGTTGAGTATTGCTGGCGTTGCGATTGTTGGTCTGGGCACTGGCGCTAGCCGCCCTACCTTTACATTGGATACTGCAACAACTGCAACTATCAATGTGACAGCGGCTAACGTAACCATCAAAAACTGTGTGTTTACTGCAAACTTTGCTGACATTGTTTCGGTATTTACTTTAACTACAGCTAAAAACTTTGCATTGGATGGCTGCTTAATTAAAGCAACCGCGACCAATATGAACTTCTTAAACGTTATTGATACTGATGCTACTACGGCCAATGCTGATGGCTTATATGTTGATTCGTGCCAATGGATTGAGCCTGACCTTGCTACCTTGGGATTTATTAAGGCTGATGGCACTAACGACAATTGGACTTTTAGCAATAACTATCTCAATTTAGGCGTTAAGAACAACACCGCTTCTTATATCGCCATTGCTACTGGCAAGGTCATTACTACCTTGAATATGGATTCAAACAACCTGTACCGTTTGAATACTGACACGGCAACCGGCGGCCTGTTGATTACTACTAACGGTTCTACCAATAGCGGGATCATCAAGCGCAACCGTTCACAGCATGCTGACACTGCTGCTGAAATCATGGTAACTGCATCTAGTGGGTTTGGTTTCTTTGACAATACCTCGTCTGGTGTTGCTGGCGCTTCTGGCTACTTATTGCCTGCTGCTGATAGTTAATAGTCTGGGGGTGTAATGCCCCCTTCATTCAATCAGGAGTAAGCAATGGCTTTTAATACTTTATACACCGATACAACCCTAATCGCAGCTGCTGGCACCGACCCTAAAGCGCTTAACTGGCGCGGTGGAGTTGGGGCGTTAGAGATTATCGTCACTGGTACTATCAACTTCGACATTCAGTCTACAAATGCGGATTTAAACGCGGGTGATACTGCGCAATGGCTGGTTGACTCTAGCGGCAATGCAGGCGTAACGGCTAGCAAGTGGATTACATTCAACGGCAACCCTCGCTTTATTCGGATTTATACCAATTCGATTACAGCGGGCGCTACCGTTCGACTACTGTACACACAAGCCAATGGACAATGAATACTTAGTCACATGCGATTATTCTGGCTTCGTTTGCAAGCGAAGCGAATGTGTCGTGCAGTGGAACGGGCTATTAGTTCGCAGGGACTTTGCTGAACTAGAGCGCCACCCCCAAGATAAGATTCCAACTGTTAAAGAAGCGCCTTTTACTGGCATAGGAAGAAGCGAGCCGAGAGGTTTGCCACTTGACCCACTACTGACAGAAGATGACATGATATGAGTACAGGCGTATACGCAAAGACAGCAGGTGATTTGATTCGTGATGCTTTGCGCGCCGCTACCATATCTGGTATTTCATTGCCTGTTCAGTCGGAGGACTTTGCGCAAGGCGAATCAGCGTTAAACGATATTCTAATGAGCTTGCAAACCGAACAGATCCACGTTTGGGCGCAAACAGAAGCATTGATCCCCTTGAACCCCGATCAAACCAAGTACGTGTTTGGTACAGATCACGTTTTTACGAACTACGTTTACACCACTGCAGACGCGGCGATTGCAACAGCTACGGCGTTAACGGTTGTAAGCACCGCCGGAATGACTACGGGTGATTTTATTGGCGTTGAGCTGGCAGATGGTACGCGCCAATGGACTACGTTGACTGTGACGGGTGCGACTACCTTAACGCTTGCGGCGGCGCTTACTGGTGATGTTGATGATCTAGCTAGTGTTTACACCTACACCACAGCTACCGATCAACCTGTGCGAATTGATAGTGTTCGTTATGCAGATGCTTACACATCTGATGAAATCAGTACCTCAATGGTGGCGCGCGATGAGTATTTTAACCAGCCAAGTAAAACCACTAGCGGTGCGGTTAATACGTGGTACTTCCAGCGTAACCTAGATTTTGGTCATTTGTACATCTGGCCTATTGCAGATAACTGCAAGCGTTTATTAAGAATTACCTTTATTAAGCCACAGTACATTCCAGAAGATCAGAGCGAGGATGTTTTAATTCCTCCCGAGTGGTATGTGGCGTTAAAGTTCAAATTAGCCGCTGATTTAGCAATGAGTTATGGCGTTGATCCTAATCGCCAGATGATGCTAGAGCAAAAAGCGGCTATCTATTTACAAAAAGCAATTAGCTCAGACGATGACGGTGCCTCATTCCAATTCACACCGAGTAGATAATGCCAAGAACTAAACTGCCAATTGCAAAAGGGTTTAATCGTGATGAATCGCTGACAGTTGCCGCGATTGATTGCGTGAACCTTTTCCCTCACATACCGCAAGGCAAAGATATTGCTGACGGCGTATTGGTTGGGGTGGCTGGTATTGAGCAGGTCGCAGATACAGCCGTGAATGCGTTTAACCGTGGCGGTACGTCAATGGCTGGCATTCCGTACTTTGTGTGTGGAGATAAGCTCTACAACGTAACCTACGCCACTGATCTATTGGGTGCTCGCACTTACACGGCTAATGACGTAAGTGGTGCAGAGGTAATCAATGGAGCGGCTAGAGTCCATTTTTCGAATAACGGTGTTCAGCTTGTTATTGTGGCACCTGATTATGCCAACCAGTTTAATGCTTGGGTTTACACCGTGGCAGGCGGACTGGTGCAGATTAGTGATGTTGATTTTGATGGCCCTGTTGCTGGTGTAGATTTTGAATACGGGTATTTCCTATTTCCCAAACTTAATTCTAATACTTGGTTTCAGTCTGATTTGAGAGATGGGCTTTCATACATTGCCACTGACTTCACGGTAGCCGAATCAGATCCCGACAATATTGTGGTGATTAAATCGCTCAATGGTCTTGTGTATGTGTTTGGCACTTCAACGATGGAGCCATACCAAAATATTCAGGGCGCTGGATTTCAGTTTGAGACAATCCCTTCTGCTATCCAGCAAAAGGGGTGTACGGCACCGCACACAATGGTTGAGCTAAACGGCAATCTAATGTGGATAGGTGCGGGCGTTAATGAGCAGCCCGCTATCTATGCCTCAAGCGGCGGATTGCCTGAAAAGATATCTAGCGCAGCTATCGATAACCTAATTTATCAAGGCGGCATTGAGCCACTACAAAACGCCTACGCGATCAAATGGGCTGAGCGCGGGCATTCGTTTGTATCTATCACCGTACCAAGTGTTTGCACCATAGTCTATGACGCTGTTACAGGCTTATGGCATGAGCGCAAGAGTGTAGACCGATTTCAGCAGCCGCAGCCGTGGCGCGTTACCTCGATGGTAGACGCTTACTCTGTGAGATTAGTGGGTGATGAGTTAAGCGGCGTTATCGGGCTAATGAGTGAAGATATTTTTTACGAGTACGGCGATGAGATCCGATCCTACTTTACTACCGAAGCAATCGACAACACAGGCGCGCCGTTCAGCGTTAACCAAGTTCAAATGGTTATGGAGACGGGTTTTAACCCTGTAACTGGGCAAGGCAATAACCCTGTTGTTCGTATGAGTGTATCGCGTGATGGCGGGATAACCTACTCCCCAGAAATATCACGCTCACTAGGTATTGCTGGCTCTTACTATTCGCCAATCTCATGGCCAATGCTGGGTAGATTCGCCCGCTCAGCTTGTTTTCGTTTTGACATTAGCGAGCCCATAAAGAAGGTATTTGTGCGTTTAGAGGTGGATATCAGTGCTTAGTTTAGACAGAAATACCCCAGTTTTAGACGATAAATTCAGGCCATTACAAAAGCTTTCAATTTTTGGTGAGCAATGTGCAGCGCTTGAGATATTAAGCGGTGTAGGTTCGCCAGAAGGTGTTGTGTCGGCAAAAATGAAGCGTCAATACATGGAAGAAGTAACTGGTCAGCTTTACATAAAGCGCGTTAACGACATTGGCGGTGATACGACTATGGGGTGGGTATGATTAGGGCGGCAAATGAAAGCGACTTTGATCGAATACTTGATATGGCAGAGATGTTTTGGAAAGAAACATGCTACTCGGAGCCATTTAGTAGGGCTGCCACATTGCCATATATACAGCTTTCGTTTAATTGCGGATTGCTGGCGGTTGCTGAAATCGCCGGAGAGGTTAAGGGGTTTTGCGCGGCAATATGCACTCCAATGATGGGCAGCGGTGTAATGATCGGAACCGAGCTGGCATGGTGGATTGATGAAGATGCTAGAGGCGGAAGAGCTGGCATTAATTTACTAAAACAAATGGAAGTTATGGCAAAAGAATCTGGCGTTAAATATTGGAACATGATCGCAATGCGATCTTCGATGTTTGACTCGGTTTGTAGCATGTATAAAAAACTTGGCTACCACGAAAACGAATTAACCTTTACAAAGGTGCTTTGAAATGGCAGTAACAACAGCAGCGGCAATACTAGGCGCATCGGTAATAGGCGCTGGGGCATCAATAAGCGCATCAAAATCAGCAGCGAAAGGCCAATCTAAAGGCTTGGCGGCATCTCAAGCCATGTCTAACGAGGCCATTGGCCAAGCAAAAGACTATTTCAATATCGGCCAGCGTTCTGCTCAGGCCGGATTCCAAAGCGCGCTTGATTTCTTCAAAAACGTTCAGCCAGCCAAATATGAGCCAATGATTCAAGGCAATGTGGCTGCTCAACGAGTTATCGGGCAGGGCGCACAGCAAGCTAACAATGCCATTCTAGGGTTGCCGGTGGATATGTCTTTCGCTAACCAGCAAACGGCGATACAGCCTAATTACTCAGCTATTCGCAGCGCTCAATTGCCTGTTTTGGGCGGCCAGCAAATGGGGCCACAACAAACAGTAGCCCCGCAAACGGTCGCACCAGTAGCAGCTAACGCAATTCAGCAGGGCATGAACAGATATTCAATGCTAGGGGGCAACTAATGGCTTCACCTATTCCACTACCACAAAGCGCTTATGCGAACATGCTTGGTCAGTCTAGCGCTCAGGTTATGCCTCAGGCTTCGCCCACTACCACGATAACGCCAACGGTTATGCCTGCACAGCAGGTTCCCCAAACTGGGCTTATTGGAAGCGAACAGGCTTTGTTAGGAGGGCAGGCAGGCAATGAGCTTGCATTGCAGCAAGGACTAAATCAGTCAACCCAAAGCATTCTGGGCGGGTATGGTGGCGCTATTGGAGCTATGAATCAAGGCTACTCAGCAGCTACTGAAGCTCTTAAAAATAGCGGTAATTATGGGGGCGGTTCGTCCGTTCCATCTATATCTATGCCGACTATAAGTCTTGGCGGCGGATCAAATCCAAATGGGGCTATTAATGCTGGGATAGAGGGGTTTGGCGCTTATCAAAAAGGCGGTGATGCAGCGGCTAAGATGCAAGCTGATTTAACTGGCGCTAACGGCCAAGCGGCTCAGCAAGCGGCTTATGCTCAATACCAAAGCTCGCCAGCTATGCAATACCAAATGGATCAAATGCAGCGCGCCACAGAAAGAAGCGCAGCATTTCGCGGTGGCGCTCTTGGTGGTAATGTTCAGCTTGAGTTATTACGAAATGCTGCTGGCATAGCCTCACAAGACTATCAAAACCAATTTAACAATATCTCTCAAGTCGCCAATCAAGGGCTTAACGCAGCATCTCAAGTTGGGCAGTTGCGTGGTCAAGAGGCAAACATAGCCGGACAGCTACAGCAGGCAGGACTTCAGGCATCCACTCAAATGGGAGTTGCTGGGCTTAATGCCTCTACTCAAATGGCGATGCAGCAAAATCAGCTAAAATCTGATACTGCTAGCAAACTGGCTGAGCTTGCCAGCATGTACGGAATTAACACCGGAAATTTATTGCTTGGTGCGGGTAACACATTAGGTCAAAACCAGCTTGGGACGAGTCAAATTATCGGCCAGTCTCGCTACGCAACCGGAACCAATCTGGCTTCTGGCCGTACTGCTGCAGGTCAAGCTATTGCTCAAAACGCTAATCAAGCTGCCACCAGCATTGGCAACCTGTTATCTCAGCAGGGCTTGAATATTTCTAACGAGATGAGCGCAGACATAGCGAACACTACGAAGATGATTTACGACTACGGGCTACAAGACAAAATCAGCAATGAAAATCTAGCGGCTATGATTGCAAACATAACCAGCGGGCAAGCCACTAACGCGCAGAACGCTTATGCTAATATAGGCGCAGCAGAAGCGGCGGGTAAAATGGGTGTAGCTAATGCGGTGCAGGGCGGTTTGCAGATGGGATTGCTGACTGGGTTATTGGGCGGTGGAGGTGGTACATCAACACCACCGCCAGCGGCAAACCCATCGTATAGCGGCTTCAATATCGGAACAAATCAATACGGGATTAAACCATGAATGAAGGCATCTTAGGCGCAATCGCAAACCCACAACTAGCTGATGTAGCAGGTGCTTTAGACTATCGCCGTGCGCAAATGGATAAAGACGAAGCTAAGCGTAAAGAGCTGCGAATGAATCAGCTTATTGCTCAAGCTATTCCTAACATGGCGGCAGATTCGCCAGTACGTAAGATATTTGAAGAAGACCCGAAGACGGGCGCAATGCTGTCGAAAATGATGGGAATACCATTAAATGATGGCGAGGCATGGGAGAAGTTACGCAGCAATGTTGCGCAATTATCATCTCTCGCAAAAGTTGACCCAAGAATGGCGATTGAGCGCGCAAATTCAATGAAGGCGGAGAATGACCGGCTAGGCATTGTTGATAAACAGCTCGATAGCTGGGTTGGCAATGTTAATTCTGCAATGGAAAAAGGCGACCAAGACGGTGTTATAACTCAATTCAATGCGCTGGGCGTGATGAATGACAATCTTAACCCTGAACAGAAAAAAGCAATTGATGACGCCAAGACAAAGGCGGATCTTGACGAGCGAAAAATGAAGGTAGACGAGCGGCAAGTCGCAGCACAAGAGTCTAGGTACGGCTCACAAAATGCACTTGATGCGGCGCAAGCTGCGCACTATAAGGCGATCGAGGCGGACGGATCAACTGGGCTTAGTGATGAGGCAAAAGATCTTTTAGCGGATCGGCTTGTGCAAGGTGAAAAGTCTTCTGCCGTGCTTGGGAATATTGGGCGAGGGGCGCAAGGCGCTGCTGATCTTCGCGACATTCAAAATAGATTTGCGGCAAAAGCTAAGGCGGCCGGAATTGATGCAAATAAGATTCTGCAAAACACGCAAAACACCTATGCCGATAACCGCACATTCCTAGAGCTTGGTGCGCGTGAAGGTAAGATTGCGCCAAGAGTTATGGAAGCAAACAGCTTTGCAAAAATTGCGCTTGATGCATCCGATAAGGTTCCAAGAGAGAGTTTTGTGCCTTGGAACAAATTATCTCAGTACACCGCTAAGCAGCTATCAGATCCAAAACTTGCAGCAATGCACGCAGCTACTCAATCGTTGGTTAATGCATATGCAAGTGCAGTTGGCGGCGGCGTAATGACAGAGGGTAATCGTGATGAAGCGAATCGCATGCTATATGATGCGCAAGGGCCTGACGCTTACAAGGCCGTTGTTAATCAAATGCTAGTTGAAACCCAAGCCGCGCTTGATTCGCCAAAGCTAGTAAGAGAGCACATGCACGCACCCAAGGGAGCGCACGAAACCAAGCCAAGTACTGAATCAAGGGGAGGCTGGGGAATTCGCCCAGTTAAATAATGCCTGATTACGAAATAACGTCACCAGACGGTAAAAAGTTCATCGTCACCGCGCCAGACGGAGCTACAGAAGACGAGGTTTTGGCTTATGCGCAAAATCAGTTCTCTTCTCAGTCGCAAGTGAGTTCGGATGACGTGCCTGTGTTTGCAGATTCGCAAGGTCAGGCCGCGCCAGTACCGGCACAGGTTCAAAAGACGCCATTTGTCGCAGAAGCGCCCGCATCATTTATGGATAAAGCTATTGGCGCAGGCGAGGCTGGGTTGACTGCTTTGACCGGAATGACTACGGGACTGGCTGGAAATATAGCTGGCTCAATCCGTGGCATTGGCAACTCTGTAATGGATGGCAGTTTTGGAACACAGGAGGGGGCCGATAAGGCAGCACAAAGCGCTGCTGATGTTGGTGCAAGTATGACCTACATGCCCAAGACTGAAATTGGTAAAGAATACGCTAAGAATTTAGGTGAGACTGTTGCGCCGCTAGCGGCGGCGGCTCCTTTCACGCAAGAGCTAGGCATTATTGGGCAAGGAATTAAATCTGCCTTGCCAGCGGCAGAGCTGGCGGTGCGGAATGAAGCTGCGTTATTGAAGCCGAATGCATCACCTAAAAATCTAGACATCATTAACAAAATACGCGCGGGGGATACTGACAATTCACTGGCACCTGTTGAGATTGTCGTTGAAAACCCAAAATTAAAAGATGCTAGCGGTAAATTGCTGCCAGAAGCATACAAAGTTATTGATGACGCAATAGCAAAGGAAGCTATTAAACAAGGTTTTAATGATGGCATCGTGCAGGCGGTTAAAACCGTTGATCAGCACAACGCCAAGAAAATGCTAGAACAGCTAAATATTTCAGAAAAGGGCAAGAAAAACGCGGTATATGGTTCAGAGAATAGGCCTACTGATGTCATTGGTGACTCGCTTGCGCAAAACATATTGTTTGTGAAAAACCAAAACAAACAGGCAGGGCTGGATATTGATAAGGCCGCCAAAGCGCTAAAAGGAAAGGATGTAGATGTAACTCAGCCAGTTGATGGTTTTATTACTGATTTGGCCGATAGGGTTAATGTGAAAATAGTAACTGATAGGTCTGGAAAGATTCGCCCAGACTTTAGAGGGTCAGATATTGAGGGCAAGATGTACGCGCCAGAACAACGGCTAGTGACTATGATTGTTGATCGTATGGCAAATACTAAAGCCCCTGATGCGTATGACGTTCATAGGCTCAAGAGAGCTATAGATCAAACTGTCACCTATGGAAAAAGTAACAGCAAGTCATTATGGCCTGACGTTGAGAATTCGGTGAAATCATTAAGGCGCAATCTCGATGAGACGCTTGATAAAAATTTTGAGAGTTACAATTCTTCAAACAGCAAATACAGTGCAACGATACAGGCGCTTGATGATTTTCAAAGTGCAGCTGGCGGTAAAATTGACTTGTTTGGTGAGGGCGCAGATAAACAGCTTGGAATTCTATCGAGAAGGCTTCTTAGTAATGTGCAGTCTAGGCAGGAACTATCCAACTCAATAAAGCAGATTCAAGAAACAAGCAAAGCCTATGGCAACAAAGTGCCTGATGACATTATGGCGCAAATTACATTCGCAAATGAGCTGGATAACATGTTTGGCCCTGCTGCTAAATCTTCTTTAGCTGGCGAACAAAGTGCGGGCACCAAGGCTGCATTGCGTGACCTATCAAGATCACATGGGATTTATGATTTAGCGGCAAGGGGCGTGCAGACGGCTGCAGATAAAGCGCGTGGCGTAAACCAAGAGGCGGCCTATAAATCAATGCGAGAACTCCTTGCAAAGCAGGCAAGAAAGAAACCAGTACAACAAGGGGCTAACCAATGACAGAAAGATTCCGTAATCCCGTTATAAAGTACACAACCGATACGCTTAAAACGCTGCCAGCGTCAAAGCTGTACTTTTACCAAAACGGTACAAGCACACCCAAAGCGGTTTACGCCGATAAAAATAAAGTCACCAGCTTAGGAGCAGAAGTTACGGCTGATTCTGCTGGTATATTTGTGCCAATATTTTTAGATGGCACTTATCGCGTAACACTAAAGAATGCAGCAGGAACAACGCAAACAGGCTGGCCAGTTGATAACGTAGGCGGCGAGGATACGCAAGGCCAATATGATGACTGGTCAGCACTACAAGTTTATTCGCCTCCTGATATTGTTACAGGCTCTAACGGATTATTTTATGTTGCTATCCCTAATGCATCTCAAAACCTAAACCAAGAGCCTAGCATATCGCCTTTATTTTGGACTGAGATTAAGTTGTCAGACCAATGGAATCCTGACAGCACTTACTTTGACGGGGAATCAGTTTACTATCTTGGCGATGACTACGAGTCATCGAGCAATGGCAACCAAGGCAATACGCCATCAATATCAAGCGCTTTTTGGGTTGGCAAAAAAACATCGTACAAGTGGAATAGTAGTAAGACTTATTCGTCTGGCGAATACGCATATGATGGAGAGCTTAGGTACATATCGAAGCAGGGCGCAAACTTAAATCACCAACCAAGCGCCGATACCACAGAAACATGGTGGAATCCTGACTGGCAGGCATATTCCTCGCTTACAACAGTTCGCACAATGACTGGCGGCGGCGCGTTAACCTCATATACTGCGCATGACCTAACCGACTCGTCAACATACACGCTACCACTGGCATCGACAGTTCCGACTGGTGGGTTTGTAGACGCTATTAAGCCGGAGCAATATAAGGGGTTTACCCCTATAGTTTCTCGATCTGGATCGGACAATATTAGATATAATGGCGGCACTGATACTAGCGTTAGATTTAATCTAAATTATCGAAGCGGCCTAAGGTTTAAATCAAACGGCACTAACGAGTGGAGCATATAACATGTTAGATATGAGTAATTTAATCCCTGCCGGATCGGTTGATCAGCCGCTGTGGATAAGTGGTGGTTCTTACACTATTGGGCAGCAGGTAATTAGTCCGACTGATTACTGCGCTTATGTTAGAAAAACTAACGGCGCAGGAGCAACAGACCCATCTAGCGATACAACAAACTGGCAGCCAAGCGGTGCGAGAGCAAGAAAATCGCTACAGAGAATTACTATAGCGGTGGGCGCAGGTACAGGGGGGTCTGCTACGGGGGCTATCAGCTCGGTTAACACGGCGAAGACAACAATAAAAATGCTTGGGATTAGTAATTACGTCAATGACCGCGCAATAAGTGGCCGAGTCGAGCTTACGAACTCAACGACAGTAACCGCCTATGGGTATGATACCGTGAATGCCGCGACTGTTGGCGCTGAAATTGAGGAGACTTATTAATGTATAACTATGCAGAAATAAAAGACGGTAAGGTATCATCTGTATTGAGTACAGATAGGCCAATGTCTGGCGATCAATTTATAGCAATTGAAGGTTATGACACGACTCTCGCTGGGGCTATTTATGATTCGGAAACCGGAGAGTTTACTCGTCCGCCTAATCCTACTCACAAAGTTAAAGGGCTTAGCGCAACTGAATACAGGAATCTTTTAACCATAACAGAGCAGATCCGCAACGATAAGGCGCGCACTCATATAGACGGCGATTTGGCGTGGATGAGCGGGTCGGTTGAGCCAGATGATGACGCGGCGGCGATTGGCTTTGCGGGAGCTACTTATCGCGACCTTTTGCGCACTGTTTTTAAATCTTTTGACGATGCAACAGCTATAGATTGTGACGACCCAGCGGTTGACCTTGGTCTAACTGTTCAATCGCTGCTTGGTTTGCTAGACTCGCCGACAAGAAAAGACGTTATTAAATTGGGTGTGCCATTGTAAAAAAGCCCCGCACTAGGCGAGGCAATAACTTTACGTAGTGCGCTTAGGAACGCGAATTAAATATAGCAGTTATTAAACTAATTGCAATGCTAAAAAAGGCGCGAATTGTGAGCGAGGTAGAGATGACGCAAGAGCTGGTTAACTGGTTGTTGGGTGGGTTTAGCGCCCTTATAGGGTTTTTGCTTAACTCGGTATGGCAAGCCTTAAAAGATTTGCAGCACGCAGATAAACGGCTAGCTGATGATGTTGCGGCGATTAATATTTTAGTTGCTGGCGATTACGTCCGCAAAGATGAGTTAAACATGGCAATTACAGCGCTTTTTGCAAAGCTCGACAGAATAGAAGATAAAATAGATAAGAAGGCCGACAAATGAACTTTGAAAGTGTCGGGGGTAGGCGGTTTTTTCTTACGCTTGGATGCGGAATTGCCTCGTTCATTTTGGTTTGGTTTGAGAAAATCACAGGTAGCGAGTTTGTTACGCTTACAACCCTAACCCTTGTGCCTTATTTGGGGTTTAACACTCAACAAAAGATACAGGGCGGAAAATGACGCAGCTAACTGAAAATTTCAAATTAAAAGAGCTGGTTGTCACCAATACAGGCTTTGACAACACCCCGCCAAACCACATCGTTGATAATCTCTATACGCTTGCGCAGGCGCTCGAAAAGGTGCGTACTGCTTGTGGTAATAACCCAATTAGAGTTTTGAGCGGCTATCGCTCGCCAGACGTCAACGCGGCGGTTAAGGGCTCAAAGACTAGCGCACATATGAAGGGCCTTGCCGCTGACTTTACGGTCGGAACAATGAGCATAAAAGACGTATTTTACACACTGAGAAAATCCGGAATTGTTTACGATCAGCTTATACTTGAGCCGAGCTGGGTACACATTGGCCTAGCTGCTGTGCCTCGGAAGCAGAATCTAACATTTGACGGCAAAAAATATGAAAACGCTTAATTTTAAAATAGCAGCCATAGCCGCCCTAGTCGTTGCGTTTATT
>OFRB01000124.1_pt1 | contig 20354 bp, 25 predicted proteins | sample 1543021 | NCBI WGS metagenome assembly OFRB01 (sample SAMN07774230, study PRJEB24372) | wastewater metagenome | isolation source: Exp Tend CN 0WW | collected 2016-02
CTTCACTACCTCCTCACAGGACAATCCCACAGATGGCCCAGTCTCAATGAAGTAGCCCTGAAGTACCTCAATGAACAGAAACTGGACAAGATCAAGGAGTACTGGGACAATGGAGTTCAGACAACGGACATCCCTTGGGAAGAACTCAGTGCTTATGCGATCCAGGACGTTGCACTAACTCGTAAACTCTACGAGACAATAGAACTTCCAGAGAACAGGAAGGGTATCTTCTCCCTAGCTATGCAGGATCTTCTGGTCCTCTTAGAGATTGAGAAGAATGGTTTTAAGTACAATAGAGAAGGAAGCCTACAGAAGGCTCAGGAATATGAAAACGAAATTGAACAAATCAAGAGCAGGAATGATCTCGAGCATCGGGTCCCTGATTTCAACTGGGGCAGCCCGGATCAAATCAGTGCCCTCCTATTTGGGGGATCTATTTACAGGGACATCAAAGTCCCGATCGGAGTATACAAGTCCGGAGCTCGGGCAGGTCAAGTTAAGTACGGAACCGAGCAAGTGGAGTACAAACTCCCCCGAAGATATAAGCCTATTGGAAAAACGCCCGGAGGAAAGCCCACCACAGACGACGACACCCTCATCAAGCTCGGAAGAGACGGTATCGCGGGTGAAATCCAAACCATCCGTAAACTCCAAAAAGAAGTTAGTACGTACCTCCGTGGCATCCCGGCGCAACAAGACAAAGGGAACTACGGTCACGAAATTATCTACGGACAGTTCAACCAAGCAGTAACAGCCACTGGGCGTTTGAGTTCTTCTAACCCAAACCTCCAGAATCTCTCTGAAGCCGTACAGGAGTTCTTTGTGAGCAGATATGAACACTAATCCTAATGAACACATCGAGTACATTTATCAGGTCTATAATGATCTCGAGGATGTGGTTCGACGAGAGGGAGCTGGTAATGTGGTACATGATCTAGAGCACATGTATCCAGAACTGTTTTACAAATTACTGGATGCTTTCATGGACAGGAGACTTGCTAACAAGATTAAGCTACCAGCACTGCTAGACAAGAATGCTCCTGAACTTTGACGCCAAGGCTCTCGAGTGGCGCATCCCCGTAGAGTTCTCTAGAGACCCCATAGCGATCGAAGAGCTCAGGAGTGGTCAGGACATTCATTCTTTGAATCAACGCGTCCTGGAGCTTCCTGATGGCCCTCCTGGGCGTTTAGCAGCGAAGGTGTTCCTCTTCAGGACTATCTTCCGTGGATCTGGATGGGCTTATGCACGAGACAACGATTTCATGCACGTCAGTACTGATCCGGACTTCTGGGACGATAGGATTGAGAAGTTCTTCCAGAAGTACAAGGATCTTAACGAACTCCACAGGAGATGGATTCAGGAGGTACATCTAACGGGCAAGATTGAAGGCCCTCTGGGCAGGTTTTGGACCTTTGAAAAGAGAGAGAAGAAGGGACAACTGGAGTACAGCATCAATGACATTACGAATTATCCCGTTCAAGGGACAGGTAATGATCTTATGGCTATTGCTCGAGTGTCCCTTAGAAATCGATTGACAAAGTACCACATTCCTGCTATAATAGTAAGTACAGTACATGATAGTATTGTTCTTGATCTAGAACAGAAGTACATCAAGGATGTAGTAGAGATTACTACAAAAGTCTTTGAAGACATTCCTCAGAATGTCAAGAGGCTCTTCAAGTACGAATGGATAGTTCCAATCCCTTGTGAAGCCAAAGCAGGACCAAACTTAATGCAAATGGAGAACATTGCTTGAAGAATGTAAACGTAGAGATCATTGCCGTTATGGAGAAGAGTGCTCAAGGAAGTAACGGCAAGCCATATAGCTTTCTGGAAGTGACTTACAAGGAGTTTTTCCAAGGTAAACCAACTACCAAGGGATACAAAGCTCTCAAGTTCAATACCCCAGAAGAGGTATGGGATGCACTGAGTAGTGCAAAGAACGGTGATACTCTGAATATCACTATGGAAAAGAATGAGAAGGGCTACTTCCAGTGGCTCGAGGTATCAGAACAAACGGAAGCACAGGAGAAAACACCCGCAATGCCTAAAGCCCAAGAGTACAAAGAGAACGAAGATCGTCGTCAGACAATGATTGTACGCCAGTCATCACTCAAAGCAGCGGTGGATTATGGTATTGCTACTGGAATTCCTGATGCTGAACACATTCTTTCATTAGCAGAGCAATTTGAGGCTTGGGTAATGCGATGATCGGTAAATATAGGGTAATGACAACTAAATATTCATGGCTTCATGTTGAATACAAACGACATTGGTTTTATCCTTGGCTAGTGGTGGATTGCGCAAACGATCTTGAAGATGCAATGAAGTTAATTGCTAAACATCAATTAGGAGTTGCATTTAAACCTAAACAACTCTGGCCGTAAAAATTAAATGGTGCTAGTAGACGGCGACACTGTGGCCTATCGGGCAGCAGCATCATGTGAGCCCACAAGGGCTAAGGGGTACTTAGAGCCCGAGACGGAAGCTATCTTCAGAGCTAACGCAATGATGATCAAGATTCTAGAAGCATGCAAGACAGAGGACCACATTGTGTACTTCTCTTGTACCGCTGAGGATAACTTCCGTTACAAGATTGACCCCTTCTACAAGATCAAACGAAGGGACATCCCAAAGCCCACGCACTACGCTCCAACAGTAAATACTCTATTTGCTAACTGGAAATGTCAGCTCTGCTTTGGATACGAAGCAGATGATGGGATTGGAATCAACTACATGGAGGGCGACATTGTTGCTGCTAATGATAAAGATCTTCTCCAAATTGCGGGCAAACATTATAACTTTGTTAAGGATGAACACCACGAAGTAACGGAGTACCTAGCACAGTACCAGCTCTGGCATCAGATGCTAGAAGGAGATGCAAGCGATGGTGTTGTGGGTGTTCCGGGCATTGGGAAGGTAAAAGCAGCACGTATTCTCTTGGGCCTAGATCCTAGAGAAATGGCTGAGACTGTTATGGAACTCTATGACGATCCGGACAGATTCACACAGAATTTTAAACTCCTTAAAATCCTAAGAAGTGAGGACGAATATCATGCGCTATGTCACGAATTAGAGTCCAAGACATCAAACCCCTTAGAGAACGAAAGCTCCTTGAACAACAAGGACTCTGTGCCCTCTGCGGAGAGCCCCTAAAGATAGAAGAAGCAGTACTGGATCACTGCCATCGCAGCGGATTCATTAGGGGCACTATCCACAATAAGTGCAATACATTATTAGGCAAGACTGAAAATTTCCACCACAGGTACAAGCATCACAATCTTGAAGCCTTCCTAAGAGGGGCTTTTTTGTACACACAATCCATGACGGATGCTGTTCATCCTTCACACAGAACACCAGAAGAACGAAAAGCTCTTCAAGCTAAACGACGAAAAAGGAAAGCAAAAAATGGGAAATTACTGGGTAAACACGCGCGACGGACTGCATCGAGTGAATGAACTAGGGAACTCTGTGGCTACTGTGGTCATTAATCCCAAAGATGGGACGTACTTTGTGAACATCGGGGACACCAAGAGCGTATTTCCATCTCGAGAAGAGGCACAAGCCTACGTAGAAACGCATGCAAATTCTCCTACTTGACACAGAAACCAGTCCCAATACTGTGTTCTGTTGGGGTTTATTTGACCAGAACATCGGGTTGAGCCAGCTCATTGAGTCCTCGAGGCTCCTATGCTATGCAGCAAAGTGGTACGGGGATGATACCCTTCTGTACGATTCGGAGTACCACTCCTCTCCGGAGAACATGCTACATAGCCTATGGGCTCTTCTGAATGCAGCGGATGTTGTCATTCATTACAATGGTTCCAGATTCGACATTCCAGTAATCTACAGGGAGTTCCTCAAGTACCGCTTCAGCCCTCCTAGTCCGTTCAAGCAAGTAGATCTGTACAAGGTTGCTAAGGACAAATTCAGGTTCGCATCGAACAAGCTGGATTATGTTAGTCAGTACCTTGGACTGGGCAAAAAAATGCCCACGGATTTTACTCTGTGGGTTCAGTGCATGAACAACGATCCCGTTGCTTGGGCCAAGATGGAAAAGTACAACAAACAAGACGTGGTGCTTCTGGAGAAAGTGTACGACAGAATGCGCCCATGGATTACAAATCACCCCAATGTTGGAGCGTACAAAGAGGACTTCGTTTGTTCAGCCTGTGGCTCCCATGACATTCAACAACGAGGATTCTATGTCTCTAGTACAAGAAAATACAAGCGCTTCGTCTGCAATTCCTGTGGGCACTGGGATCGAGCAATTCTTAGTGAAAAACCAACACGGGCAGTTCTTACCAATGCGATTTGAAACCGAAGTCCCGGAGGATTACTACTTGAACATCTATAAGACTAAAGCCAATGATGTACAGGTTGGTGGCACGCACTACAAGGATCAAAAGATCCAGCCCTGGGATTTCATTATGTCCAACAATCTGGACTTCTTTCAAGGAAACATCATTAAGTACGTTACGCGCTGGAAAGAAAAAGGGGGCGTAGAGGATCTCAAAAAAGCACAGCACTATCTCCAAAAATATATTGAAAGCCATGACGCTCGATGAGCTGTACGCAGAGTTACGAGAACTGGACGAGATCGATCTTCTAGAACTCCTGGATATTACATCCGTAGAGATTGTGGACACGTTCCATAACAGAATCCAAAAACGCAGGAAATATCTTGAAGAAAAGCTGGCGGGAACAAAAGCAGAAAGAGGAGACCCAGATCCATGGTCTCTATACCAAGAAAGCTCGACAGAATAAGCTAAAAGAAAAGGAAGCAGATGACGACATTAGAGAACTTCGGTTCTTATACAGTACAAAAAGAGAAAAATCAGGCTTGTAATGATGATTATAAAATGTTTGTGCATAAATCCCGGTACGCAAGGTATCTCCCGGATTTTAAGCGCAGAGAGACATGGGCAGAAACAGTAGAGAGGTACTGTGATTTCTGGCTAGAGAAGTATCCCATCTTTCCGTATAACGAGGTCTACGATGCTATCCTGAACATGGACTGCATGCCCTCTATGAGAGCCCTCATGGCCGCAGGGAGGGCCCTGGATCGGGATAACATGGCGGGCTTCAGTTGCTCCTATACTCCCATCGATAAGGTCTCCCGTTTCGACGAGATCCTGTACATCTTGATGTGTGGTACAGGAGTCGGTTTCTCTGTCGAAAGGCAGTACATGGCGAAACTCCCCATCGTAGCGGATGTGTTTCATTACACAGATACAACAATCGTTGTTCGAGACAGTAAGATCGGCTGGGCTAGTGCTCTCCGAGAGTACATCAGTATGCTCTATGCGGGTCAAATCCCTAAGGTGGATGTATCAAAACTCCGCCCCGCTGGAGCGCCCTTAAAAACCTTTGGAGGTCGTAGCAGTGGTCCGGAACCTTTTCTCAAAATGCTGGCTGAAATTACACGAATATTCCTCCGAGCTGGGTCTAGGAGGCTTACTTCTCTTGAGTGCCACGACATTGTTTGCACCATCGCTTCTTGCGTTGTGGTTGGCGGGGTTCGCCGTAGTGCTCTTATTAGCCTTAGTAATCTTACTGATGAACGCATGCGAGGAGCCAAAACAGGACAATGGTGGGAAGAAAACGGACAGCGTGCTCTAGCAAACAACTCCGTAGCGTATACGGAGAAGCCAGATATTGGCATCTTCATGAAGGAATGGCTTAGTCTATATGAATCTAAATCTGGAGAACGCGGAATTTACAACCGCGTGGCAGCCAAATTTAAGGCTGGAGAAAACGGACGCAGAGATACGGAATATGATTTCGGAACTAATCCATAGGTAACATGTGGATTTAAAACCCCCTCTGATTGACTTGGAAGCGAATTACAACGCGACAGGGCGCAAGAACATGACAAAAGTTCAGCGTGAGAGACTAAGTGAGGGGGACTTGCTACAATGCAGAGTATGTAACATGGAATACAGTCCGTTTTACAAATGGGCTGGAAGAACTTTCCAACGAGTGTGCAAAAAATGTAGATTAAGTTCCCTACAAGCACATCGAAAGCATATACGACGTGTTGTAAACAGGTGGAAGTGCATGAAAGGCTGTTCAGTTTGTGGTTTTAAAGGGCATCATTTCCAGTTGGATTTAGATCATGTAGATCCAACTACAAAAAATAATAAAGGAAATCATCGCTCGTATGAACCCGGATGGAACAAAGACAAGATCAAAGAAGAACTTTCTAAGTGTGTTATTCTTTGTGCTAATTGTCATCGTCTGAAGACCTTTATGAATTCTGATCACTTGCAAGTATGCGATAGTCCAGCGCACGATGAGAACTGTAATTGATTACTCATTGTGTGATGGTGGAGAAATCATACTTCGACCACAGGGCCTCTGCAATCTATCCGAGGTTGTTGTTAGAAGTACTGATAGTCTTGAAGACATTGCTCGAAAGATCCGAATCGCAGCAATCATTGGAACCTTTCAAAGTACACTTACCAACTTCAGATATGTTAGTGCGGACTGGAAGCGAAACGCTGAAGAAGAACGATTACTCGGGGTCTCTCTCACCGGCATTCAAGACAACAAGCGCCTCGGACTTAACTCACTTCCGTCCAACCTCAAAGACGACCTTCTATTCCTAAGGCAGGAAGCAATTGAATCTAACAAGGAGTGGGCTGAAAAACTGGGCATCCCGCAATCAGCGGCTATTACTACGGTCAAGCCTAGTGGTACTGTTAGTCAGCTCGTTGACAGTGCTAGCGGTATTCATCCTAGATTTGCTCCCTATTACGTACGGAACGTTCGTAACAGTGTCGATGATCCTATATCTGATTTCCTTATTTCTTCTAATGTACCGCATGAAATAGACAAGACGAACCACAAGACGTACGTATTCTCTTTTCCCATGATGGCTCCTGAGAATGCTGTTTATACGAAGGATGTCAGTGCTCGAGGACAACTCATGCACTACTTGACATTCAAGAAGTTCTGGTGTGAACACAATCCCAGTATCACCATCTACGTTAAAGAGCACGAGTGGATGGAAATTGGAGCTCTGGTATATGAGCACTTTGACGACATCGGTGGGGTTTCATTCCTCCCGTACTCAGATCATGTGTACCAACAAGCTCCGTACATTGAAATTACAAAGGAAAAATATGAGGAACTACAAAGTACATTCCCAAGCATCAACTGGGACAACTTCTACGAAGACGAAGACAACGTGACGAGTACTAAAGAACTCGCGTGTACGGCGGGGTACTGTGAAATTTGATGTCGTTAAGTGCTACTGGAGGGATGCCCAGACGTACGATACTTGGCATGAACTCAGTGAAATTGAAGATGAGTGTCCTTTGATCTGTTCAGTTGGTTTCTTAGTGAAAAGTACAAAGGACATCATCGTCATTGCAACCACAGTAGCGATGGACGGAATGTCTAATGCCGGAATCTCCATCCCTATTGGGATGATTGAGAAGATGGAAAAGCTATGACCTTTGGATGGTTCTCTGGTATTGGTCTAGCTATTGAGGTCACGGATGTGTACCTCATGAGTTCTGAGGGAGACGAGAAGAAGTGCATTTGGGTTGTGTTCTATTTACCCTTCGTGCGCATCGGCTTCTTGATCTAGTATCGGAACTCTCATCTTAACCCTCATAGCACTAACCACAGGAGTACTTGGTACTATAATCGTTAGTCTTCTCGGAATCACGGGCCTGTACAAAAAGATCTGGCCCAAAGGAATGTAAATGAAATATAGAAAGAAGCCAGTAGTAATCGAAGCTCTTCAATGGACAGGAGAGAATGAGTTTGAAATTATGGATTTCATGGGCTCAGAAGAACTCCGCACCCTTCCACATAAAGGAGAATTATATATTTTTACGTTAGAAGGGCGCATGACAGCATCCAAATTTGATTATATTATCAAAGGAATTACAGGAGAGTTTTATCCCTGTAAACCAGAGATTTTTAATCAAACATATGAGAAAGTAGAATAAAAAAAGAGCCCCATATAGGGGCTCCTCTTAAAGGCCCCCTTTTGGGGGCTTTTTCTTTTTATCTGTAAGGATTGTCCAGAGATTGAAGCTTCTTCACAGAAGCCTTGCCTCTATCGATTCCTCTGAGCACTACTGGTAGGTCTCTGTCGGACATGTAGTTCTTGATGCCTGACAGTAGTTGCTTGGGCTCTCCTCCCCTCTCGATGTACTCCTTAGCGAGATCTTCCATGAGGGATTTGGTAAGAATACCTTGACCAAAGAATCTCTTGAAGTCCGCTGTGATACGGGCCTTAGCTTCGTCGTTAGTCATGTTAATACGAGCGTTCTCGAAGTCCATAGTTCTGCGCATGGACTCTTTGAGAGGTTTAGCTTGTAACGCCAGTCCTGTGAGGCTGTGTCTCTTCTGTACATCATCCTCAGTGAGACTTACTCCAGCAGTACCATCCTTCTTACGAATGACAGGACCTCTTGGAGTATCCTCAATCCTTGAGGTATCAAAGATGTTCTTAGCACTACTCGGCAGAAGCTCTCTAACAAGATTATCTCGCAGCCCTGGACTCACTGTTCCGTTACGAATGACATCATTGTTAATGAGCTCGAACGCAGCAACTAGGGGCTTCCATACTTGCTGTGCATGGGCTACAGGGAACTGATCCGGAACAACACGATTGAAGGCGTACTTAGAACTCAGGTCGAACCCTGAGAGCTCTGAGAGATAGCCCTTGTTAGCCTCTGGTGGAAGATTCTTCATCATCCACTCCCGAAGATTAACTCCTGCCAATTTAGCAACATCATTTGCTTCCTCGAAGATCGGTAAGCCCTGACTACCAGCTAGACCAAAGAGAACAGTCATCATGAGCAGAAGGGGGATAGGATTTCCACTCTTGGCTTCTCTTCCTAGCGTAATCATCTGGGAGATATTTCCGTGCTGATACGTACGGAAGGTTCCCATCAGAGATCCAGCAAAGCCCAGCTCTGAATAGATTTGTGGGCGCTGCTCAGGATTGTAATCCACCATACTGTACTGCGTGAGATTCTTCGCAATGTCCATGATCTTCCGGAGATCCATCTGCCTGCCTTGTGGGCTATTCTTGATGAGATCCACGAAGGTAAGGAACATCGGAAGACGAGTAAGAGTCTCCCCGAGCTGAATAACCATTCCGCCCATGTCGTCAATCTTGCGATTGATCTTGGACTTGTTGATGGCACTCTTGTGTTCGAGATGGGACTGCCCAGTGAGGCCATTAGCTGTTGCGAAGTTAATGATCTCCTGTGTCTCCGGAGAGAGTTTTTGGTTAGTAACAAAGGCTCCGAACTGAAGACCTCCAGTACTAACGGCTCTGATGATGTTCAGAGAGCTGATGCCATAGCGATCCACAACTAGTTGAGCAAAGGGTAGTGCAGTCTGTAGGGGCTGGATGAGCTGTGCTGCTAAGTACTGCGAGTTGAACCACCCAAGGGCTAGGGAAGTCAACTGATCCCTTAGAATACTGGTTCCACGGCCTACATCCATCTTCATGCCCAACTTCTCGGCATTGTTCTCGATGAAGTGCATGACGTTATCTACAACATAGTTCGCGTATTCTCCGGTAGCATTTAGATTCCTACCAGTAGCGTGCTTAATAAATGCTTCGATCTCACGAACAGCATTTGGAGCGCTATCAATGAACTCACGATTCATTTCACGAATTTCTTTCAACGCGGGCTGTAGAGCAGCGTGCGTATAAGCCTCGTCGTAGTAATTGAACAGAGAATCAAAGAATTCGTTGTTGTTCTGATCGTCTGAAGCCCAGGGCTTGTTGCCCTCATTCCCCCAGATGCCTAGTTTCTTCTTCTCCCTCTTGTCCATACCAAAGAGAGTATTGTCCATCTGCCTAGCGGCTTCTAAGAGATCCCCATTTACATCTCCATAGACCTGTTGAACCATTTGTACAAAGGTTTCCAGATCCGCAGCGTCCTTAAGGGACTTAGACTGACGATCTGGTAGCTTAGTAATGGTAGCCCCGGGATGATTCTGCTTAGCCCACTTAAGGGCTTTCTCATATCCAACCTTTGTCATTTCTCCCACATAACCAATGGGGATCATTTTTCCGTCTTTCGTTTCTGTAACCAACGAACGAAACCGGCCACCGAAGGAAGATTCAGAGTATCCCTCACGGGCTGTAATTTCTTTATTCCCTGAGAGTCTAGCCTTCTCATTATGAAACTCCAGAACCTTAGCTAGCTCGTCCTGGTTCGCCTGAATAAACTTCTTAGATGCTTCCGATAGATTAGGAAAGTCGTCGTACTCAATCCTGCGTTGTACTTTGTCAGCGAGCTGTAGAGCTCTTCTGACATCCCCTCTTTCATTCGCAGGGATAGCGTACTTCTTCATGAGCAGGGATGTTTTGTCCTTGCCGATGATTCGACGCAGATTATCCCTCTTCTCGGACATAGCTCTGTCGAAGGCTGTATGAGCTGCCTTGATCATTGGATGGTTTGTAGCAATCATAAGGTGCCTGATACCACTGCGCAGCTTCTGTCCTACAGCACTATAAGCAATGTCCCAAGGGGACTTCCTCATGCTCTCAGAGGCACTCTGTACGCTTTCCGGAGTGTATTCACTCAATCCCAAGAGTTCAGCGTACTCCGCTTTGGGGTCCAGTTTTTTAACGAGTTTAAAGGCGTCCTTGTATCCCTTGCTAATGTCAGGATGCTTGGCAATGGAGTCAAAGATAGAGAAGAGCTCGGAGTACAGATGGAAGTCATTAGGACGAAAGCCCAGAAGATTTCCAATACCTCTCAGGAAGTCCATGAGTCTGTTGGAATTCGTCTCACTCCTCATGTTCCGAAGAGCACGCATCATCCCAGGACTCGTTAGTCCGTACGCAATGAACTCATGTAGGTTCGATGTTGCATGACGAAATAGATCAGTACCCAGAGCCATATCCCTGAGGCCAATCTTAGCCATCTTGAACAGATTCTCGAGCTCACTGATGCGCTTACTGAGTTCAAGATTGGCTTCACGCCATTGAGCATTCTTGTTCGCTTCAACGAGAGCCCCAGTGACAGCATGCAATCCCTCGTGGGCTAAAGTGTTCTCTAACGAGAGAGCATCGATCTTGTTGCGCTCGTACGCAACAGTGATCGTCTTTGTGGGAAAGTTATACTGCGTAGTTCCGGAGGCTTTGATTCCACCTAGATTTAGGTTCGATACACCGTTGACCTTAATCTCAATGCCCTGCTGTGTTAGGACATTCATGAGCATACCAATGCGCTCGAAGATGTACGCAAGACGAGGATTGGAAGCATTCTTGGCTAGACTAGCAAAAGCAGCCTCAGGGGACTTACCAGAGATTGAATTCAGAACCGCAGCACCAGATGCTCCAGCTTTGCTGGACCCAATCTTGGCTAGAGTATCAGATGAAAGTTTAACGTACTCCTTGCCATTCGTAGTGTTAAATGATACACCATCATATCCTGCATTTCTGGCAGCTTTAATTAGATCTGCCATCGTAGCAGATTTCTGAAGACCAAGCATTTCTTTAGCTTGTGCCCAATTATCCGCTTCTAAGAGGTTCTTAAATTTAATGGGCTCCGAAACAACTTTCCCATCTTTGCCCGCATAGGTCTCAGCAACTTTCTTGTCCGGGGAATAGAACAATCCATTCCCTGTAGTATCCCCAGTACCAGTCGCATCTCGACCCGCTGCGACACCACGATACATGGTCCCAGAATCTGAAATAGGAGTAGGCTTGAGATCCCTAGGAATATCCTGCCCAGTGGGAGTATTGAATAGGTCCTGGTTTGCAGGAGCACTAGGGGCTTGAGGAGCTCCTCCGGGTCCTTCAGGACCTCCAGGAGCATTAGCAGCAGGACCATCTCCATCAGGAGGGCCAATTTGAGCAGGAGCGCCCATGAGCCCTCTGTTAAGAGGAGCTGGATTCCTTTGGGTGTCTGGGCTTAATCCGAACTGTGCTACACCGGGGAGATTGGGCTGATCTGGTCCACCCTCAAAGAGACCCATTTGCTCAGTCTGCTGTGGATCTTGTTGTACCTGATTAGTAAACGGTAAGGGCTGTTGTCCAGCCTCTTGTTGCTTCTGTTCTCTGTACGGCCCACTAGTAGCTTTACCAGTCTCTGGATCTACTGCATTCCATTTGGACTCATCAACTTGGACTTTGTTCTGATCTGCGACTTCACCCTGTTCAGCTAGGTACGCTTTGTGAGCAGCACTACCTACTTCTACTTCCACCATCACTGGGTTCTGATCCACTGGAGCTCGTACAGAGCCGTCCTCTTGGGTCACAGGAGTGGGATACAGTGGGATTTGGACCTTAGTCGGTTTCGCAGGATCTGGTGTACCTTTATTTTCAAAAGCCTCAACATCAGAATCCGTGATCTTACCTGGAGGAGCCTTGGGGTCTTTGTGGATAATCCTAGCTCCAACGTGGCCCGCAGCTCCACCTATTCCACCCAGAACACCACCCTCGATACCAGCAGTACCTACTCCCTTTAGAACAGGGGTATCAGGAAGAACTTCTTTGACGGCAATGTTAGTTGAAAGAGCCCCAGCAGAGCCACTCCCAGTCTCGCTAATTACTTCTTTTCCTGTAGTCGTGGCAAAACCCTTTGCCCCTCCTTTAACGCCTTGTAGAAGAGCTTTTTCAGGGCCTCCCCAAAACATCGCCACGGAGTCGATAGCTGCTTGTAAAACCATACCATTAGCAAGAGCTTGACTGACATGTGTAGCAACCATCTGCTTTGCGACTTTCTCATCAAAACCACGCTCACGTAGAGCACGATACGCATTATCAGACTCAAGAAGTTTCGCATCTGAAGTACTCATAATACTTTTGAAGTAATTCTCTCTTACTTCACCGGCACCAATACCCCCGCCAGTAACGGCCATAGCTCCCATACCAACTAGCTTCTCTGCTCCTTTTTTAACAAATGGAGCAGCAATTTTAGCTCCAACAGTTCCAGCACTTAATGGAAGAGTATATCCCCCAAGAACCTGAGCAATAGTCTGACCAGGGTTGTCTTTAATGTGCTCAAATCTTTGACCTAAACCAGAGAAGAATCCATCATCTTTAACGGCAGCCATCTCTGCTTTTTGTCGTTCAGCACGATCTTGAGCAAAGGTAGATTGCTTCTTACGCAGAGCATCGGCAGTTTCTTGACCACCCCTAAGTGCAGGATTAAAGACGGAAGTAAGCATACTAGCGGAATCAATTACACTAGCGCCGTACTCATTGAGCAAGTCTCCAGCAGCAGTGAAAGTACTCCTAGTATCCTTTGGAGCCTCTGTAGCAACTGGAGCACTTCCTTTTTGAACTCTGGCTTTGAATGTTTCTGGAGTATATTTCTCCTCTGCAAGATACCCGTCGATGTCCTCTTCGGGTGCTTGCATAGAGATCATCTTCTGAACATTGCGCCTAACGCGCTCGAAGTCATCAGCCATTATTCAAGACCATATTTTTGTTTGTATCCACCAGCGCCCGGATATCCTGGATTACGTGACTCTTCTCCAAGCCCCATTTTTCCATCCGGCTTTGTAACAAGCTTTGTATCTGTTTGTTGTCTGCCTGAGACAATGAGTCCCTGCTTAACTTCGTAGATATGTGTGGCATCTGCTCGGAGTTTCTTCAGTACATCGGGATCGGTTTCTTTCCTGATGTCATTTTCAATGTTAGCTAGTAGTTGTTCTAGATTCTTAACTCCACCAGCACCCTTAGCTTTGGCAGCCTCTACTTTAGTATCACGGTCAGTTTTCTTTTCCCAATAGAATTCTAGGCGCTCTCTAGCAGCTTTAGCTTTTTCGGCATCACGCTCTAGATTGTTCTGATGTTGCTTTTCTTGTGCACGCATGCGAATATCCGCTGTCGTAGCAGCAATAGCAGCACGAGTTTCTCCCTGCATCCTAGCTACGTCAGTAGCCCTTTCTGCATTAATGCGAGCAGTACTCTCAGCTTGGTTAGCTCTAACGCCAGCTACGTCCATAGCCTGAGTGTACTCCCTAGAACTTCTAGTGATGGCTTCTCCGGCCTTCTTGAGGTACTCTGCCCACTGGGCATCTGGAACATTGTTCTTCTTCAAGAAATCCACCATATCGCGGCCCTTCTTATACCTACCTAGTTCGGACTCTCCTACTTGGCGAGCAAGACTAGGAGGGAGATGTTGGACCTGAGCAGCAATGGAGGGGAAGATCTTGGTGTAATCCTCGTCTTCGTCTCGAGCTGCTTTCTCTTGCTTTATTACCCCTTCTTGCTTTTTAAGACCAATGTCCTGCTCTGCTCCTTGATTTCCTAGTTCCTTTGCTCGCACAGCAAGAGGATGCAACTCCGCCTGCCGTTGGGCATCAGCTTTGCGCTGTTCTGCACTCGAGAGTAGTTCTTGAAGACGAGCAGCCGCTAGTTCCCTATCCTGCTTGATCTTCTCACCAGCGTAGATACCCTCAGATGATGGAGTGTATGGAATGTACATGATTAGCGGCTATTGATGTATTTGAGTAGTTCTTGGAGCCAAGAGTTCTCCCTATTCTGAGCATTCCCTAGAGCACCGGCTGATCCAGATCCTGTTGCAATCTGTTGGTTCTGATTCACAACGGAAGCTAGGTTCTGTCTGTAGTCATTGAGGCCATTGATGGCGAATTTCTGGAGTTCGTTCTGACGACCAGCATCCGCTGCAAGTCTGCCTCCAGCGGCATCACTGCGTTGGAGTTTATTGTGTGTTACGGCCTGAGCTGCTTGGAAGTCCGCTCCTCTGAAGTACGAAGCCGGATCATCATAGACATTCCTGAGGGCACTCTGATAATGTCCAAGATCTGGAGCAGCTCGTTGATAGAAGTCCCTCCATTCCTTACCATCATCCCGGCCCTGAGCGGCACTACCCGCTACTCCAAGAAGACCTAAGAGGTCTCGGAGATTAAAGCCACTACCACCTAAGAGAGAGTCCAGAACTCCTCTGGAAGCTCCCTGTGCAGCACCGGCTCCTGCTGCTCCTGCGGCTGTATCAGGTAGGCCAGACATAGCAGCACCCGAACCAGCGGCTAGACCTCCTCCAGTGGCTGCATAGCCTCCTGGAGCTCCTGTAACACCAGCTCCAGCTCCTAGTCCAGCACCAGCAAGGGCTTCAGTCTCCGCAAGTGCAGCAGCATCAGCAGCAGCAGTGCCACCACCATACATGCCCGCTGCGGCTCCTGCACCAGCGAGAGCAGCGAACTGCCAGAAGGGCCTATAGTGCCCCCGGTTGTCAACCTGCACAACTGCGCTGAACTTATTATCCGTTCCGACGTTGGCAACAACGTCGGAGACTTGTCCATTACCATTGAACTGAAGTCTGTTTCCGTTGGAATCCACAATGCCGAAAGCACCCGGGGCCATCTCGTTGTTGACGAAATTGCCCTGCTCGTCGTATTCCCCGGCCCGCCGCTGCGCGCCGTCGCCGACCAGGTTGTACGTTTGACCATTAATTGTGAAGGATCGATTCTGACTGAGATCGGGATTCTGTGCCAAGTACTGCTGAATAGCCTGCATCTCCTCTGGAGTAGTCATGCGCTTTGCAGCGTCATTATATCCCGCAGGAGGAGAAGTGCTTCTTGTGGAAGCGTACGTATTCTTAAGCCATTCTAATTGTTCTGGTGTAAATTCTGCCATATTATTCTACCCAATAAAAACCGGTTATTCTGCGCTGATTAGTGGTCGTCGTAGCATCCGCTAACGTAAACGTACCATTGTCGTTTTGGGCCACTATGGCTGTATCGTACAAGATACCTCTTTGAACAATTTCAAGACCAGAACCAAAATCTCTCATGTACGGCGTGATTGGTAACGTCAGGACTGAAGTCGCTGTAGTGCTCGTGCCGTCGAGAACGATTCCAAAGAACAGGATTCCTCCGATTCGTTGGAGCTTACCAAAAGCATTATGTGTTCCAGAGAGATTACTAATATTAGGAACAAAGGTACTCATACCAAACGAACGAGATCCTCCTACAAGGGAGTCCTCATTGATCGTTGGAGAGAAGCGTTGGGGCATTAATAGGTTCCTTGGTTGTACTGTACTGCAAGACCTCTGAATTCGTACTTCTCGGATCCATTAACGAAGACGTTGAATCCCACAATTCTTGCCGGGCCGATGGCCCTAAATCGCATGGGATTATTTGGTCCATTCGTCCCTGCGTTCTTATATGCTGCAATTGGTACAGTCTGCGTGGGATCAAATCCGGAGTCATCTCTACGAATACTTAGACCAACATTGTTTGCTTGGAAGTCCCCTAGGACATCCACACTCTTGATGAACTTCGTGTAGTTGTTTCCGAAGTCCTCGTACGCACTAGTCCAAATGGATGTGAATGTCTCTGATGTGAAAGCAGCATCGTAGTAATTGTAGTCCCCACTGAAGTAGAACACAGCGGGACTGAACTCGATGTACCTATTGTCAATAAAGACTGTGCCGTTGTAGTAGTTATCAGTGGAGCTCACAACCAAAGCAATCCCTGGATTCATTGCCCATCTGAATTCACAGAAGGTCTCTGAGCTCGGAATGTACATGAAGCTCGAGACAATATTCGGAACCGCAATGAAAGAGCTCATCATGACTACAATCTCTCCGTAGAGATACATAGGATTTAGTCTGATGTACGCGGGCTGGTAATTGTGCAGTAAGCGATCAAAGTGATCATCGGATACCTTCTCAATCTTGAAGTTCCTAATGCGATACAGGCCAAGCATTGTGTTGTTCTGTCCGCCAAGGAAGTAGATATCGTCTCCAATGCATAGAGGTCTCTGGTACTCGATGTTAGAAAAGCCCAAGTGATACATACCAATCTGAGCACTATAAGCTGCCTGTCTTTGTAGAGGACTGCCTACTTCATTTGCTGCGTTGTAGAAGAACTCGATGCTTCGTGTTCCAAAGGCCACAACATGATTATGATGCACTGCAAGAGCTACGATAGTATCTGAGAAGGTCTCAGCATCTAGGAAGTCCGTGCTCTCGTTAGCAGTAGTTGGAGTTCCTAGAGTTGTATTGTAAATCCTCTGGGTGTTTTGACCAGCGAAGAAGATGTAGCCGTCCATGAAGACGGCACTATGGTAGCCAACTGAGGCCAGAGAGGTACTGCTTACATGAGCCCCAGTCTGGGGGTTATAGAATCGCAGTGATGAGTTTACGGATAGATCGTTAGTCAGAGCTACCACGTAGTGCGTAGTATCCACCCTGTACTCCGTGAAGTACGCACTGTACGCCACAGCATTCATGCGAGCAACATCCTCTGTAACAGTACCAGTGCTGCTAATCATAATCACATCTTGTCCGTTAACGGCGAAGATGTTATGATATTGTCCACTGTAGTACGCAGCAACTAGAGGACCATCACTCGAGATGTCATTAATACTATCGATAAGCTCTGCTTCAGGACGAGGATGAACTACGTAATGAGGATCTTCCCCGTAGATCTTTTGACGAATGGGATAGTTGTTATAGTACTTGAAGTACGTACCACCATCAATGGATCTCTCATGCGAACCCGTAGGGCGCATGAGGACAGTCTGATGAGTGTTTACAGCAGGAGCGTTTGTATTAGCCATTAGGTTGTAGGTACAGAGAACCCTCTTCGATATCAAATGTGCCCACGAGCTCTCGTAGATTCTGGCGCTCTTGCATCAAAGCACTCCGTTCTCCCATAGGAAGGGCGTACTCTGGAGCTAGATTGACAGCTAGTTCATAGATCAAGAGTTCAGCCCATTCCACAGGAAAGTCCGGCTCATCTGTTGCGGTATCGAAGTCCTCGATCATAGCACTGTACTGAAGCTTCAGTGTTCCATTGGCAATGTTGTAAGTATTCAGATACGGATACAGAATGATCAGAGTACTAGCCCTAAGGGGCTGGAAGTACAGAGTATGAGGAGTACCAGTAACAGTGGGATGAGCATAGCGCATGAAGGTCTGCCTGTCCACGATCTTTAGTTGCGTATCCACATTGTCCATATTCCATTCCGCATGGAAGAGCTTCATTGGTTTGGGGACATCAACTGCTTGTCCTATTCCCATTTGAACTTGTGAAGTAGTCAGTAAAGATCCCGCAATATCCGTCTGTAAGGTCTTCCATACGGGCATGTTCATCGCCATGAGTCTCTTCGCAATAACGTTCAGAGACAACGCAGCCGCCGCTGTTGCTTCGGTACTTGGGGACTCCCACAAACCAAGTCCGTTCACTTTGCGCAAAGCGGACTTGATAATGTCATCCCGAGTAACATAGAAATTTGAACTTCCAGATGTTGCCATATATTACCTGTTTGGAATGTACATACTGTTTGTGGAAATACTGAAGATAAGTGCCGGAGCTGCCGGTGGTGGCGGTGGCGGAGGAGGAGGTGGCGGAGGAGGTGGAGGTGGTGGTGCAGGCGGTGCAGGTGGTGGTGCTGGAGGTGGAGGAGGAGGAACCTCTACCGGATCTGGTGGAGGAGAAGTTGGAACTGTGTAGTAGTTAACCTGAATAAAGATCGGTTCTGGTTCAGGAGCAGACCGTGGAACTGATTGGTTGTCCTGAATAACAATTGCAAATTCTAAAGGATGCCTGGGCTCCCAACACGCTTCACATACAAATAGACCATCATAGCGCTCGCGCATCACATCGGACTTGTACTCAAATCCGCATTGCTCGCAAGCACAATTGTAAAGGCCCTTTTTGTATGAATTCATTACTTCATCTTTTCAATCTGTGCGATAAGCTTTAGACGTGCAAGATCGTCATCGTTAAAGAGTACTTTCCAATCCGCATCAGTTAGGGCACGATCCTCATCTTGAGCTTTCTTCAGCAGAAGAGAGATCTTTTGTGCTTGCTCTGTGAATTGAATGGCGGCTGCTGTGAGAGCCAGGAGTAGTTCGACTGCTTGTACGGCACCCATTATTTAATTTCCTTTAGTACTTCCTCTAGGAAGGTTAGAATCTCAAGAGCCCGTTCTAGGGCAATTTCTTTTGATTTGAGGTCCGGAGCAGCCTTGGCTACTTCAACCCAAGCTCGAGCTTCATCTGTGAATTCTAGACAAGCTACTGTATCTTCTACTCGAATCTTCTGAGTCTCGCCTAGAGAAGTACAAGTGTTTCGCATAGCAGTGATTTGACCAAGAGCATAAGCGGCACTATCCTGAATATTCCGAGGAGCCGTCATAGAGGCACAGCTAGCGATGAAGAGAGCCATAGCTAGTACAATGGATTTAAACATTACTTTGCGTCCTTACCAAATTTGAGAGCTGCACGTACAGAAGGTACGACAGTGGCTAGGGCTCCAATTGCTAAAACAATCGCGATGAGGTTCTCTTCTAGAAGTGGCTGTAGTTCGGGATTGATTTGAATACCCATCGCTCCAGCAAGAGTGAAGAGAAGTGGGATTAAAGATTTGATTACTGGGACGAGCTTATCCATTTAATACTCCTAGTACTAGACCATAAATTCTAAGGCACTCATCAAGACTCTTGACTGGTTGCCCATATGGGCTCCCTGGAAGGGAGGCCCACTCTCTATTGCATTTCTTGATTGCAGTTACGATGTCTCCATCTAGGATATCCTGATAGGCCTTGCGTCCTTTGATGAGCTCGATCGCTGCACGGTCCTGGTTCTCCGGAGAGAAGTCCTTGTATCCGTACATCCGAACTAGGGAGTCCCATGTTCCTTGGAGGAACTGGTAAGCTCCTGCTGCGGAGGATTTGTATTCCTTCCCTTTTAGTTGAAAGGCTACCAAATGGCGAGGATGATCATCGAAAGAATCAAAATGCTTACCGCCAAACAAAGTCCTGTATCCATTCTTGTTTGCCGTCCCTTCGCACCAGCGAATCATCCATAAGAACGCTTTTACTTCGTGGGCCATCTGTTCCTGATAACATTGATTGTGAGTTTATCAAGTCTGGTGTTAACCGTAATAGTACCCATACCACCAGCGCTGATTGTGGCCCCAATCGTAAGAGGAGCAGGAGTTGTCGGATCCTCAGGATCGGGGACCTCGATGTAAGTAGAGGGAGCAGCCCCATCAACTACGCTAGATGCTATAAGATGAAGAATCATTATCGATACGTGATGTTTACTACAACGTCACTTCCTGTTACTGCTCCAGTGTTGCTATCCGCGATGCCTGAAGTGATGCCGATACCAATACCATTGCTGCACGCTAGGCCCTCTGGGAAGGTGACTGTAACGCCACCACCAAGTGGAGCAAGAGCATATACTTGGATTGGAATCGTAGTACCAACAGTTGGGGCACTAGCTGAGTTATAGATCTTGAGGTATCGAATGTCAGTTGCGTGCACATTCATCGCAGTGATCGTAGTGATACAGCCCTGAGTAGCCTTAACATTCTGACTGTTCGTGCTAGCAGCGGAGATGTAGTGATAGTTGCTAGAACCACTTGCGATACT